>OCVV011291215.1_pt1 | contig 37766 bp, 29 predicted proteins | sample 1539721 | NCBI WGS metagenome assembly OCVV01 (sample SAMN02144230, study PRJEB22623) | gut metagenome | biome: sheep rumen | host: Ovis aries | place: New Zealand | reverse complement strand
TTTTTAATATCCGAATGCTCATTGTATTAACAGTTTAGCCAATGATTCGGTTAATTTCAACTATATAAGGGAAGTAAAAAATGATTAAGACAATTAAATCAAAACTTTTACCAGTTCTTGCAGCAGGAGCAGTACTTGCTGTTATTTCAGGGCTTACAGGTTGTGGTTCAGCTCCAAAAACAGAAACTGACAAACCAGAGACTCCTTCTGTTTCAAAAAAAGAAGTAAAAGAAGAACCTCAAGACCCTCCAAACGTAAAATTTGTAAAGCAGCTAAAAGCTCTTCTTGCTGATAACGATACAAAAGGTGCTATTGCCCACTTTGAGAAAATTCCTGCTGAACTAAAGGATGATATTGAACTTAAAAATCTTCTTGGAGCCCTTTATTATTCAGATGCTCAGTATGATAACGCCATTCAGACTGCTGAAGAAATTCTTGCCATTGAACCGGAAAATATGGATGCACTAGAGCTTATTTCTATGTGCAACAAGGCTAAAGGAGATAAAACTGCCTATAAAGCTTCTGCAGACCGCATTCTTTCTGTAGACCCTTATAATGCTGCCGTAAACATTCAGAAGGCTGAAGATTATGCTCTGAACAAAAAATATAAGCTTGCCCGCGACTCTTATAAAAAGGCTCTTCGCGGAGACAGCGAAAACACAGATGCGCTTTTTGGCTACGCACAGATGTGTTACTACACTGACGATGTAAAATCTGCTTCGGAAAGCTTTCAGAAGATTCTTGATAAAGACCCTGAAAATGCAGCTGCCCTTGCATATATGGGAAAACTTGCCTACGAAGATGAAAACTATCTCCGCGCCACTAAATTTGTACAGGAAGCCTTAAAGCAGGAGCCATATAATTATGACTATTGGATGGATTTAGGAACTTATCTCCGCTATCAGGGTAAGTTTGATGATGCTGCAAGAGCCTGGACTAAGGCTACTCAGCTGGATCCTTCTTATTTTCTGGCTTATGCCTACCTCGCCGGCAATTATGACGACCTTGAACAGTGGGACGCAGCCCTTGAAAATTACCACAAGGTAATAGAAACAAACCCTAAATATTTTTATGCGTACGAATCCACTGCAATTCTGGAATACCGCGCTCGAAATTATGAAAACGCAATTAAGTATTTTACAAAAACTTATGAATTCAGCCCAAGCTATGCTTACAGCCTTATGATTGCAGCCTGCTGGTTCAAACTAAACAAACCTCTTGAAGCTAAAAAGGTTCTTACAGCACAGCTAAAAAAACTGGATCCTAATTCAACTGAATATTCACTTGTACGATTCTTTAATGATTCATATAACCGAAATGCAGAATCTAATCTTGTAAAAAAAGTGACAAACGAAGGTAATAGCAATAACCGCGGTAAAATGTTATTCTACATTGGACTTTATTACGAGTTGAACAAAGCAGATGAACTTGCAAAGGAATACTACGCAAAAGTCACAAATTTAAAGGCACCAATGTTTTTTGAATACAGAATTGCCGAATGGGGATTGATGCAATGAGCCAGACTCAGATTCAGCTGGACCTCGCCGGACGAAAAATTACCCTCGTAGGTACAGCTCATGTTTCTAAAGAAAGTGTAGAAGAAGTAAAACAGACCATAAAAGATTTGCAGCCAGATTGTGTTGCAGTAGAACTGGATGAAAAGCGTGCAGATTCAATTAAAAATCCTTCACGCTACAGTCAGTTAGACCTTGTAAAAGTTTTTAAGCGTAAAGAAGGCTTTTTGCTGCTTGCAAACCTTATGCTTTCATCTTTCCAGCGCAGAATGGGCTTAAATGCCGGAGTAAAACCTGGTGATGAGATGATTGCCGCTATGAATGCTGCTGATGAAGGTGGTATCCGTTGTACTCTCGTTGACCGCCCTATTCAGATTACCTTAAAGCGTGCATGGGGAAAAAACAGTTTCTGGGGAAAATGCAAGCTTCTCGCTACCCTTCTTTCAAGTTCCTTCAGCAAAGAAGAAATTGAACCAGAAGAAATTGAGAAGCTAAAAGAACGCAATGAAATGGATTCCATGATGTCTGAACTTGCAGAATATATGCCTGTAATCAAAACTGTTTTGATTGATGAACGCGACCAGTATCTTGCATCAAAAATCTGGGCTTCAGAAGGCAACAATATTGTAGCAGTACTTGGAGCAGGTCATTTGCCAGGCGTTCAGGCTCATCTTGAAAAACTTGGAGCAGGCACTGAAAATGCTGATGTTGAAGAAATTTCTAAACTGCCTAAGCCTGGTATTTTAGGAAAACTCCTTGCCTTCCTGATTCCTGCTTGTATTATTGGTCTGATTGTAGCAGGCTTTATTTATGGTGGCATTCACGCTGGAGCTCAGATTCTTTCTACCTGGTTCCTTTGGAATGCAATTCCTGCAGCAATTTTGACAGCCGTAGCTTTGGGACACCCGCTTGCAATTCTTGTTGGATTTGTTGGAGCTCCATTTACTTCTCTTTGTCCGTTTATTGGAGTTGGATTCTTAACTGCAATTGTTCAGGCAGTTGTTTGTAAGCCTAAGGTTAGCGATATGGAACACCTTCAGGATGATGTATCAAGTTTGCGTGGATTTTACCGTAACCGTATTTTACGGGCACTTCTTGTATTTATTCTGTCTTCTTTAGGAAGTACAATCGGAACCTTTATTGGTGGTGCAGATATTATCGGAATTTTAAGCAATCTTGGTTGATAGCTCCTCGGGTCAAGCCCGAGGATGACAGCGGCCTTACACATAAGACATTTCTTATTTTTGTTAAAAGGTGTTTCTTTTTTATGGTGTTTCGGTTTATTTTATAAACGAGGCTAAAATGATAAAGAAACACCTTATTTTATTTACATCAGTTATACTCTTTTCAGTATCCGGATTTGCAGCCGCAATGGAAAAAGCAGTTCCACAGATTTCAATTCCAGATACAACTTCGCTGCTCTTGTCTTATGTCGAAAATGATTCAGAACTTAAGACTCTTACAATTGCAGCAAAAAAAGCAGCTCTTTCTTATGATTCAACCTTAATCGATACAGGCTTTGATATCAGCCTTTCAACCGGTACAATTACCTTACAAACCAGTGATGACGGCTCAAAATTAACTGCAAAACCTTCTGTAAATGCAAGGCTTCCACAGGCCTCAAATCTTTCTTTTACAAGCCAGACAAATATTACATCTGACAGCTCGGATACAAAGGTCAGCGACACTTCTCTCTCACTCGGAATTGATATCATTTCATCTTCAAGTCTTACTAATAAAATCACAAAGCTTAAAGCAAAACGTTCTGTTACCGAAGCTCAGAGAAAAATCGAAAAACGTGCAATTGCCGCAGAAAAAGAGTTTTATACAGAACTTAAAAAACTTCTGACATCAGTTAGTTCTATTATTTCAAAACGCGAAACCTTATATTCAGATGAAATTGATTTTGAAGCAAAAAAGATTCAGGGATATTCAAAAAGTTCATCTACATACAGACAAGCAGAACTCAAAGTTATTTCCGACCAGCATGACGTAGAAAGTGCTATGCATGCTTTGATTTATGACAGCGTTGTTTTCTATAAAAAATGCGGTTTTGACATTCAGATTGATGACAATGTTGATTTGATGAGCCTTGTGCCCTCTGATATTGAAGCTATTGAACCGGTCGATGTAACTGCATATAACAAAGAACTTTTTACTGAAATTGAAAGCGCAGTCTGGACAAACACAATTAATTCCATGGAACGAAGTTCTAAAAAGACATACAGTCTTTCGGCAAATGCCGGTTATACTTTTGACAATTCAAATACTAAAACTGATACTGTAGATGCAGGACTCAGTGGCTCAATTGGCGGAGTAGCACTTGGAGCAGGAGTCAGCATGCCGATTGGAGGAAACAACATAAATCCTTCTTTCACTTTCAGCGCAACTCTTACACCAAATACTTTCCGAAAAAATAATCTTACAAAACAACAGAATGAACTTACAGAAGAGCAGGAACTCTTAGCAATTGAATCTGCAGAAGCCGCTTATGAAACAAAGGTTGTTGAACTTCAACAGAAACTTGACACTCTGCTTTGGGAAAAACAAACTGCAGAAACAAATCTTTCTATGTATGAAGATTTGGAAAAAGATATGAGCCAGTTGTATAAGCAGGGCTACATCAGCGAAACTGAATATCTTTCTACTAAGAATGATTTAAATAGTAACATAATCAAAAAGGTTTCGAACCTGATTGATTTGATTATATACAATGATGATGTGATTTCGAATTTTGTAAGTGCGAAATAGCGTCATCCCGAACTTAGGGAGCGACGGCTGAAAGCCGATAAAATGCTCCAGTGGAGCATTTTAAGCGAGTCTCCGAGCAGCTATGCTGCGAAGGTGTAGGGATCTATATTAAAGATGCTGAAACAAGTTCAGCATGACAATATATAAGGCAGGATAATATGAAAAAGAAAATTAAGATAATTTTAATCTGTGTGGCAACTCTCGCCGTAATCGGAGCCGGTCTTGTTGTCCTAAAAACAGTGCTCAGTTCTAAAGGAACAGAAAAGGTTTATTATACGGCCAATGTTGAAACCTATGAAAATATTATAGAAATTTCTGGAACTGTTGCAGCCGCTCAAGAGCAGACACTGCAGGCCCGCAGCGCAGGCACAGTAACAGCAGTTTATGTAAAGGCCGGCGACAAGGTTAAGAAAGGCGATGTAATCATTCAGCTTGATGATTCAGAACAACTTTACAATCTGGAAAAGCAGGAATACAGTATGGCTACAAAACGACTTACTGCTTCTGAACGCGAACGAAAGCTTCTGGAAACAGAACGCAACTCCCTGCTTCAGAAAGTAGAAGACCGCAAGGTTACAGCAACCTTTGACGGTATTATTGCGGATCTGGATGTTGCCGTAGGCGACTCTCTCGAAGCCAAGGACACTGTAGGAACCCTCGTAAACATTGATTACCTTACAGCAGAAGTTGAAGTTACAGAAACAGATGTTTCAAAGCTGGTTGTTGGACAAAAGGTTACTTTCACCTTCCCTGCCCTTAGCAAAAAAACTGTAGAAGGTTATGTTGTCGGCTGGCCTGCAATAGGAGAAGTTACTTCGCGCGGTGCAACCGTTGTAAAAGTAAAACTTAGAATTGATGATTACCCTGAAGCCATTCTTCCAAACTTTTCTTTTACAGGAAAAATCGAAATCAGCCCTACAGAAGAATATGTTGTTGTCTCACGCTATGCAATCGGTTATGAAAACAAAGAACCTTATGTTGTACTTGCCAAAGGTGAACAGAAAAAGTCTGTAAAAATTCAGCCTTATGGAATGGAATATGTAAAAGTTCTGGAAGGACTTGAAGGCGGCGAAGTTCTTTTGCAGCAATCAACTCCAAAACAGTCTGGAATGAACAGAAACCGCAATAGAAATCAGAGCAGCACTTCAAATAAAAATGGCGGTGGAGCTCCTGGTGGATTTCCAGGTGGTGGCTTTCCTGGCGGCCCGATGTAATCTGCAGGAGGCTTAATATGGAAACTGTTGTAAGCTTGCAGGACGTAGTCAAAACCTACGTTATGGGAGAAAACGAAGTTCATGCGCTCAGAGGAATCAGCTTTGATATTCAGCAGGGAGAGTTTGTTTCAATTATGGGACCTTCCGGCTCGGGTAAATCTACTTGTATGAATATGATTGGCTGTCTCGATCGCCCTACTTCCGGAATTGTAAAGATAAACGAGCGTGAAACTGCAAAGATGAGCGAAAAGGAACTTGCTGTATTACGAAATCAAACTGTTGGTTTTGTATTTCAGCAGTATCATCTTATTCCGGCAATGAATATTCTGGAAAACGTAATGCTTCCATTGAAATACCAAAAGATTGACCGCTCAGTAAGAATGGAAAAAGCAAAAGCAGCACTTGAAGCAGTTGGACTTGGAGAGCGAATTCATCATAAACCGCATGAACTTTCCGGAGGACAGAAACAGAGAGTTGCAATTGCACGGGCCATGGTAACTCAGCCAAAGATTCTCCTTGCTGATGAACCGACTGGTGCGCTGGATACAGAAACCGGAAAGCAGGTTATGGAAATGTTCCGCAAAATCAATAAGGAAAACAATACGACTATAATCATTGTAACACACGATCCTCGAATTGGTGAATCTACAGAACGCTGCATTCGCATACTGGACGGTCAGATAGTGACTGACTAAGGACTAAATATGTTAGAAGATTTTATTAATGCCTTCAAAAACTTTAAGAGTAATAAAACACGAACATTTCTTTCTTTGCTTGGTGTAATTATTGGTGTTGCATCGGTTATTGTAATTACAAGTATGGGAAGCAGCTCCACAAAACAGATTGAAAACACTTTTGGAAGCGCCGGGCTTGATGTTGTAAACGTAAGTGCAGGTTTTATGAGCCGCCGCGGCAGTTCTTCTTCGGTTACTTTTGATGAAGCGGCACGAACAGACTTATTTGATAATATCAAAAACATCAAAAAAATCTGGTATAAAAATACGCTTAATGTAACTATGACTTATGGGGAAACTTCCTCTTCTGTAAACTGCTCTGCCATAGAAACCGGATATCTTGAAATGTATAATCTTGAACTGGAAAAAGGCTCCTTCTTTACGGTTACTGATAACGAAGAAGGAACCCAGAAAATCATTTTGAGCCACGATACTGCTGAAAATTATTTTCCTGATGGAGATGCGGTTGGAAAACAGGTAATTCTTGTTGCAAGCAAAACTACTTTTAATTTTGAAGTAATCGGTGTTTTAAAAGAACAGACAACCGGAATGGAAAACGGTTCTGCCTTTATTCCACGCGGATTTTATGCAAAAAAAATCAAACCGAATCCGGCTGCTGCAAATATGATGGTTCAGGCAACCTCTGCAGATAAAGCGGTAACTCTCACAACAGAAATCAAAAGCTATTACACAGAAAAAACAGGTTCAGAATATTCTGTGAATGTTATGAGTATGCAGTCTATGCTTGAGCAGATGAGTGAAATTACCAGTACAATTAGTATTATGCTCAGTGCAATTGCGGCCATTTCGCTTTTGGTTGGCGGTATTGGAATTATGAATATTATGATTGTTACCGTTACCGAACGAAAGCAGGAAATAGGAATCAGAAAGGCACTTGGTGCAAGCCCCGCAGATATTCGTCAGCAGTTTTTGATTGAATCTGCAAGCATTACATTGCTTGGTGGAATTATGGGAATAATTGCGGGAATCGGAGTAAGTCTTGCGGTTGAATACGTGCAGTCAAATGCACTGATAATCAACTGGAATGCTTGTATAATTTCTTTTGTGTTCTCTGTATTTGTAGGTATCTTTTTTGGATTGAACCCGGCAAGCAGGGCTGCAAAACTGGATCCGGTTGTGGCCTTGAGTGGAGAGTAATGGATTGCTTCGCCTGCGGCTCGCAATGACAGCTTACGTCATTGCGAGGAGCCCGTATGGGCGACGTGGCAATCCATCAATATCCGTCACTCATCTCGCGGTTAGCGTCTTTCTTACAAAGTTCATCGTATACAAGAGAACGCTTGCGGAGATCTTCTTTAAGTGCTTTAGGGAACGGCATGTTTCGCCAGAAGATTCCACGAACATCTTTATCAAGGCGCTGAACACCTGTAGATTCCTTGGTCATCCAGAGAATGTAATCTTCAATAAAGAATTCCTTGAGGTCGCCTTTGAGCTTAAGCTGCTCTACGTGCTGATAGTATTGACCGGTTAGACCTTCCTCCATCCAGTAGTAAGAAGCCTTTTCCTTTGCAACCTGCCATCTTAAATCTGCAACAGCGGTAAGAACGGCAATCTTCAAATCTTTAGGATACATTGGAACAACAATTCGTCCACGGCTGGTTACACGGTTATAGCGGTCAAACGGTTCCCAGCAGAAACCACGGTCACCATAGGTTGGAACCAGCAGAACATAAGGCACAATTCTGTTTGGAATATTCTTATGAATACGATGGAAAACACCTGGGTCAAGAGACTCTATCCAGCGGAGCACATCAATTACATTTTCGCGGGTACCAGTACCACGCTCTGTACAATGGTAGAATTCACGTGTAAAAATAGGGAACTGATTACCACGGCGGCCAACGGTCATTTTTGCCATCTGACGTACAGTTTCAAATTCAATCTTAACGGCTTCGGTATCGTTTGTAGTAACAGAAGCTCCACCACCCTGATTGATTTTATCCTGAACATTGTCGTAAGTTGCCTTTGCTTCCTTGAATTCCTCAAGAACCTTAGAAAGTTCCTTATCGTTTTTAGAAAGCCGGTGTAAAAGATCTGTAATTTCAGGAAGCAGTTTTCGCTGCATTTCTGAATATCCCGCACAGTGATTCTCGAGGCCAAGAACCGGATTATGTTCACACAAATCTTCTATATTACGTTTAAGCTCTACTTCGAGCATGCGTCGTTCATTTTCTTTGATTCCAAGAATATTTTCTGCATTCTGAAGTTTACCAGAGTTTTTTGCCTGTAACTGCATGAGACGTGACTGTTCTGCAGAAGCTGCCTGATCTGGTGTCATATTTGCAGTACGAACCTGTTTTTTTTCATCAGTTGCAGAATTATTCATTCGGCCGGATGCAATTTCCTTGAACCATTCGTCAACATACATAATTGGTTCTGCTTCACGGTTTTCAAAGAAAATCTTAGAAAAGAATTCTTTTGTTTCCTGTTTAAAAAGTGACGGAAGAAGAACACCAAAACGAACAAGCATCTTTTTTGGCATTGGAGTGTCCGGATACCCCATTTTTCCAACCATGCCACGAAGAAGCTCCCAGTATGCGGTTACAATCTGCTGACGGTAAACAGCACGATCTTTAGGGTCCTGGCAGGTAAGATATTTTGAAAGTACCTGATGAACACGCTGTGCCGACTGATTTTCGCCTGTAAGACAGGTTTTATAATATTTTGTATCGTTATAAACCTCAGATGGAGTGTCCATAACAAATTTTTCGATTGGGGCAAATTCCTTTTTGCTCAAATCTACATCGTGAACAGATTTATTTGCATTAGAAGAAGATGATGAACTGGTACTACCAGCTGAGCTGCCGTCAGAAGAAGTATCAAAAGAAAAAGCTTCTGTTTCAACAGGACCATCACCAGCGGGCGCACTACCACCAGACTGAGACAAAAGTGCCGCAATTTCAGGATCCAAACCATCACTCATAAAACATCTCCTATAGTATTTCATTATTATAAGGCATAATACCTAGATTCGCAAGATTTTACGCCGATGTATATTGCATAAAAATATAAAATACTATAGTATATCACTCACCAACGGGGAATTAGCTCAGTTGGCTCAGAGCATCGGATTTGCATTCCGAGGGTCAGGGGTTCGAGTCCCCTATTCTCCACTATCCTGAAGGTTTTCGCCTTCAGGATTTTTTTTTAACTTCTCCCCTCAAAATCAATTTTAAACAATTCGACAAATCTATAAAAAGCGCGGTGCCGATATTGACGCGATACTTTTTTTTTTGTATGGTGTTTTTAGGATAAGAGATTTATCCTAAGGAGATTATAATGAAAAAACTAACTTTTTTGGGAACTATGCTTCTTGCCGCAGCTTTGATTTTTACAGGTTGTAAAGATCCAAAGGATGAAACTAACGAGTTTTCTGATTGTTCAGAAACAGTAACAGCAGTTGAACTTTCTGAAGGAACATGGACCCTAAAGCAAACTGAAACTATGCCAGCAGGTAAAACGGATTTAGTTATTACCGCTACTGTTGATGCCGAAGGAAATTATACATTCACTTCTTTAACACAAACAATAGATGGAACTATTCCTGCGGAATATAGAGCAGAGTGGGATGCAATGAGCGAAGATGAGAAGAAAGCATTCGCAGGAGAGGGCGCCCCAGAAGGTGCACAAATTACTATAAATGGATACAATGTAAAAATGGTTGCACAGATTACAGATGCCTCTCAACTGGCAATGTATAAATCTATGTTTGACCTTGACGAGCTTGCTGATGCAGTTGAAGATGGCTCCGCAACTATCAAAACAAATAGTGACAAAACAAAATATGTTATCACAGTTACTGATGAAGATGGTGAAACATCTACAACCTACCTCAACAAGAACTAATTTTGTTAGACTTGATTGAAAAAAGGCCGCTCTACGTTTGCAGAGCGGCCTTTTTTTATCTTATATTTTCTTCCCGGTAGTGAGTTCCAGGGCTTTTGCGCGGACGGCTTTGTACAGTTCATCCGGGTTATTTTGATTTTCGGTTATCAGGCGAACGAAGACTGAACCTGCTACTATTGCTTCTACGGAATCTGCCAGGGCTCTTGCCTGTTCTCCATTTGAAATACCAAATCCGCCGTAGATTTTTGAGCCGCCTTCACCCACTGCTTTCAAAAACTGCAAAGTATTATCATCTATCTTTGTATTTGTGCCGGTAATGCCTGTACGCAGTGCTGCATAAATATAAGGAAAGTTTGAATTGGCAAGTTTTGCCAGGCGTTCCTTTGACATGCTTGGGGCAGCTACTGGAATATTTACCATTCCGTTTTTTTGACACGCCTGAGTAAGTCCTTCATCATAATCAAAAGGCAAATCTGGAATAATCATTCCATTTACTCCGGCTGCAGCGGCATGTTTACAGAAGTTCTCTACGCCAGGAGTATAAACGAGAGAGCCATAACTCATCAGATAGATTTTTACATTCGGAAACTCTTTGTGGAGTTTTGCAATAAAAGCAAGTCCATCTGCCGTACGATAGCCACGCTGCAAAACTTTTGTACAGGCTGTCTGAATTGCCGGCCCATCTGCACTAGGGTCAGAAAATGGCAGCTGAATTTCGAGAATATCTGCACCTCCGTCTACTAGTGCACGGGCTGCTGTAAAAGAAAGCTCTTCTGTAGGATAGCCGGCAACAAGGTGACTCATTAAACTTATTTTACTCATTTTGTTTCTCCCATGATTTTTGCATTATGAATGTCTGTATCACTTTCCAGGCGGTCGATTTCTGCATGAAGGAAGGCCAGCCATTCGTCGCGGCGGAATACCGGACAGGTAATGAATACATCTTTATCTCCACGGCCACTCATGTTTACAATAATGGCTTTGTCCTTTGGCAGCGTTGGAGCAAGTTTAATTGCTTCAGCTCCTGCATGCGCACTTTCCATTGCAAAAAGAACGCCTTCGTTTCGGGCAAAAAACTTTACGGCATTGAGAGCTTCATCATCTCGTGCATAAGTAAATTCTACACGGCCCTGGCGGCCAAGAGTTGCAAGCTGCGGTCCGATTCCACAATAATCAAGTCCGGCAGAAATTGAACGGGTTTGAAGAGTCTGTCCATCTTCATCCAGAAGGAAGCGTGATTTATAGCCGTGCATAATTCCGTCACGGGCAGCCTTTCCGCTCATACGTACAGCGTTCTGCCCTATTCCATCACCAATACCACCTGCTTCTACACCAATAAGACGAGGATTTGCTTTGTCGATAAACGGGGCAAAAAATCCGATTGAGTTTGAACCGCCGCCAACACAGGCTATCATTGCGGCAACATCAAGATTACGCTCTGCAGCCTGGCGTTCTACTTCGCGACCTATTACACTCTGAAACTCACGAACCATATCTGGAAATGGAGCCGGGCCAAGTGCACTTCCTAAAACATAATGAGTACTATCCGGATTTGCAGCCCAGTCGCGCATTGCTTCGTTTACAGCATCTTTGAGAGTGCGGCTTCCGGAGGTTACCGGGTGAACTTTTGCACCGTAGAGTTCCATAGCAGCAACGTTAGGCTGCTGACGGCGCACGTCGACCTCACCCATGTAAACGGTACAGTCAAGGCCAAGCTTTGCACAAGCGGCAGCTGTTGCAACTCCATGCTGCCCCGCTCCTGTTTCTGCAATGATACGTTTTTTGCCCATACGTTTTGCAAGAAGGCACTGCCCTATTGCATTATTGATTTTATGAGCACCAGTATTTGCAAGGCCTTCGAGCTTGATGTAAATCTGTGCACCGCCGAGAAGCTTTGTTGCAGTTTCGGCAAAAAGCAATGGTGTTTCGCGGCCAATATAATCACGCTGAATTGTTTCGAGTTCTTTTATAAAATCTGGATCTTTGATTGCCTCGCTGAAAGCAATTTCAAGCTCGTCCAGCGGGCGACGCAAAACTTCGGCAACATACTTTCCACCGAAGTTATCGAAAAATCCGTTATCTGAATGTGTCATTTTATTATCTCCATTTGTAAGTCATTCCGAACTTGTTTCGGAATCTTTTTTTATAGATCCTGAAACAAGTTCAGGATGACGCGTATTTTATTATGATTCTTGATTCCAGGATTGTCGGGATCTTCGGCTCCGCTGGAAATGTCTATTAGTTCCGGCTGAAAGCGTGTTACTAGCTCTGCAGCATTTTCCGGAGTGATGCCTCCAGCAAGCCAGAGCTTGTGATTCGTGTCATAGTTTTGTGCTTTTGAATCCTGCAGGAAACGAGGTTCTCCCATAAGAAAAAGCTTTTCTGCTGCTTCTTTTAAATTGCCCGATTTTTCTGTAATTGCAAAATAATGAGGCAGTTCCAGAAAGCGATGAGGAACTTTTTCATAAGGAATTCCGTGGAGCTGAAGACAGTCCAGATGTCCTTCTTCTACATAACGGGCTGCAGTTTCTGCTTCCATAGAATCCGGATCTGTAATGACAGCAACTTTTTTTGCCTTAACTTTTTTTAGTGACGGAAGGATTTTTTCGAATCTTTCGCTGCAAACGTTACGGGCAAAACCTGCTGCAAAAATAAAGCCCACAAAAGCGGCTCCTAGTGAATCTGCAAAAAGAACGTCTTCTGAGCGGGTAAGTCCGCAGATTTTTATTAAAGGGGATGCTGAAACAAGTTCAGCATGACATTCTGATTTAGTATGACATTGAGATTCGGCGTGTCGATTCCAGAATCCGGCATTCTTTGTTGGTACTGCACTTACAAACGAATTTACCAGTTCTGTGCGAAGCCCTGGATTTTTTGCGGCTGCTTCACCAAGAAGCATTCCGGTAAAACCAAGGCTTCCGGCAAAACGTGCGGCTTCTGGTGTTCTGATTCCACTTTCAAAAATAACGCGGGCATCATCACTTAGTACCGCACGGATTTTATTAAGCATTGCACACGGCTTGAGTAAATCGATTTTGAAGGTTGCAAGGTCGCGGCTGTTTACGCCACAGACAATAAACTCGTGATCTACAGAAGCGGCAACTGCAGCGAGTTTTTGAATATCTTCCTCGCTGCGAACCTCAATCAATGATGTCATTTTATGAGCCGCAGCAGCTTTTGCCATTTCTATAATTACCGGCTTCTCAAGAATGCGGGCAATGAGAAGAACAGCATCGGCTCCAGCACGGTAAGCCACTTCTACTTCTTCTGCTGTCAAAAGAAAATCTTTACGTAAAACAGCAGTGTCAGGAACTGCTTCGCAAACTGCCATTAAGTCACCGAGAGTCCCCTTAAAATAATTTGTCTCGGTTAGGCAGCTGATGGCCACCGCGCCGGCACTTGCATAGGAACAGGCAGTTTCTGCGGAATTCAAATCTGGTGCAATGTCTCCCTTACTTGGAGAGGCACGCTTTACTTCGAGAATTACGCCTTTTTGCATGAGAAAAGGATGAACAGGACGCTGGCGTTTTTCTGGAATTTTGAAACCAAAGGTAACACCAAGGCAGGCTATATCTTCTTTTCTTTTTTCTACTATGGTTGTAAGAATATCAGTCATTATGCAACTAACTCTCCACTCACTCGCTGAATTTCCTGAAGCTTGGCAAGGCTGCTTCCACTTGCAATTGCGGCAAGAGCCATATCGTAACCGTCCTTGAGGGTTTTAGCTTTACCGCTCAAATAAAGTACGGCTCCTGCATTTAATCCAACTGCAGCACGAATTGTCTTGCGGCCACCACCATTAAGAACTTCCATTGCAAGCTTAGCATTGTCTGCACCAGTTCCACCCTCGAGTTCTTCTTCGCTGGCGCCTGTGATTCCAAACTTTGAAGGATCAATTACATAGCGATATTCTTTGCCATCTTCATTAATCTGGAATACATCTGTCGGCTGGCATGGAGAAATCTCGTCAAATCCATCGCGGCTATGAATTACCATAACGCGTTTAGCACCAAGAGCCTTTGCTGCATGTGCATAATCTTCCATCAAATCTTTGCTATATACACCGAGCACCTCATACTCTGCACCTGCCGGATTCAAGAGTGGGCCAAGTACATTGAAAATTGTTTTTATTCCCAAGGCCTTACGAACTGGGGCTGCAAAACGCATTGCCGAATGATAGACAGGTGCCATTAAAAATCCAAATCCGGTCTGTTGAACAAGGCTCGCAGTTTTATCTGGTTCTGCCATTATTTTAATTCCGAGATTTTCAAAAAAGTCTGCTGCTCCACTTTTTGATGAAACGGCTCTGTTTCCATGTTTTGCAACCGGCTGGCCACAGCTTGCTGCAACAAGGGCTGACATTGAAGAAATATTAAAGCTTCCTTTTCCATCTCCACCAGTACCTACAATTTCAGCAAGTCCATTTCCTGTTTTTTCTGATGATTTGTTTAATGGGAATGGTGTCTTTTTACTCAGAAGCGCAGACGCACAACCTGCCATTTCTTCTGCAGTAGGTAAGCCGCGGGCAGCCATTGCTGTAAGAATAGAAGCAGTTGCTTTTTCGTCCATTGTACCGTCGGTAAGATTTTCCATAAAGAAAGAAGCCTGTTCGCGGTTTAATGGTTTTCTTTCGTCAATCAACTGTTTTAAATATTCTGAAACCGGAAGATTATCACGGCGATAATTTAAGAAGGCTTTAAACAACTCCTGACATGCATTGCTTGCAATTGATTCCGGATGAAACTGTACACCTTCTATTGGCATTGTCTTGTGACGGATTCCCATAATATCTCCGTCTTTTGCACGCGCTGTAACTTCAAAATCAGAGGGCAAAGTGGCCTCATCAATAACTAACGAATGGTAGCGTGTAAATTTCATACTCCTACCAATCGTTCGGAATATTCCACGGCCATCAAGCTCAATATCTTCTACAATTCCGTGCTTAATGAATTTTGCACCTACGATTTTTGCACCAAAGGCCTCTCCAATTGACTGATGCCCAAGGCAGATTCCAAGGATTGGGATTTTTCCGGCAAAGTAGCGGATTGCTGGAACGCTAACTCCGGCAGTACCTGGATTTCCAGGACCCGGTGAAACAATCAATTTTGAAGGCTTCATTTCAGCAAGCTGCTCTACGGTAGCTTCGTCATTTCTTACAATCTTTATTTCTTCTTTTGTTGCACACTCAAGTGCCTGAACTACATTAAATGTAAAACTGTCATAATTGTCGATTACTAAAATCATAATATTTCTCCTTTGTGTCATTCCGAACTTGTTTCGGAATCTCATTATCAGATGCTGAATCAAGTTCAGCATGACTTAGATTTTTTGCTTATTTTGTAAGCGTATCAATAAGTGCGCCGAGCTTTTCGCAGGTTTCGGTGAACTCACGCTCTGGTTCGGAATCATAAACTATTCCGCCACCGGCCTGCAGGTTCCAGACTTTTCCCTGTCGTAATGCACAACGAATTGAAATGCAGAAATCAAGGTCTCCGCTTGGCTGAATGTAACCGACTGCACCCGCATAGAAACGACGCTTTGTTTTTTCAAGGCCGCTCAAAATCTGCATGGCATTGATTTTTGGTGCACCGCTTACTGTACCTGCCGGAAATGATGCTCTTAAAACCTGGATAGGTTTTACTCCTTCACGGACTTTTCCTTCGGTTGTACTTACAAGATGAATAACATGACTGAAAAGCTCGCATTCCATATACTGCGAAACTTCTACGCTGCCCCGCTCGCAAACGCGGCCAAGGTCATTTCTTGCAAGATCTACAAGCATAAGATGTTCTGCCTGTTCCTTTGGATTATTCTGAAGTTCCAGCTTGAGTTTTTCGTCTTCTGCTTCTGATTTTCCACGGCGGATAGTTCCTGCTATCGGATGAATTACAGCCTTACCTTTGCGAACGCGAACAAGACTTTCTGGCGAAGCTCCGGTAAACTGGAAATCACCAAAATCAATATAGAAAAGATATGGAGAAGGATTTACTTTGCGAAGTTTTCCATAAACTGCAAGTGCATCTGCCTCACACTCTATCTGTACGCGACGACTAGGTACTGCCTGAATCAAATCACCGGCAATAATGTGTTTTTTGAGGGCTGTAACTTTCTGAATGTATTCTGTCTTACTTGCTTCCATGTCTGTAAGCATTTTGTATTTAAAGCTCTGGTTATCTTCTTCAACATAAGAAAAATCCATGTCATTCAGGCGTTTGAGAATACGATCCATTGCAGCATTCAAATCTATCTGATGTTCGTTGTAGTTCAAGCCGAAAATATGAAGTTCTTCTGTAAAATGATCAAAGATTATGTAGATATGTCCGGTGATAAAAAGGCTTTCCGGAATATTCAAATCATCCTTCTGCTCAAAGAAACGGATATTGTCGCAGTGCTTTGCAAGCTCGTAGCTGAGGTAGCCGAGTCCACTGGCTGGAAGAGGAAGCTCGCACAAAGGTCCCGGAGGAAGAATATTCTGACGGGCAATATATAAAAGTGCATCCAGAATGTCAGGAGTCTTTTCGCGACCAAGAGCATCGAGACTCTTTTCTCCTTCCATTGCTTTTTCCATATCAAAAGGAACTTCGTTTCCTTCTACAATCAGGGAAATCTTTTCTTCATCCTGCTTGATTTTGAACGCTTCTTCTGTCATCAAAATAGAATAACGTTCGCGGCCTTTTGCAAAGCTTGCAGATTCCAGAATCGCCGTAGTACCAATTTTCTTTGCAAGAAGATAAGGAGTATAGCGAGAGTTGGAAATGCACTTGTAAATCAAATCCATTCGAGTTTTCATTTTTACCTCCGATATTTTTACATACCATAAAAAACTGTCCTGTTACTATTTATAGTAACGTTTCTATATGTAGTAACAATACAGTGAGTTACTGTTTCTGTCAATAGAAACAGTAATAATTATTTGTTATTTTTATCAGAATTGATTTGTTAGCGGGAAGATTTATAGCATAAAGGGTACTCTTATCTGAACAGTCAGACTTAGATTATGTAGTTATACTCTGCTAAAAACGCCGTACATCACATTTGTGGTGTACGGCGTTTTTTTTTTATTTCAGGAATGTATTTATAAGATTCTCTATATGTTTTGTGTTGAGCGGAAAATCGGTAGTTTCGGTGGAGATTATCAGGCTTTGGCCTGGGTGGATGTCATTTTGGTTGTAAGTCTGGAGTTTTTGAACGACTTTTGCTGAGTAGTCAGGGTCGTCCATGAGGCCAAAGTGTTCCCAGATGAACTCCTGGCGGGTACGGAGATTGAGGCAGAGAAAGTCGGGGTGGACGATGAGTGTGTTGGTGCTGGATGTGGTAAGTTCTCGGGATTTTGTGGCACGGCTAGAATTACTAAGGTCTCGGGAAACGGGGGCGCGGCCGCCGATTTTGAGTGTAAGTGGAAATTCGTAGTGGTACGGAACGCCCAGCCGGTTGAGGGTGTCGGCGATTATTACTTCGGACTTGGAACGGACACGTTCGCCACGGGCGGTGTAAAGCTCGGGCGCATCCGGCTGGAAGGGCTTGGGCTTGTATTTTTGAGAGAGCCATGCGGCGGCGTATTCTTCGTCCGAGAGGGTTGCGGTGGTTACGAGGGCGCGGCATTCCGGTTTTACCAGCTCTAGGACATTAAAGGGAATTTCGCGTCCCAGTGAGTTTTTCTGGATTTGAGTGAGAGCAGCCTGTAAAAGAGCAAGTTCCTTTTTTATTGCCGGCAGGAGTTTGATATTATAGGCTTTTTGTGCAAGCTTCTGCGCAAGATCTCTATGAGCAGAGTCCAGGTAGCGCCCGTTATTTCCATCATTATTTGTCTTGTGATAATACTGAACCGCACCGTGCGACTTTGAAACCCGCAGACTTCCTTCGGGCGCTTTTTTAAGTGCCTTCTCCTTTATTGCAAGGAGTGTCTCCAGCTGCCCTATTCTTTCCTGCAGTTGTGCAGCGATTTGCGAGGGCGGCAACTGCTCTATTACCTGATTTGTGAACTTCATTGCCTATAGGGTAATACAGGATGTACCACTTTGCAAGAAAATTCGACGTGTTTACGGATTTTTACAACATATTTTGACAAGAAAATCCGTAAAATAGGCAGATTTCTGGTAATTTTCGGCTTTTTTTAGGCTGATTACTTTCAAATTGAAGTAAATTCTCCGAGTTTTTTACCTTTTTAATAGAATTTTACGGATTTTTCCACGTTTTCACATTCGAAATATCCGTAAAAGCCCGTTTTATGAATCGGGGAAGCCTCAGAGGAGTGGCCCAGGCAAGCACATTATAAATTATTCAGGAGATGCTGGCGCGAGGGAGCGGGGGCAAAAGGTCGGGAGCCATTTTCACAGGAAAGCCCAGGACTTCCGCATTTTTACACTTGATTTATAAAATCTGATGAACGGAGCGGGAATGGGGGGGCAGACTGACTCTTGACGTATTTGGCGATTAGCCTTAAAAAGAATCTGAGGATTTTCGCTTGCGAAAACCACAAGATTCTTACAAAAAAAACGGAAAGCGAGCATGTCCGTTCCACATTACCGCGGGAGTTCATCAGATTTTATCACGATTCATTTTATTATGCGGAAGCCCGTAAAGCCCTTGGAGGTATATTTACGTCTTTGAGCTATCTTCGACCTCGTTGTAAAAAATCGGGATTTTCTATATATTGGTAGTGCATTTAATTTTTGAACAATGCGTTAGGGACTGGAGCCACGAGCGGCGTAGCCGCGAGGCCACTGGACTGAGCGGAGCGCACGGCCGAAAGGACGGGCGCGGAGCGAGGGAAGCGGCTGGAGCGAAAGCGGAATGGCAGAAGCCCCGACCGGCCGGCGCGGAGTGCGAAGCACGGAGCGGTGGCCGGGAACGCCCTGGTCATCAAACTGACCTACCGAGTTTTCTTCGAAAACTCGCACAATACTTTGTGTATTATTTTATAGGAGATTAAATATATGGCAGACACAATGCATGCATTGGAAAAGAACCCTAAATGGAAGGGGCGTCGTGGTCCTGTTGTCCTGGTTATTATGGACGGCGTTGGATATGGTAAGTATGAAGAGGGAGATGCGGTTAAGGCTTCTAAGATGAAGTACCTGGACTGGTTTACTGCTAACTGCCCTCACACTAAGCTCAAGGCTCACGGAACTGCTGTTGGTCTTCCTACTGATGATGATATGGGTAACTCTGAGGTTGGTCACAACGCTATGGGTTGCGGCCGCGTTTTTGCTCAGGGTGCTAAGCTTGTTGGTGAATCTATTGCTTCTGGCAGCATGTTTGAAGGCGCTGTATGGAAGAAGCTTGTAAAGAATGTTCAGGACAAGGGAACTACTTTCCATCTTATTGGTCTTGTTTCTGATGGTAACGTTCACTCTCACATTGACCACCTTAAGGCTATGATTACTCAGGCTCACAAGGAAGGTGTAAAGACTCTCCGCGTTCACGCTCTTCTGGACGGACGCGATGTTCCACCTACTTCCGCCCTTGAATATTTTGAACCACTTGAAAAATTCCTTGCTGACTTCAGCGATGTTGATTACCAGATTGCTTCTGGTGGTGGACGTATGTACATCACTATGGACCGCTATGGTGCAGACTGGAGCATGGTAGAGCGCGGATGGCACGCTCACGTTCTGGCTGACGGTCGTCAGTTTGCAAGCGCTACAGAAGCTATCAAGACTTACCGCAGTGAAAATGCCGGCCTCCTGGACCAGGATATGCACGAGTTTGTAATCGCTAAGGACGGAAAGCCTGTTGGACCTATCGTTGACGGCGACTCTGTAATCTTCTTCAACTTCCGTGGTGACCGCTCTCTTGAAATTACTGCTGCTTTCGAAGAAGATAACTTTACTCACTTTGACCGCGTACGCCGCCCTGCTGTTGAATATGCAGGTATGATGGAATACGATGGCGATAACCACAAGCCGGCTCAGTTCCTTGTAAACCCACCAAGCATTGACCGCACAATGGGTGAATATCTTACAAAGACTGGCGTTCATCTTATGGCAATTTCTGAGACTCAGAAATATGGTCACGTTACTTACTTCTTCAACGGTAACCGCCCTGGTGAATTCGACAAGAATCTTGAAACATATATTGAAGTTCCATCTGATGTTGTTCCTTTCGAGCAGCGCCCATGGATGAAGTGTGCAGAAATTACTGACAAGGTAATTGAAGCTATTGAAAGCGGAAAATATGACCACATCCGTCTTAACTACCCTAACGGCGATATGGTTGGACACACTGGTGTATTCAACGCTGTTGTATGTTCTATGGAAGGAATGGACCTTCAGCTTGGCCGTCTTAAGGCAGCAATTGAAAAGGCAGGCGGTATTCTCTGTCTTACAGCCGACCACGGAAACTCAGACGATATGTACGAGCACAAGAAGGACGGCTCTGTTGCTATGGGCGCTGACGGCGAACCAAAGCCAAAGACTTCTCACTCATTGAACCCGGTTCCTGGTATCATCTACGACCCAGAGTATAAGGGCGAGTATGATCTCGAGCTCAACAGCGGTCTTGGTATTTCTTCTTGGCCTGCAACATTGATGATGCTCATGGGATTTGTGCCACCTACAGATTATGACAAGAGTATGATCAACTTAAAATAGTGCTCAACCTGACAAAGTAAGCTTTGCAGGTTAGCACCATCATCTGAGGACGGCTCTTTCGAGCCGCCTCAGAAACTAGATTCAAGCTGACAGTCCTTCGGACTGCAGCTTAATCCATAGGGTATAAAAAACGGTGGCTTTGCCCCCGTTTTTTTTATATCTCGTGAACTGTAGAACTATAATATGCTTCGAGTAATGTCCTGCACTCAATAAACGCCTTACCAATTACCGGGTCAAAATGTTTTCCTAAATCATTCTGAATAATTTCAAACGCTTCATCAAAAGATTTTGCATCTTTATAGCAACGCTTACTAACCAGAGCATCAAAAACATCAGCTAAAGCCATTATGCGGGCTTCGAGTGGAATTTCTTCGCCTTTTAAATGTTCAGGATAGCCTTCTCCATTCCATTTCTCGTGATGATAATGTGCTACATTTACTGCAATACGTTCAAAGTCTTTATCCTGAGTATCGTGCAGAATCTTTTTTACAATTTTTGCACCTTCGGCAGCATGCTTTTTCATTTCTTCATATTCTGCAGGACTAAACTTACCAGGCTTGCGCAAAATTGAATCATCAACTGAAATCTTTCCTAAATCGTGCATAGGGGCTGCTTTTATTAAAAGTTTGCAGAAGTTCGAAGTAATCTGTGGAAGTATTTTATTTTTCAAAAGTTCATCAGCAAAAATCTGAATGCAGTCGCTGGTACGCAGAATGTGACCACCTGTACTGTTGTCGCGGCTTTCTACCATAATGGCCATGCCTTTTATAATTGAATCCTGCATATCAGTTACCTGGCGGGTCTTTTCTCCAACAAGGCGGGTGAGCTCTTTGTTATAAGTATTAATACCCTTAATGTAATTCTGCTGCTCGGTATCGTCACGAAGTTCAATCAGATAACCTACTTTGCCGAATTTTGAGGCAATGGGATGAATGGTTGCAATGACCGCTCTTTCATCTGTAAGAATCCTGAAATCTTTATTACAATTTTCATCCCAGTTCCAGTTTTCATCTTTATAATGAAGTCCCTCATAAATCTGTTTGCAGGAAGCAGGAATTGTACTGTCTATGGAAATATCAGCTAATTCCGGAAAAATACAAACAGCAAAATCATCACAACCAAGAAAGCGCTTTTTGCTGTCAAACGCAATGTAGCCATAACCATCGCGTGAATTGTAAACTGACATAAGATTTCCCGGAATATCATAAATGCTTGCACGGGAAGAAATGTACATGAAAAAAGTTTCCATGCTTACATAGATAAAAGGCATAAGGTTGATTGATGCGCCGAATGCCAGTGGAATAACATATAATAAGGTTCCGCAAATGAGTACACAAAGCAGAATCTTAAGTCCAGTTTTTGAAACACGTCTTTTGGTAAGAATAGTATGGATTACAATACCAATTGCAGACAGATTGATAACTGCAAGGTACACCATATAAAAAAGCATCACAGGCCCCATAGAATATTTTACGAGACTAATTCCATGTTCCTGAACCATATAGGGATGATCAAAAAATAAATTTGTGTCTCTGGTTGTTGCAAATATGATGCTTATAATAACTGAAACTGCAAGAAGAGTAAGCCTTAGCGGAATATAAAATTTTTTACCGCACATATCAACTACAACAACAAGCATGAACATGATTGTAAAAATGCTGCCGATATAAGAAAGTAAATCTCCACACATGGCCGCTTCAAGCGATGAAGCAAATGTTAGCATTGAATAACCAAAATTTGAAATTATTGTCGTAACAAACAAAATCAGATAATTCTTGTTTATTTTATTTGAGGTAATTTCAAAATAAATGCAGAGTTCTATAAAGGAGAGAAAAAAAACTGCCAGATATAATATCTTCAATGCCATAACAAATATTATACTCCCGTTTATTGCGAAAACCAATTTTTTTATTACAGTTTTTTTATTCTATAAAAATCGCATTATATGATATAATCAGTTATATGAAACGAAAGCTATTCTTTATTATTCCTGCGGCTGTGATTGGGATTCCGGTTTTAGCAGTTGCATTATTGTTTCTCTTTTTGACAATTGTTGAATACAGACCTAAGACGATTGAAGACGTACCTTTTACAAGTGAAAAAGGCATGCTGTTACGGGGAACTCCTGTTTCTATTATGAGCTGGAACCTTGGTTTTGCTGGACTTGGAAAGGATGAAGATTTTTTTATGGATGGCGGTAAAAAGAGCCTTCCAGATTCTAAAGCTGTAGTTGAAAATTATTTTTCTGGAATCAAAGAAACAATTGGAACCTACCCTGCTGACATTCTTTTTGCTCAGGAAATTGATATAAAATCAAAACGTAGTTTTAATATTAATCAGGTTGAAGCGCTTAAGGATTTTACAGGAAAAGGAAGATCATTTGCGTACAACTATAATTGTGTTTTTGTGCCGATTCCCTTCCCTCCTCTTGGGCGTATTAAAAGTGGTGTCGCAACTTATACAGGCTTTGAAGTAATTTCTTCACAGCGGCGCTCACTGCCGGTTCCATTTAAGTGGCCGCTTAGAGTTGCAAATCTAAAACGCTGCATTCTTGTTTCTCGTATTCCGGTTTATGAAAACGGCGGAGATTCCGGACATGAGCTTGTTCTTGCAAATTTCCATCTTGAAGCTTATGACAGCGGTGAAGGAAAAATTGCACAGACAAAAGCCCTCACTGATTTTATTGAAAGCGAATATGAAAAGGGAAATTATGTAATTGCGGGCGGAGACTTTAACCAGAAGTTTCCAGGTTCAGAAGCTTACCCTGTAATCAGCCCTGATGGATGGGTTCCAGGCGAACTGGATGCAAACATGCTGAAAGACGGCTGGGCATTTGTTTATGATGATTCAATGCCGACCTGTCGTTCTCTTGAAGCTCCTTACAATGATGAAAATGCAAAAGCGCATAACTGGCAATATTATGTAATAGACGGATTTATAATTTCACCGAACATTAAAAAGATTTCTATGAACGTAATTGATTTGGATTTTCAGAACTCTGATCATAACCCTGTTTACATGACTTTTGAGCTTAAATAATTATGGAAGAAAATGAAAAAAATCGCGCCGGCCGAAACAGGACTATTGTACTAGCCGAAGAAGAAAAAGAAAGACTCAGTCAAAACCTGATTATTGTGGGTGATTCCCCGGTCAAGCCGGAAAATGACATGTCCGCCAATGCTCAGTTTGATTATCTTGATAAAACAATTAATTCAGATTTATTAACTGCTCTCCCGCTTTTGCCGGATAGCTTTGCTGATTTGATAATTATTGACCCGCCGTATAACCTGACAAAAAATTTTGGCGGCAAGATATTTAACGAAAGAAAGGATGATGCTTACGAAGAATATCTTGAGACCTGGTTTCCGCAGGTGTGCTGTAAGCTCAAGCCAAACGGCTCGCTTTATATGTGCGGCGACTGGAAGTGTACTGCTGCCTTGCAACGGGTAATAGAAAAGGAACTTACAATTTTGAACCGCATTACCTGGCAAAGAGAAAAAGGCCGCGGCGCAAAAGCAAACTGGAAAAACGGAATGGAAGATATCTGGTTTGCGGTAAAAAATCCTGCTGATTATTATTTTAATCTGGATGCTGTAAAAATTAAACGGCGCGTAATTGCACCATACCGTGAAGGCGGTAAAGGTGGAAAACCAAAGGATTGGGAAGAAACTGATGACGGAAATTTCCGCCTAACCTGCCCTTCAAATTTTTGGGATGATATTAGCGTGCCGTTCTGGTCTATGCCGGAAAATACAGACCACCCGACACAAAAGCCGGAAAAGCTTTATGCAAAATTGATTCTCGCCTCATCTAAACCTGGTGATGTTGTTTTTGACCCTTTTCTTGGCAGCGGTACAGCGAGTGTTGTTGCAAAAAAACTGGGGCGACACTGGTGTGGAATTGAACTCTCTGAAGAATACTGTCTGCTTGCAGAAAAGCGACTGGAAATGTCTGATACAGAAAAATCGATTCAAGGCTACAAAGACGGTGTATTCTGGGAACGCAATACTGCGAGTCTTCAGAAAAAAAATTAAGAAACAAATCCAACTCTATGAGAAAGTGCTCAAAGCCGGAAAAATATATTTACCTCATAATGAATAAACCGTGCGGTTATGTGTGCTCGGCAGTTTCTGATTCACATAAAACAGTATATGAGCTTCTAACGCCGGATTTACAGGAGCTGGTAATAAATGCACCGAGAGGGTGCAGACTGCACACCGTTGGTCGTTTAGATTGTGATACCAGCGGGCTCTTACTGCTGACCAATGACGGAAAGTTTTCGCACAGAATAACCTCTTCGGTGGTTTCGACAGGCTCAACCACCGGGAGTGCAGTTACAAAGACTTACCGTGCTACTCTTTTGAATTCTGTATCCCCGGAAAATCAAAAATTATACATAAATCGTGCTGCTGCAGGACTTAAACTTCCGCCTGAAAAAAAATATGGCGAACAGCTTGCACTGCCCGCCATATTAGAATTTGAATCTTCATACATCTGCAAAGTCACAGTACACGAAGGAAAGTTTCACGAAGTGCGCCGCATTTTCCGCGCACTTGGAAATGAAGTTACAAAACTCGAACGCATTGCAATAGGCAAGTTGTCATTGCAGAAAGACCTTGAACCGGGGCAATGGAGACAGCTTACAGATAATGAAAAAGAATTACTTATGATCTTTTAAGTACTGCTTGTATTCTTTTGAAATTTTAATAAATACCTTTTCATCTTCATTATTTTCTACAAGCCAGTTGCTGAAATAATCATATCTTTCTAAAACATCTTCTGGAATTTCAATATCTAATTCATTCTGAATAGTCAGCATATCTCTAAAAGCCATTAAACGTCTTATAAACATTAAATAATAGATATACTGAGGATTATTCCATCCATAAGTAGATTTTCCCATATAATCACCCTTTTGAATTGCAGTGTTGCTTTCATTTATATAGGAATACATATATCTGACATCTTTCGAAAAGTCTGTAAAACCACCATAAATTGAGCAGGAATCAAAAACTCCCCCCAGACAGGCAAAGCTCTCAAAGAAAACTCTTTTATCATTATTTTCTTCGCTTCCATCTTTAGTTATATAAATAAAGTCAGAAGTTTCCTCATTCTTATAAAGAACTGTAGTTCCTTTCTCATAAGTTTTTGTCAGATTATAAGTTTCTATCAGTTTAGCCAGTTTTTTAGGATGATAAATATCTGAAGATTTCCATTTTGCACCAGCGGCAAAAAGACAAGATGTTAGCATTAAAATACTAACCAATGAAATTAACTTTTTCATAAATTACTCCAATTATTTTGTTATTAATTTATTTTATCATAGGATTCATTTATTGTCGAAAAAAAAGTTTTGTTATATTTTCATCAACAAGATTACTTAGTGCTTCCGGTGTTATGCCCCGAACTTCGGCTGCAAAGTTGTAGACATGTTCTACATTTACCGGGGTATTTACAGTGCCACGTAGAGGCACCGGAGCAAGATATGGTGCATCGGTTTCGCACAAAAATCTGTCTGATGGAACAAAGCGCAGCAGATTTTTCACCGCCTCGAGTTTTGCTTTTTTATTGTAAGTGATTGCACCTCCAAACGCGATGTACCAGCCACGGTCTAAAAAGGCCCGGGCTTCGTCAATTCCATAACTGTAGCAGTGAATGATTCCGTTATCGTAACCTACATTTTTTAAGCAGTCCATTGTGTCTTCAAAACCATCGCGGCTATGGACAATAACTGGCAGGCTGAGTTCTCTGGCAAGTTCAAGATGAGCTTCAAAAAGTTCCCTTTCCCCCCGGTAGGTCTGCTCATCAAAATCTGATTCACAACGTCCGTCTTCTCCGCTCGGATTCCAGTGATGGTCTATGCCGCACTCGCCTACTGCAACAATTCTTCTATGTAAGGTGTCCTGATCTGCATCAGCCGAGGCTGCATTAATTGACTCGCGCAGAAGCTTCATCTGATTTTCTCTGTCATGGATTGCACCAACATCAGGCCAGATTCCAGCCGTAAAATACATAAAATCGCGAGCCTTTACAGCAAGCCCGCCGTCTGCAATACCTGCAATTGCTTTTTCTACACAAGCCTGACGTTCAGCCAGATCATCACAATGAGTTCCTATATCAAGACCAAAAAAACAGGAACGCTGCGCCATGGCTGTCAAAACTTCAACACCATTAACACCGCGTTCCGTCGTCATCATTTTAAAATGAAAATGTGTATCACTAAACATGAAAATAATTATACATTATTTCCAGTGAAGATGAAATTGCATATTCGGATAATCTTCAAGTTGAATTCTCTGAATTGACATAATAACATAGAATTGATTATTCCAGTTACTAAGAATTTCGTATACATTTTCATTGTCATAATCACCTTCACTAAGTTGGCCTTCATCATATGCCGGGCTATTTTCAATTACAAAAGGAGAATCTAAAGCTTCCAATCCACGATTATACTCATCAGCTTCACCTACTAAGAAGACTCGTCTTGAAGAATATCCGAAAGTTTTTTCCCGATGATTATCTTCAGTTCCAGGACGAACATCCGGCCACAATTCTGCAGAACTAAACTTATTAGTTGAATTATCAATAATAGATTGTATATCACCCTGGATTTTGTATGAATAAGTATTAGTAGTAGCATTTGTAAAAATATCTGTAACCTTTACATCATGATTCCAGATATCATAATCAATAAGTTCGCCTAAACCACCACCCGCAGTACAACAAACATATTCAGACTGCCAGTTGTTTTCTTTATCCAGAGGGCCTGCCAGTAAGAATCCATACTCTTTTCCACTTTCAGTTAATGGATAGATGTATGTTACTTCCGGTTCAGCCGCTGTAGGACAACGATTACCATATTGATTCTCAGGAATTATTCCTTCATCAAATTCTTCAGCACGAACAAGGTTGAGATTTACACCATCCTCCCAGTCTTCTGCAAGACAGATAAGTGTATTTCCTTCAAGCCAGTCCCCATCTGTCTCCAGACGTCGTAATGTAACTTTTACACCCTCATCACAAGGCTCAACAGAAATATGATCATTTGTATTAAGATTTGAAAGGAAGTCTGAAGCATTCATGATTGAAGTTCTGTAACCATTAGAATAACGATATCTTTCATCAATACCGCTGATCTCAAAATTCAAACTCATTTCTGTAAAGAAATATTCATCGTTCTTGAGATTTTGTATAGTACCTTTATCACGGGTAAACAGAGAAATACCTTTTCCATTGTCGTAAACATCTGAATCTGTTATAGAAACAAATTTGCTGCTAAGCCAATGTGTCCATTTGTAGGCAGTAGCACTGTCATTTGCGAAAGAACCAATATCAAAGGTTGCAGTTACATTTTCAGAACGGGTTATTGCTAAACTTACATCCTTAGAAACTTTTGCGATTCCTGTTGCACTATTAACTTCAATAGTCAATCCAGACAGAGAAGCAAAATCAATATTAAGAATTGCATAATTTCCATTTGCAGTTGCCGAAACGGATTCATGAATAGTATTCTGACCTGAAAGTTTTACTTCACAGTCAAATAAATAAACATCGCCATCATTTGTAAAAGGCCAGTAACAAACTATCGGGTTACCTGGTTCTGGAATCTTATTCTGAATTTCCATGTATAAACCAGTACTAAGTTCTGTTATGTTAAAGTTTTCTGCTTTCCACTCTTCTCCATTTTTTGCAGAAATAGTGAATTTTATTCCTTTTCCATCTGGATCCGGTTCTGCATGAACATGTTCTGATGTATCAGACTCAAAGGCTGTTTTATCAAATTCTACAACTTCTGAATTCATACCGACCCAGGTTCTAAAACTTTCCGGAATGCCATCAATTGTAAATTCAACTGAAAGATTTGCAAAGTAATACTTATTCTTTTGTAACTTTGAATAAGTATCATTTGTAATGGTTAATACTGTATATCCATCATTTTTTAGGGTAGCTATCATTTCATCACTATATTCCAGATGACTGGAATTCAGCCATTCTTTCCAGGCAACATCAAAACGGTCTTTACCAATTTTGCCATCTGTTGTCATTACAGTAAAATCAAGATAAGGCTTTACATTATCAGAGCCTTTTAATTCAAAGGTGGTATCTTTTGATAACTTCATAAGACCGCCAGAAAGTGAAATATCAAAATTGTCAGCTTGAATATTTACAGATTCATTTCCGCCGTTTGCAATCATAACAAGGCTTTCGGTTATCTTATTTCCACTTACAATTTCAAGCTCACAATCAAAACTATATGCGCCTTTATCTTCTGTAATAGGATAATAACAAACTACCGGATTACCAGGGGTTGGAACATTTGAAATTCTTATTCCATAATGATTCTTAGTTTCCCAGATGAAAGAGCTGCCAGGATTCCATGACTCTCCTTCCTTACAAGTAAGGGTAAATTTTATACCTTTTCCATCTGGATCTGGCTCTGCCCTAACATGTTCTGTCTCATAGGCAATACCATCAGACTCAAAATCTTCGCTCATAAGCCCAAGTTCGCTATATACGGCGATCTTGAAATTATGAAGTGCCTGTTCGCGGGTAGTTAAACCTTCGGCATATTTATTTACTTCAAAACGCCACAAAGCATTTATCTTTTCATCATATTCGGTAAGCAGATTAGAAGGAGCTTTTTCGTTTGCAGGAATGAAATAATCAAACATATTCTGACCATTAAGGAAATCAAGTGTACCATCTGATTTTTCCATTACTACTTTTGAAGCAACTGTATCTTTTGCATTATTGATTAAGCCATTTGCCCACTGGTACTGAAGCCCTTCTTCTGTGGTATCAAGGGTAATCCATTCTATAATTTTTTGAATCGCTTCAAGTTTTCTTTTTCCTTCTTCACTTGTGTCAGACTTGAGATTTTTATTTGCAAACATCCAGGTGCCGCCCCATAAAAAGCCCACAGGAGCATCGCAGATTGCCCAGTCTGTATCATTATTAATAACATTACCATCATCATCCTTATTGCAGGCAGGTTCCATCGAATAATTTATAAGCCATGCAGGACCAAAGAAGCCTAAAACTGGCTTTTTTCCCTTTCCCTGGATATCAGCTTTCCAGTCTTCTGACCACTCTTCTGTTTTATTTGTCCAGCCATTTACATAAAGATTTTTCGAATAATCTAAAAAGGCTTCTCGTTTAGAATCTATATGAAGTTTACCGTCTACTACCCAGCCTTTTTCTGCAGAACCTTCTACAGGATGCCAAAGACTTGCATCTCCAGATAGAATTGCAATTCCTTTGTCATTACAAGTTTCTGCAACTTCAAAGAATTTAGTCCAGCTACCGCTTCCTCCTCCAATTGCATCACTTACTAGCTCCGGATCATCTGTTCCAAAAACCTGTTTTGCAACTGAACGACGGTAAATGAATGCACCGCCTGTTGTCTGATATGCAAGCCCAACTACGTCTCCAGAAGAGTTCTTTCCAAGATTAACTGTATATTCAGCAATTTGAGCAGACAGTATTTTTGAAGACAGACCTGAAATCAAATCGGTATAAGGAAGCGCATATTGGCCCATTGCCCCGCTTGAATAATGTTTTACAAAGGCAGATTCTGCAGAATAGATATCAGGAACAAACTCATCTGATTTTCCAGTCAAAGCCTCATCAAGGAAACTGGTATATTGTCCGTTTGTTGTTTCAACCTGCTTGAAAATAACCTTAATGCCACAATCAGGATGAGTTTCAATATACTTTTCTATCATTCTGGCTTGTTCATCGGTCCAGCCTAAGAGATTGATTTCGACTGGTTCTGGTTCTTCATTTATAGGATTATCATCATTTGACTTTACCCGTTTAAGTTTTATCACAACAGTTGTTGTTTCACCTTCTTTTACTTCGACCGGAGTTTCAGTATAACCTTCATATTCCAATTCATTATCTTTATTAAAGCCTTGAACAGAGATTGTGTAGACCCCAACAGGAGCGTTCTCAAAGATTATTTTTTCTCCGCTTTTTCCTTCAAAAGGAGTTTCTGTGCCAGAGTCCTTATGGGTAAATGTAACCTTAAAGTTTAGAGGACGACTATTCGCTGCATCTTCACCTGCACGAAATACACCAGTCTTATTTGATTTTGCATAAGGCAAAGACAGTACAATTCCTTTGGAATCAGATGATTTTTTATCTTCACCTAAGATGTTTGTACAAGCACTAAATATTATTGCCCAAAAACACAATAATAAAACTGGCAGAAACTTATTTTTCATTGAGATACTCCTTTTTTGTTTCTATTATAGATTATCATTTTTTGATTATTTTACAATTTTAATATCTTTTATACTAAAGCCAGCTTTTGACGCCTGGCCACCATTTTGAAATACAAGTGAAGAAATAAGAGTCCAGTCAAATTTACCCTGACCGTTTACCCAGCCTTCAGTACTATTCCAGCCACCTATATCACTTAAGCTGCTAAGCGGAATAGATATTTTGTGCCACTTGCCGTCTATTGCAAGATTTCCGCTGTTTATAGAAGTTGCTGCTCTCCATGGGAAGGTCTTAGCTTCTGAATCAAGCAAATAAACTGACAAAGAAAGAGTTTTATCTGTAGACTTAATCATAAACTCAAGTCTAGCCCCGGAATTTTTTAAGGCTGTAAAATTGCAGATTTCTCCAAAATAAATGGTAAACTGACCATTAGGTTCCAGTTCACTGAACGCAAGGCTTCTTTCTTTTGTTTCGTTATCAAATTGTACAATTGATTTTTTTTGATTAGAACCATAACACTGAGCCTTCAAATTAGCAGCCAGTTGATTTTGAAAGATTGTATAGTTTCCAGTTTTATTTGCAGCTTCAAACCAGGTTTGACTTTTACCAGCAGGAACCTTATACCCCATATCTTTAATCAGTTGTTTGTTTAAATCTTCTGGAAATCTTGCTTCTGAAGAGTTTGTAAAAATTCCAAAAGAACCCGTATAGTCCCAACTAACACGAATTATATTACGTTCATCCATCCAGCCATTTTTTATTCTATACCAGTTATTTCTTTCCTGAGGGTCGGCATAAGTCATACTTACACCAAATTCATTGCACATTAAAGCAGCATTACGCTTATTAGCAAACTCTGCAGCTTTGTTCAAAGGCGTTACCAGAGTTTTTTCAGAAGATGCGTTTGGATAATCCTGAAAATACCATCGTTCTGAGCTTGTAGGATTCTTAGGCAAGGCTGGCATTTTCTCTTTTACATAAGGAAAAGGAATTCCTGTCAAACGCTTTGCATCTGTCCATACAGCTCCCTGATGAGTAAATAGGAAAGGAGAATAATCATGGAAATTATATATAAGATTATCATCCTGATACTCCGGAAGTTTAAGCATAGAATCAATTGAATTCCAGTCTGCACCACCTACTATAACTGTATGCTTTTTATCTATCTGGCGAATTGCCTTTAAAACATTTCCCTGAATTGCGCCCCATTTTTTTATATCTGCATCAATATTACCACTCTTAAAATGAGGTTCATTCATAACTTCATAAATAACAAGATCGCCCTTATTCTTATATCGGTTTGCTATCTGTGTCCATACTTTTAGAAGAACCTTTTCTATATTTGGATCTGTTTTTGATGCACCGTCACAATCGTTATGAAAATCTATGATGATATACATTCCAAGTTCTTCACACCAAGAAATGGAATCGTCAAGATAAGACCAGCATTCATCTGAAACTTTATAATCCGGAGCTCCTTCATTCCAAACTTCAAACCATACAGGCAAACGAAGAACTTCTACTCCAAGTGATTTAATATTTTCAAAATCTTTTTTACCAAAAAGCAATGTATTGTTTCTATTATATTCAAGCCAGCCAGGAAGATTCACACCTTTAGAAAATGGAAGCTTTTTATTAGTTTTTATAACGTTTTCTGCAGAATATACGCTTCCTAAAAATAATAAACAGCTTAATAAAACTGCAAGGAATCTTTTCATATTATTACTCCTATATAATGGTATATTCTATTATTATCATACCTAAAAAGTGAAAAGTCAATTTTCATATAATATAGATTGAAAAAAAGGCTTCAACTTGTCATACTCTTAATTATGACTGATATTAATAAATTTCTTTCTGATGTTGAAAAAATTCAAAAACATGACCGCCAGAATAATGGTGGAAAAAGTAATTATGACCGAGTAAAGGGAGACTTGCGCCGGCTTTTTGAACGTAATGCGGCAGCTGTTGGAGAACTTGCTGATTCTGTCTTTGAATATTGGGAAAATGAATATATTTACCGTTCTGCTGATTTAGCCTGGGAACCGAACGAAGATAACAGAAATCGTCTGGCAGCTTATCTTGCATTTCTGGAAAACAGTGATGAATACCAGGAGCTGATTAGCGATGATGACTGGAACGAACTTGGCCGTCTTGTAAATTTTGAAGCAGAAGATTTAGACGTTGATGTACTTCAGAATTTGATGAAGATTCTTGTAAGCAAGGGTGCATACTGATGGACATAATTGAGTTCTATAAAAAGTGCCGCCAGTGCCCGAGAAAGTGCGGAGTAAACCGGGTGGTTGAGGCTCTCGAAACCACCCGCCCGCTCGGCTTTTGTCGTGAACCTGCTGATTTACGAATTGCGTTTGCAGGGCTGCACTTTGGAGAAGAACCACTTGTAACGGTCTTTGGAGGAAGCGGAACTATCTTTTTTACCGGCTGTACTCTGCGCTGTGCTTTTTGCCAGAACTACCAGATTAGTCAGGATGGATTTGGCAGGATTGTAGATAAAGCTGAGTTTGTCGACATCTGTTTGCGCTTGCAGGCCGCCGGGGCAGAAAACATAAATCTTGTTACGGGAAGTCATCATATTCCACGCATTGCAGAGTACCTTCGGGCAGCAAGAGACGGCGGTGTGACAGTTCCCTTCTGCTGGAATTCTTCTGCGTATGAATCTGTGGAAATGCTTGAGCTTTTGAGTGGGCTTGTTACAATCTGGCTGCCGGATTTGAAAACACTGGACAGTGCTTTTTCAAAAAAACTCTTTGCTGCACCAGACTACCCTGAGACAGCCACATCTGCAATCAAATGGATGATAGAAAATAACCCGCTGGAAATTGCAGAGATTCCAGAACCGCCGAATGCAAAGCCCGCAGAATGGGCAGAGCCGGGCGAGCCCCGCGATAAAATGCTGTCGGGTGTAATTATCCGCCATCTTTTTATGCCAGGACACTTTGCAGAAACTGCAGATGTACTTGGCTGGCTAAAGGAAAATGCAGATGGGCGCGCCATCATCAGCTTAATGAATCAGTATACGCCTGTACCTTTTGAAGAAGATTCCCAGAAGCTGGCTGCCCGCACTGCCGCCCTTTCATCAATTGAAAACCGCCTCGTCAACACCGAGGAAGACAGCGACATCCGGGACCTGATAGAAGCCTACGATTTTGAATATCTTTTCTACCAGGAGCTCACCGACGACACAAGCTGGCTGCCGGACTTCCGCCGCCCCCAGCCCTTCAGCAATAAACTTGCAACTCCAATCTGGCACTGTCAGCATAAACTATAAAAGGAAAATACAATGAAAAAAGTTAAAATCCGACAGGCAACCACAAGCGACATTCCCGCAATGAATGAACTTTTTCGCAAAGATCTGGGTTACGAAGAATGCACAATGGAAATTGTTGAAAATCAGTTTGCCGGATTGGACAATTCGCGGGAAACTGTTTTTGTTGCAGAGGAAGAAGATGATTCCAGCCATATCGCAGGCGTAATCCACGTAGAAAAATATAACGTACTCTACTTCCCAACTATGGCAAACATTCTGGGAATTGCGGTTGCTGCGGATTTCAGAAGGCAGGGAATCGGCTCAGCATTGCTGAAACGCGCAGAAGAATGGGCCCGCGAAAATGGAGCGAGCAGCATGCGCTTAAACTCCGGTGAAAGCCGAAAGCAGGCTCACGAGTTTTACCGCGCCCAGGGCTATATTGATGATAAAAAACAAATGAGATTTATAAAAGAACTATAGCTTCATGCTGAATTTGTTTGAGTATCTTGAAAAGCAACAGATCCCGAAACAAGTTCGGGATGACATAGGAGGATTAAAAAAATGTCTGAAAAACAAACCCCGCCATGGGCAAATGAGATTCCGGAAGGAAGATTCATTTCTTACGCGCCGACCTATAAAGTTGGCGAATACTTTGACCGCTTTCATAAGACTTCTTATGATGATATAACTTATTACTTTTTTGACCCGACCGAGCACGGTTTTGAAAAAGGAAAAAAATATCCGCTTCTTGTTTTTATGCACGGCTATACAAATGCTCTTGAAGGAGATGTCTGCATAAATTATACGGGCGCAGAATTTTATTCAAAAGATGATTATCAGAAAGCTCTGGGCGGTGCTTATCTTCTGGTTCCTCTTGCAAATGAATATCGCGGTGACGATGGAAAAGTTCATGGTAGCTGGGATGATTCTTATATTCCCCGGGTTTATGATTTAATCTGCGACTTTATGAAAAATCAGGCTGAGCCGAATGGTGGAATCAGTAAGAAAGTGATTTTTGGAAATTCCCGCGGCGGCACAATGAGCATCAGGATGCCTGTGCGCTATCCTGATTTTTTTAACATTGCAATTCCTGTAGGTGCAGATGCAATTGTAGATGGAAACAATCTGGAAATTTTTGAAAAGAATAACATAGGTCTTTTTCTTGCCCTCGGCAAACGAGATGAAATTAACAGCTACGAAGAAAGAATCAAACCAGTCTTACCTCGCTTAGAAAGATTGAATAAGAGTTTCATTTTTACTCCTGACTGGGTTTACAACGGAGACCACGGAATTGCTTCAATCAATTTTGGATTTGAAATGGGACAGCACTGCATAACAAACGCAATGCACTGCAACCTCATGTTTGATGACGGCACGCCTATGGAACCACGTCTTCCAAAAGGTGTAACAGGCTGGCTGGCAGAAACGCTTAAAGCTTAAGTTGTTATGAAAAGACTTTTTACGACTGATTATAAAGATTATGAACCTGACTGGCCGAGGTCTTCAAGACCTTCGGCTCGGGGAATTATTTTAATTGATGAATTTTCTGATTATTCTACTCTTGCCCCGCATGACAGAATCGCCCTCGCCTATTCAACAAAACATCAGTTTTATAAATTTCCGGGAGGCGGCATCCATAAAGATGAAGAGAACACCGAAGCACTTATTCGCGAGGTTGCAGAAGAAACAGGGCTCGAGGTCATTCCCGAAAGCATAGAAGAAGCCGGCCTAGTTCATCGCATCATGAAGTCAGAGATGTTTCCGAAAACTATTTTTATTCAGGATTCATTCCACTATTTTTGTCGCGTAAAAACCGGGGCAGACGGCAAACCTCTTATCAAAAATCAGAAGCTTGATGATTACGAAAAAGATGATGGCTTTGAATTAAGATTTGTAACTGTGGATGAAGCCATCCAGACTAACCTGCATTTTAATTCTGACAATTCCGCAAAACTGGATATGATTGCCCGCGAAACTCTTGTTATGGAAAAACTCTGTGGTTTGGACGAAAATATTCCGCGTGCTTTTGTGGAGGCCTTACTGGAAAATGGTGTCGCAAAAAATCCGGGGCCGTGGCGCGAACACTCCTATGCGGTCGCTCGGGCGGCAGAGAAAATTGCGCGGGCTGTAAATGAAAATGCAAAGGCAAATACAGCAGCTCACGGCAGCACAAAACATCTCCTCAATCCTGACTTCGCCTACACCTGCGGTCTTCTTCACGACATTGGCCGCCAGATGGGTTACACTTACATGGCACACGTTTACGACGGCTATCACTTTTTGAAAAATCTTGGCTATGACCAGCTTGCAAAAATCTGCCTCACCCATTCATTTAATCTCAATATAATAGAAGATTACATCGGAAAAATTGATATTACAGACGAGCAGTACGAAGAATTAAAATCTCTCCTCTCTGCCACTGAATACGACGATTATGACCGCCTGATCCAGCTGCTGGATTCCACCTGCAGCGCCGACGGAACACAAAATCTGGAAACCCGCATGAACGATGTAAAGAAGCGCTACGGCTACTATCCGGAAGGCAAATGGAATAAAAACTTTGAACTCAAGGAATATTTTGAAAAGCTGATGGGGCGGGATTTGTACGAGGTTATTAGATAGATGCCCGGGTCAAGCCAGAGCATGACATATCAGTTCAAGCCCGAGCATGCCACAAAATTTCTAATCCGGGCATGACAATTATTTCAAGCCCGGATTAAGTTTTTTTACAATGCCTCGTTGATTTTTCTTGTCTGTTTTTTGAAGTAGAGCATAAAACTTGCCCACATAATCAGATAAATCACAATGAATATTACAAACCAGATTATTGTACTTCTAACGGTGTGAGGGAACCAGCCACAGAGAAAGCCAGAAACATACATAACAACAGAAGTGATTGCAAAATGAAGAGCTGTCTGCGCCGTTATACTCCAGTTGTCAATTTCAAAAATCAGGGTGGTCGTAGCAAAACTTATTCCAATTATTCCTGTAAGAAAATACTGGATGATTACAGCCGCCATCTGTGAACTTGAGTGTTGCAGCAGATAAGCAGAAACCGGATAAAAATTTCCATTACCGCCGGCAAGTGATTCCAGAATCAAAATTGTCTGGCCAATAAAAACTCCATAAACAAATCCCATTATTGCTCTTTTGAAAAATTCTTTCATGATAAATCTCCTTATAGATCCCGAATCAAGTTCGGGATGACATCTTTAGCGGTGCTTCAAATTAAGAAGCTCGTTTTTGATTTTACTCATATATCTTCTTGAAACTATTGCAGCTTTTCCATTGGTAAAATTCACGCGGACAATTCCAGTCAGTGACAAATCGAGGTTTGTTACCTTTGAAAAGTTTACAATATCCGTGTTCGAAATCCTTATGAAATCTGTCCAGCCACAGTTTTGAGCAAGCTCTTCAAACTCATAAAGACGCAGTTTCAAAAGCAGATTTTCCTTTTCAGTTTCCAGATAGACGTTTTTGTCCATACTGTAGATTCTGAAAATATCGTTCTGCTTAACCTGAATGCAATAATCTCTATCCCAGCCTGTAAGCATTGTAGTACGTCCGCTTTCATCCATGCGTCCTATTTTTTCTGCAAT
>OCVV012886069.1_pt1 | contig 37802 bp, 48 predicted proteins | sample 1539721 | NCBI WGS metagenome assembly OCVV01 (sample SAMN02144230, study PRJEB22623) | gut metagenome | biome: sheep rumen | host: Ovis aries | place: New Zealand | reverse complement strand
GCACGAGAGATGGTTATCTTGCGGTCCTCAAGCGGTTGGCGCAGCACCTCTAGCGTGCTTTTACTAAACTCTGGTAACTCATCGAGGAACGCCATAAGTCAGCCGTAACTCACGAAAACGCTGAGATACAGATGGTTATATAGTATTATTACTACCCTTTCTGCTTGTTATCGGAATCAATATTATACTGTATTATTGCTAAAGTTCTTAATTTTACTACCCTTTTATTCTAAATATATCTATAATGTAACTCTTTTCCAATACCTTATATTATATATAGGTGAGGGGTATCGCATTCTCTGCAATACCCCCTTTAAAAAATTGAATGTAGTGGCAAGAAGATAAGCCTAACTTATCTTATTATATTTATCTACGGACTGAATCATGCCGTCAATCTTCTGCTTAATCTCCTTCCGAAGATAGAGGTCTTTGGGATTCCTACCGTACATTATCCCAAGCCTAAATGCCTTGGTAATCATCTGTCTTGCAGCATCCTTCACATCGACAATCTCCATCCCTAGGAATTGATTGTCAATTTTGACCTTTTCATCCCTTGACAATCCCTTATCATCGTCAACCTCGAACTTCTTCAAGATTCCATACTGTGATTCCAATATATTTACTCGTTTGGACATATTTTTCAAATTTTATCTATTGAATGAAGATGAATGCGTTTTTTCACCTTCCTTATTCATATTTGAAGCGGTTAAAAAAAGGCTGAAACCATGATGTACAAAGGGGTTTCAGCCCCAAAACCTCGCTTGGTTTTATACAATGAATATGATTTTAACTATTTTGCAGTACGTTTGTGTTAACCGCTTAAAACGGCATGTTGTAGAAGCACTCACGGAAATGAGCATCAAACTCATTGCTTATCATCTGCTGCAAGCGATTCTCGAAGTAATATAGAAAATCACCTTGGTTATATAACGGTTCACTAGTGCATGCAAATCCCCTTCTATCATGATTCTCGATTCTTGAACACTTTTTCTTTGATTTTCTCATAATCGTTTGGTATTATATTGAATTTATTTATGTTCTTGCGGCACAGCTCTGGCCACATTTCCTTTATTCTCTTTCTCACTGTAAGGTAGTTCAAGTACCTATTTGCTAACAGCTCCATAAACTCTTCGGTAAACATCTCTGGATGATATTCAAGGTAGATTCTGATTTTCTCCATTTCATCGAACTTACCGTATTGGAGTCCCAATTTGTTCATTATTGCAACGGTTGATTCCATGTTACAGTTTGATTATCGCTGTTATTCAAATATCCCATCCCTTCTGCAAGGGCACGTTGGAACTGTAGGATTGCTGACTTATAAGCTGAGCCAACCAATGTATTATCATCGCATTTGCCCAACATTTGCGTCATAATGATGGAGAGTGATGTGCCTAGCTTGGCTAGCTCTTCAAGGTTAATATTATCATTGTTGGCTTTCAATCTAGCCTCAAATGTTGTGTCATTCAGACTGTGTAGAAACTCATTATCGTCTCTGAGGTACTTGTTTTCCTCTCTTAGAGACTGAAGCTGTCTCTTCATCTTATTGTAGTTATTCCTCATAAGTCGTATCATTAATTATGTTGGTTAGGTTCATTAACGGCAAGTTCAACATCCCTTCAGCCAACTCTGCCTTGGTTGCATTGAGAGCCTTTTGGATTGCCTTGGACATTGGGCTTGGGTCTTTAATGGTAAGCTTGTCAAGGCTGTCAATGATGATGAAGAGGTAGGTCAGTTGCTTGGTGATTGCCATCTGTCTCTCTTTCTCATTATATACGGTATCGTAGGCATCCTCTCTAGAGTTAATCCCTTTGTTAAGGAAATCAATCTCATTCTTTAATCGCTTAATATATTTATTTCTCATAGGTTGATATTCATTGGTTTCTTATTATCTTTTACTTCAAGCAGATTTCTCTTGAAGTAGTCATCTATCACTTGGTTGCATATCTCCTTCACTCTTTGCTCTGTCATAGGCTTCTGCATCCCTTTTCGGATTAGTTTTCTCATTGCTTCATATCTAGCTTGTTGGGTCTCGCTAATCCTTTGTTTGGCTTCTGCCGAGTGGGTCTTTCCGCTAAACCTTGGATTAATTTTCTTTCTCTCTTCACTCATTGGTGTTTTCCCTAATTCAATACGGTTATTTTCTAAGTCTGCTGTAAAGTAACTCATTTCCCCCTCAATTCCTTTAGCATGGCATTATTCAGTGCGCTCATGGCTTTCTTCAGTTCCATGTATAGGTTCTTGTAAGGTGTGCCATCTAGCCTAAGTCCAAGCGATGATAGGTGCTTCCCCATCTGTTGAAGTTCCTTATATGCTAGATTTACCTCCCTTCTTGAATCAATCTGTTCCTTCACAAGACGTTTTGCGCTCTCGTCTATGATTCCTTGTAGCTCTGACTCTGTTAATCTCAGTATCTTCCTCATTTTGGTACGTTTGTTTTGTTTTCTCTTATTAGTCTAAGGGAATTGGTGATGGAATCACCATTATTCCCAAATGTAACTCTTTTACTATAAATATCTGATAAAACCAAAAAGTTACTCTTTTTTGGGAAAAAAATCAAAAATTTTTTTCCAGAATCCAGACAAAACTGATGCCTTTTTAAAACCCCACTCCCCCTTTCCCCTCCTGAGTCGGTCTAGACATAGCCCCCCTAGGGGTCCAATCCGAGGGTTGGATAACTTACTCTACCTTTGCAGTTGGAGGTGGGTTTGATTGCTCTCTTGCGGAGTTGGAATCAAGGTTGAACACGGAGGGTTTGAAATCCAGTTGTTTCCTGACGTCCTGAGCCGTTTTCTCTCCTTCGGTGGACAACTATCAAGCCAAGGCGGTTTGAGAGCATTGTGGGGCTTCCTGTAAAGTTTTCTTACTTTGAAGCCCCTCTTGCCTTGTTTTAGGCTGTCTCAGTTGGTGTCTCACTTTGCTGTCTCACTTTGCGTATCAACCTCTGTCTCACTAGCAATTGCGCCCTCTTCCTCTGCCTTGATAGCCATTGCAGCAGCCTTTTCAATCTCTTCCATTGAGACCTCAAACAGCCTACTCATGCCTAGCCTTTCCGCAAAGCACTTGTAGAGGAACAGTTGGGTGTAAGGGCTTTGCTTTTCAGCGAGTTTCCAAAAGTTCCAACTGTTGACCTTATAGGCATCTTTTTCAAAGAAAAGGTCGAGCTTCTTGATTCTTTCTATGAGCATACAGCCTTTCTTAGCCGCAAGAGCATCCCATGCCCCATTGGAATAGTCCTTTATCCTTATCCCCCTTTTTCTAATTTCTTCCAAGTTCCTTCCAATAAAGTTCCATTCTAGTGCTGCACCAAAATCGTCTCCCTTACAGTGCTCATTGATGAAGTCTTTCATTTTCTTGTAGTTTGTGAATAGTTCTGCGTCCGAGCAGTTCAACGTGCGCAAGTAACGCTTGTAGGTTTCTAAAATAGTCTTTACTTCCATGTTCTTTCTGTTTTAGTTTATTATTAGTTGAGACAGCAAGAAAAGCCTCTCAAAATGGCTTTTCGCTCCGCTGTCCCTCATATTCTTCTATTCCCTATTCCTAGGGCTGCGAGGAAAGCCATCGTTTAAAGGTGGCTTTCCGTTACCGCTGTCTCTTTATCCTCATTGTCCCATCTGTTATAAACTATCCTCTTGTTCAAGTCCATTAGGAATTCTGTGTCTTCCTCGTAGTCGTTGGGGTCGAGGAAGAGGGAATCAACCCAATTGGAAGGGTTCTTGTCCTTCACCTCCAACTGACTGCCTTTCAAATCTCCTACGCTATCCTTTTTCTCTCTACTGTTCTCATCCTTTGAGGTTGGGATTGGGGTTGGGGTTGCAGTTGGAGTTGTTGTTGCAATTGGATTTGGGATTGGAGTTGGTATTGTATTTGGAATTGCAGTTGAAGTTGGATTTGGGATTGGGATTGGAGTTGTAATTGTAGTTGTAATTGGTATTGTAGTTGTAATTGTAGTATTAATGGGCGTTTCAAGAGATTCACCTTCATCAATAAACTCACCAAACAAATCCTCAAATGTCCTTTCAACAATAGGTTCTTTCAGTCTCTTGAAGTTGATTGTATATTCCGAAGCCTTACCTATGTCCTTGTTCTTTTCCCCAACCTTCCTTTTAATCAAATCGTAGTCAATCAACTGTTGAATAGATGGCAGCAGTTCTTGTGAACCTATTCCGCTTAGTTTCCTTAATCTGTTGTTCTGACAGAAAATCACTCTGCTGCCCCTTGCTTCACTGTGCAATAACAGTTCCAACAATGCTGCAAGTACCTTCTTTGTCGGTAATCTTAAAACGTCTGTTTCCTTGATGCTTGAAGGTAGTCTTGCAAACATTTCCTCGAATTTTGTTTTTTCGTTCATGTTCTTTTGGTTTAATTTTCTTAGTTTCTTCTGTTCAAGCGGTTTTTTCAATCAATGGTAGGAAGGTGAATTAAACCGCTTGAAGAAAACCTCCCTACCAAAAGAATAATTATAAGACTAACTCCTATAATTATTTAAAATATAAGGATTTTCGGTAAAAATTCAAGTCTTTTATACACTTTTTTTCATTAAAGAGTAACTTTTTCTTACAATGGGATATTTATCAATAAAAAGCCTTGGAAATGCTAAGGATTTGCAGCACTTCCAAGGCATAATGGAAAATAAGGAGAGATTAAAACGAGAATATATGTCCATGAAGACACAAGGAAGGTCTGTTGGTGTGTATCAGTTCATGAAGGAAGCGCACTGCAATTATTACACCGCTTTGAAGTTAATCAATGAAATAAGTGAGAAAGAATCCAAAATGGGAGCATCTTGAATCAGATGCCCCCATTTCTGTTTATCTATAGTTTTATTTATATAACTATATTTCTATTGATATATTAGAATATATTCTAGTATATATTATAAATTATTATATTAATATTTTTAAGAATAATATTATATTAGGATTAATTGAATATATTAGAATCTGAAGCCCTCCAACAAAAATTTTTATCCTCAATAATTTGGAATTCTCGATTATTATCTATATCTTTGCTATGTTAACACTTATAATATGAAAAATTTAAAGAGAGAATACAAAATCGATAACAGCATCTACTTCAACAGCAAGTTTGGCGAAAAAGTCCTATCCAACATGTACCCTTGCAAACTAGTGTATAATGGTGAAGAGTTCCGTAGTGTGGAAGAAATGTTCCATGTGCTACTGTATCGGATGCTCATTGACAAGACCAAGGCTTGTAAGAATGCCTTTGAATGCAAGGAACTGTATAACACCTATGTCATGGAGAAGAAGGAAAAGAAGGGAAAGGTGGAGAGTGATGAGGATTATGAGAAGAGACAGAGGGAGAGGCTAATGGATGAATACCGCTTGATTCACATCTGTCATCAAGTGAAGTTCCAACAGTTCCAACCGTTCCGAGACATCATCATCAACAGTGGGGATAAGGACATTGTGGAATGGTGCTATTGGATATACGACAAGCGCATTGATACCTTTGGGACATATAGGGATGACGATAAGGGTCTTTTTGTCGGTGGAAACATCTGTGGAAGGAGCATGATGCAAGTCCGAAAGGAGCACAGAGAGGGGAAAATGAAGGTCGAATGAGAAAAAGTTTGTCTGGAATTTGGAATTGTCAAATATTAGATATATCTTTGCTTCGAGGGTTATGAAAAGCATGTTTTACACCATAATTAAATATAAAAGAAGAAAATGACAGAAACAAAAACACTTACTGTTTCGCCTACTACTACAGAGATTGTCATTAGGGACAATCAGCAGATGAAACATCGTTTTAAGAGGTCTTTCCATAAGAACGTGAATAAGACCAAGTGTGAAACCAAGGTGGGAATGTTCACCATCAAGTCGGCTAATGAGACCATCAAGGCAGCAGCCAAGGAACGAGACCCCATGAGGCTCTATGATGAGTTTTGGATTGAGAACGAGGTTTGCTGCCTCTTTGCCGATTCCAACGTTGGCAAGAGCATCCTAGCCGTACAGATTGCCAATGAGGTTGCCAAGAAACAAAAGGTCTTGTATTTTGATTTCGAGCTGTCTGACAAACAGTTTCAATTGAGGTACACAGACGATAAGACCAAGCAACTGTACAAGTTTCCTCAGAACTTCTATAGGGTCTGCATGAACAAGTTGAGAGCTTCCTATCCTACTGAGGACTTAGCTGACAAAATCATAAACGACATCGAGAAGTGCGTGAAAGATTTCAAGTGCAAGACCATCATCATCGACAACCTCACATGGATTTCTAGCAACAGCCGTTCTACCAAGATTGCAAGTAATTTGATGAAGCGACTCACTATCATGCAAGAACAACACGGCTTATCCATGCTGATTCTCGCCCATACGACCAAGCGTAACATGAGCAAGCCGATTACTCAGAATGACTTGGGAGGTTCCAAGATGATATTCAACTTTCTAGACTCCGCTTTCTCAATTGGTATCAGTGCCAAAGACCCTAACATCAAGTTCATAAAGCAAATAAAGGTTAGGGATGGTGCTTTGAAATATGGAACTGACAACGTTATGCTATGCAGCATCGAGAAGAAGAACTCGTTCCTACAGCTTATTCCCATTGGCTATGACGAGGAATCCGAACACTTGAAGAAGAGGAAGGATGACGATAAGCAAGCCATCATAGCTAGAATCAAAGCCATGAAAGCAGATGGAATGACCATTAGAGAGATAGCATCCGAGCTTGGGATGTCCCATGCAACAGTAGATAGATGGTCTAAGAAATAGTGTCTCATATCTTCTCGTTTGTCTCAATTTCGTGAGATGAGACAAGCATGAATGCCCATATATTTAACTTCCATTAACCAAAATCGGCTTGGCTATCTCGGAAAAATTTCGTAAATGTCAATAGGGGTTATTACACCAACCATTAACCTCCCTTAACCAAAATCGGCTTGGCTATCTCAATTTAATTTCGTATCTTTGCATTGTTCAGAAAAATCAAGGAAACGTCTAGGATTTGTCCTTATTGCCTAGGTTTCTGAGATTAAATAGGACTTTCTGAACATCGGCAATAGGCTAGTTTGAGATTATACTAGTTCAAGGTAGGTAATACGTAGTACCTATCCCTCTCAACTACGCCCTATAGCCAACAGCAGCACCCTCTACAGCATCGTAGGATAGGTGTAATATCCCTCCATGAAACAATGGACACTGTGGATTGGCGGCAGTCTCATAGACTGTTGCAAGGGGAAGGTGTGTCTATAGTGAACATTAAAATGATATATCCAATGAAAGCAAACATATCAAAAACATTGGCATCAAGAATCATTTCTCAACTGCGTAGGGGTGAGTTGAATCCCCATCTGATAGGCGAATATGAGAAAAAGATTGGATTCTCGCTGAATCTGACTGAGAAGGATATTGCCATTGCTGTTGCTGTATGGGAGAATCGTCAGATGTATCGTAGTAAACAAGGGTAGCAATATGGCAAAAACTCTTTTATATAAAGGTGATTCAGCAATTTTGCTCAGTCGGATTGGTAGTGAATCGGTTGACTTAGTAGTTACTTCACCTCCTTACGATGAGCTTCGTTCATACGGAACTTTGGAATGGGACGAGTTCAAGGCGATAGCTGTAGAACTCACTAGGGTATTGAAGAAAGGTGGTGTGATAGTGTGGAATGTTTCCGATGAATGCGTAAAAGGCTCATACTCATGTACTTCAATGCGTCAAGTGCTTTATTTCACAGATGTCCTAGGCTTGCGTCTGCATGATGTCATGGTGTGGCAGAAGCCTAATGCCATGCCTCGCAAGAGAGGGAAACGCTACCAAGCATCCTTTGAGCCAATGTATGTTTTCAGCAAGGGTGAGCCAAAGACTTTCCATCCCATCATGCGTGAATGTAAGCACGGTGGCGAAGAACGTAACCAAAACTTTGTGAGTAATAAGGGGAAGGGGTATGTTAAATGTAAGCATGTGGTCATATCGAAGGAGTGCATAGATAACAATGTGTGGTGCATCCCTACAGCCACTTCCAAGGAAACGACCTATACCCTAAAGGACGGTAGGGAGATTAAGCATACGGCTGTGTTCCCAAAAGAACTAGCACTGAGGCACATACGCACGTGGACTAACGAGGGAGACGTGGTTCTTGACCCCTTCTTAGGTAGTGGTACTAGTGGCATTGCAGCCGTTGAACTTGGGCGTTCCTTCATTGGCTGTGAGCTTAATGCGGATTACTTTCAGATGGCATCGGAGAGGCTTGAAGAGAAGATGAAGGAGTGTGGATATGTGAATGAGGAAGAGGTGTGCAAGGTGTCCGAAAAGGACACCTTGACACCAAAACAGAAGGTGAAGGTTGCCGTTGGTGACAAGCACATGAGCCTATACGTACAGAGAGTGGAACGCAATGTATATGAGAAACTTGCACTATCACATCTTCACTATATGAAAGACCCCATCAATAAGGGTACTATGTGTCTGTTATTCACGGACTCCAAGGAGCGTAACGTTGCATTTGTGGGCTTGCTCAACAACCCTTCTAAGGCTTATCCAAACGCTGTTATGGTCAGCAGAATAGTGGTCTTTCCTCAGTTCCAAGGCAAAGGTCTGTCAATTCCTATCCTAGACAAAGTGGGGGCTATGCTAGCTGCAAAGGGACTTCTACTGTTCATCAATACAGAGCATGAAAGCTTTGGCAAACGCCTTGATTCCTCTGTTTGTTGGATTGGGACTACCTTCGACAAGAAGGTTAGAAAGTATTACGGTAAGGATGATGCCACACACCGTTATAGGAAGGAGGGGCTAATGTGGCGCAAACGCTTTGTAGGTAAGGCTTTGCACGGATATTCAGAGTTGTTTGAGAAGGTCGCTGTGCTTAGGCTGAGAAAGGCTGAAGCCCCTATCATGGACAATCGTAGATGCGCTGAGATACGCCACATAACGCCCTTTGTGGGCTATTCAGATACCATCCCTTGCTCTGGGGCTGATGCCCTATCAGCAGCCTCCTATTGGCGTTATACAGATATATCAAAACAGAAGATAAAACCGATAAAATACGGCCCGTTGGACATACCGAACGCCCAAAACATAAATATAGCGGAATATGGCTACTTTGACACATCTTAATCAAACTCTTATATGAATGGAGAATCTCTATATATTATAAATAAGGTGGAAATATCGCCATGTGACATGGAAAGAAGGGAACTGTTGAAGATGCCTACAGCAAAACCAATCATAGAGGAATCAGAGCATGACATCCTCAAAGAAAGCCCTAATCCATGCCTATTTTGAGAGAAAAGTGAAAAAAGTTCGTTCAAAATTTGGAATTGTAAAAAAATAGATATATCTTTGCTTCGAAAGGTTGAAATCCATCTTACTAGAAAACAAAGGAATCCTTTGGGGCTTTCAACTTTTCAATGTCGGCAATACTGTAAAGTAACTTTCACACCTCTCCTTTCTAGGGGTGTCTAAAATCTACGTGCTGTGAGGGAAGGGAACTAGCTAATTATTAATTATTAAAAAATGTGTTCGATGGGACGTAAAAAGGAAAGAGTAGTAAACAGAAACTACAAGACGGTCATATTTGACTATGACGGTACGCTGTTCGATACAGACATTATGCAGCAGTACGTAAGGAATACTAGTAAGTACCCTCGCTTCAGTCCACAGTGGATAGCAGCACGGAAAGAGTATCTATCCCACATCGGAGAGTGTTCGCCTTATGATGGATATGAAGAAGTGTGGAAGTTCTTCAGAGAGAACAACATACAAGCTGCTATCGTAAGCGGAAACAACAGAGAAGTGCTTAACCTCGCAGTGAAGCAGTTCGGACTTAGGGACTTATTCCCAAAGGAGAAGGTCAACAGAATCGGATGCCGTGACGTGAACGGCAACGTTGTAAGGAAGAGAGGCGGCAATCCCACGCTCTTTCAGTTCGCTCTGAGTCAGTTGGGAGAGAAGGGTGATAACGTAATATCCTTCGGTAACGAGCTGTGCGATGCGCAAGCTGCCTCAAAGTGCGGAATCACTGCCTACAATTGTCTTTGGGGAGCTACTGAAGAAGAGAAGGAACTGATGCTGAATGATAAGGAACATAAGTATCTGAGTGACCCTAGAGAAATCATAGACATCATTAAATCAACATACAGTCCATCCTAACTAAGACTGTTTTAGTCCACATGTTTTTAGGCTGTAGGTGTTAGGCTACAGCCACTTTTTAAACTTTAGGATATGGAATATTATACCAAGACAGAACTGTGCAAGCGTTGGTCTCAGAGCCTCATAGACAAATACTTTCCTATTTGCTCTGAAGAAAAGCCAAATCCGCAATATAAATGCGGTTCGCCAATGCAGTTGTATGACATTGCGAAAGTCAGATACATAGAATCCAAGGATGCTTTCAAAGAGGACTTGAAGAAGGTGCTAAAACGTAAGATTGCAGCCTTGGAGAGAGCAAAGAAGAAGCGAGAAGAGTTGATGATGTATGCCAACGGTGTACAGATAGAGATTCCAGATTTGAGGAAAGAAAAACTCATTGAAAAAGCATGTAACCATTATAATTGGTGGAACTCATTGAAGAAATTCTCTTTCGATGGATGTAATAGAGCCACCCCATCAAGTGACGAGTCTTTCTTGAAAAGAATCGTCATTAACTATCTACGTCACCAATGCACATGCTATGAAAAGGAACTAGAGAAGTTCCAAAAGAAGGTTGGGGTACAAGTAGCACACGACATCCTTCAACAGAGAATCAATGATGCCATCATACAGAAGTACGAGTGGTTAAGATAATTGCTAAAATATAAAATCAGTTGCTACCCTCGGTTGGGATGGTCTGTGAAGATAGTCTCAACCTTATTCATAATGACCACGTACTGCCGTTTTTTAGTTCAATCAATGATTCCTTATCTTATTCTTTCATAAAGACTGTAATTATTTATTTCTCTCAATTTTATTATCAGAACCTCTATGATACAGCCTTCTATCATAAATATATATAAAGGGAGGGTTAACATAGAAATGCCAATTATTATCAATCATATCAACTATTGCTTTGGCAATCCTAACTAATAATAGTTTATTCTCAAAAAAAGAAACGTCAGTATTACGATATAAATATTTTATCTCTTCTTCAAAAATCAATATAATACCATCTGCATCTGTTTCTAGTTTATAAGACGTTCTCCACTTGAAATCATCATATTTACTATGATTTCTAAGTAGCTCTAATGCCACTTCATTGATAAACGATTCATTTTCCATCATTAATAAGCATTCTTTCTTTTAACATCTTTTCCCTTACCGCTTCATTGATATACCTTCCTCTGTTCCCATTGAACCGAGGGGAGCAAAACACTTCAAATAGGTCATTGTCTAGTTTCAGTGCTATCTGTTTCTTGCTGTAGGGGCTTGATGGTCGGCCAGCACCAACACGCTTTCCACCATGCTTTGATTTCGTTTCTTCTGCCATATAATCACATATTTGGGGCAAAGGTAAGAAATTAATTTTGATTGTGGTATAACCAATTATGATTATTAACCAATTTTAGTATTACCATAATCAAATGAGGTCTAGGTGTTAACAAAGCCTGTCAACGTAAGTTCCTGATTTAAAGCCAGTTAAATAATTGTCTTGAATTTGGTAATACCAATATTTCTTTGTACCTTTGCATCGTCAAACAATTGATATTCAGGACATTAAGTATAATTTTAATTCGATTCAGATATGAAGTTTGAGATTGACGGAAGAGAGTACGAGGACTATCAGTTAAGCAATGAGCAGATTGTTAGATTACTCAACAGCGAGGACATAACTGATATGGGCTATAATTTCCTAGTGGAAAAGGTATTGGAGCGTTTCAAGAACGAATGTTGTCCCAAGTGTGGCGAGAACAACGACAACGTGTTTGTTAGACAGTTCAGCAGCTTCGTTAACGGCAAGTGCCATAATATTAATAATGTGGCAGAGTTGATGGCAAACGAGCATCGTTACTTGCAGAAGGAAATGTTTAAGGTTTGTCTAGCTTACATCAAGCAGTTGGCAAAAGTTTATGAGAACAACAGCTATGACCTCCGCAATGAGTGGGCTTGCATAACAGCATTCAGAATCCAAGGTTTTATCGAGACATTATAAATAGTAGTATCAATTAATAAATAGGAGATAAGAGTTATGAGACAGACAGTTACAGCAGTCGCATTGAAGGACATGACAGTAGTGAGAGCCAACGTTATTGCAGAGCGTACGGGCAGCCTCGAAATGGGCATTGCAAAGGCTATGCTTATCGAGCAGTTAAAACAGAAGTTAGCAAATGGAGTAGCCCACTTTATTTTTGAAAAACGTGACCATAGTTTGAGGGAAATGTTTGCCACAACTTGCAAGCCTCTCATTGAGAGACATGTAAACGGGCGAGGGGTTAGCCGTGAGTTGTATGCCACAACAGCCGTATTCGATGTGGAGAAGGGCGCATGGCGCAGCTTCAGATGGGAATCGCTGATTAAGGTCTTTGATTAGAGGTTACGGATATGAAGATTTCTCTGAAGATATACCTTCTGCTGAAATCCAAGGTGCTTTTGGCTTATGAGTGGGGCTACTATGCCCCATTCGAGAAGCCAGATGGATTTGGGTTCAAGTGCAGAGGTGCAGCGTTCCAAGGCATTGTCACAATACGACAGCACGGAGATAATGAATGGTTCACCATCTACTTCCATAACTTCAGAAATGAGCAAGTGAGGTGCGTTGACCATGTGAAGGAAGAGGAACTGATAACCATTCTGAGGGCAAACATCGATGGAAGCGACTCTTGGAAGAAGATATGGAAGATGTATTATAAACGTAGGTTTGGACTTTAATCAGTATGGATAGAGCTAGACACATCATGAGGCTATTGGAAGAGCAGAGTTTGGCTGTAATAGCATGGGGCATCATTTACCTCCGTCCCCTTCCAAAGAACCGAGGCTTGATGTTTAGGGTAAGCGGAAACAGATTCAGTGGACTTATTAAAGTGCGATATGACCATGCGGACATATATAACATCATCTATATCCCAAGTGGCAAAGGAGAGGTCAAACGGCAGAATGGGGTCAGTGAAGAGGAACTAGTTAATGTGATAAGCAAAGAGGTGGGACAGTCACAAATGGTATTGGATTATTTGATTGACATGTACTTTATTAAGTAGGATTATGGAAATGGCTAAGTATATTTTACGGATTTTATGCAGTCAGCTCATGGTGATGCTGAGTTGGGGTTGTTCGGATTTCAGAGCATTGGCAAACAATGAGGGTCTTATCTTTCATGTGAAGGGCTTCAAGTTCGTTGGGTGGATAAAGGTTGTTTTTAATGAGGGGCGAGACTTATTTGACATTTACTATTTGAACAATGACATGGAAACTCAGAAGGTTGAGAATGGCATCTATCTAGATATGTTGGTATCAACCATCGATGAAGAAGTAGAGAAAACCAATGATTATGAGAATGACGTAAGAAGGTCATTGGTGGACTTAATCAAGTAGGTGTTATCAAAAAAATCAAATAATTAGGTGTTATCAAAAAACTCAGATAATTCAAGTCCAGAGATTGAGGTTAGACAGAAAAGGTGTTTTACAATATATCAAAGATTAATATGGCAACGAAAGTTAATAAGAACAAACAGACAGCAATCATATTCGTAAGATGCTCTTCCAGTGGTTATGTAGTCGGCAGACAAGACACCTCTAGGCAAGTGGCAGACTTGGAAGCATACGCAGCATACGCAAACCTCGAAGTGGTAAAGATATTCGAGGAACATATCAGCGGTGCTAAGAAAAATAGCGAGAGACCAATCTTGCAAGAGGCTATCGAGTTCTGCAAACAGCAACGCATTGATTTTCTATTGTGCAATTCACTTGATAGAGTAGGTAGAAGTGCCTTTGAGGTTTTAGAGACTGTGAAGGAACTGATTGACAATGGCATCAACCTCTATATGCAGAAGGAGCAATTCACATTGCTTGGTGATGATGGCAAGCCGACGATGTTTGCTCCAGTGATGATTGCCACACTCAGCACTTGTGCGCAACTCGAAAGAGATTCTATTGCGTTTCGCCTAAACTCAGGGCGTAAGCTAGCCATTGAGCAAGGCAGATGTGTATTGGGAAGAAAGAAAGGCTCTGTCAAGACAAAGGAGCAGAAGGAGAAAGAGTATAAGGAAGTGCTAACATACTTGAATAAGGGCTATAGCATCCGAGTGACATCAAAGCTTACCAATGTCAGCATTGCCACAGTGCAGCGATTGAAGAATGAGTTTATAAGGGATGCTATTTAGAGCAACCTCTATCTATATATTATTATAAATAATGAACGTGTACATTATTGGACCAATAAGACAATGAAAACAAAGCCAAACTATATGGGAGAGTCGTATGAGGTTACTTTTGACAAACCCTTTACCATCAAGCGGAGCAATTACACCTTCGAGTTCATCTTGAAGCGTGAAGGGGACATCGATGAAGAAATGATGAAGCGGTTCAGCACCGACATACACATTCAGATTGCCACGATTGGATGTGTGGTGCTGTTTGCCAATATGCCAAGAACGGAAAGACTATCATGGATTCCCCATGTTAGCAATGCGCCTCTTCTTGATGAAGTGTATCGAATGATTGAGAATGGGGAATGTATATAATCAAAAATGGGCTAGGTAACAAACAACAAACCTAGCCCATATTATTTATGATAATAATTGTAGTGGGTAGTTGGGTACTCTTATATCGTCTGCCCAATGAGCCATATTCCATTTGTAGAATGGCTCAATGAACTCAGGCCTTACCATACCACCTATTTCAGTGGTACGTTTGAATCCTTCACCAATGACATATTTGAATATTACCTTACCATTTGCACCGTTTCCATGAATGATATATGAGCCAGAAGGGTAATATTCCCTAAGCCCTCCTTTCCAAAAATGCCTACAGTTAAACCACATGGCTGAGATATTACCCCACACAGCCAACAGTGTAACAATGCTAGCAACCAAACTGACAATAACAATCCAATCCATTCTATTCCTTCGATTTCAAGTATTCTTGGTAGGCATCGAGAATCATTGACGAATAATCGTCTGGGTGAATAAAGAGCGGCATATCATCTTCTGCTTCATCATCAAACTGTCTTAGCAGTTTCTCAACCTCTTTTTGGTCTTGTGGGTATATCCAATTGTTCCTAATCCACATGCCCAAGGTAAAATGTAGCTCAATGGTGTCTTCCATTTCCACAATGGCATTTTTATCCTCTTGACTTAACATTTCATCAAGGATTTCAAAGCATTCTTGCTTAGTTTTGGGTATTCTATCTTTCTTGCTCATACTCTTACAGATTATTGTAGTAGTTCTGAATCTTCTTTGCCATCATCTTTCTACGCTTATCTAGGAATGAGGGATAATCGGTGTGTTCCATTTCGATGATGTCAGTTGGAATACAGTTTGCATCTAGGTTTCCAAGCAACTCAGAACGGATGCTAATATTGCCATAGGCAGCTTTTCCATTATCGCAAGCAGAGAAAGCCTTACCAAAGTAGAGATATGGGGCATTATCTGATATGTCCTTGTTTACTTGGGTATCAAGATAGGTGTAGTTTGCAATCTGATTGTATTTTGCCTTATCCTTCCAACCGTTTTTAACCAAGTATTGTTTGGGGAAGATATGGTGAACGTCACCAATGATGGTGATAAGGTCGCTAATCTTTGTACCTTTTGAGAATAGGGCATCTTCAGAGTTATGAATCTGTGCAGCAATGAAAGTGTTGAAGAATGGACTATTGATTACGGATGTCTCTAACTTTTGTACCAAACCGATATTCCAAAATGTATCAGATAACTCTGCTGCCTCTATCTCTGCAAAGAACTGTTCAAACCCCTTTGCCTTGATATTCCTTAAATCAGCGTCCATTACCGTCTCTGGAGAACTGATATAACGGCTTGTTAGTGTGCTTAGGACATACCACTTTGTAACATACTTATCAATCTGTTTCTTGTCAACATTGGGGTCGGCATGAAGCAGAAGGAACAATGTATAAGCAAAGTCAAGGGTCATATCAGAGTTGATTAGTTTGGGTGATATGAAGCCAGCAGACTTGATTGCAAGAAGGAAATTGGAGAAGTTATAACGGTTCATGAAGTCCAATACACCTTCTTTAAGGAGGGCAAATGATGATTCAGCAATCTCTTCCTTATATTCCCTTGTCTCAAAGTCTCTGCCTCCTAATAAGCTAACCAAGTCCTTCATCTTTCCTCTGCCAAACTTGTACATAAAGGCGATTCTGAGGATGTCCCCATAATTGGGGTCGAATATATCTTCCTTATCGTCTTTAAGCCATGACATAGCCTTGAAATACTCAGAATCCTTGAATTCTGTATCATTGCACATATCAGAGTACCAATCTGGTTGAACTGCAAGGTGTGAGAAGTAATCGATTCCCTTTCTCAGCATATTGCCACCATAACTGATATTTGCAGCGATTTTAGACATAGCAAAGTCTGATTGGTTAAGCTTTGCCCCTTGGGAGTTGATGCGGATGAAGATTTCTGTCACTTCATCAATGGTCAAGTCTTTGTCTAGCGTAATAACACCAATTTGACACGACTTGATTCTTAGCAGTTTCATAATGGCATCATTGATAACGCTACCTTCTACATCTGGATTGTCCTTAATGTATTTGGTTACAAAAGCGTATTGGTCAAAAGATGGATTGAATATATCGGCAATGTCAGCAATCCATTTCTTATCCTTAATCGTTGCATTGTCTTGCACCTTGAATCTCTCTTCCTCTGTATCTTCTGGGAGCAGAGGGTTAAACGAAATCTTGTATCTACGCTTATTGAAATTCTCCGTGATAACATCCATCCCGACAATGGCAGTCATAAGTGCTGTAGTTCTTTGTTGACCGTCAATCATTATCTTCTTACCAACAGCCAAAGAGCCATCTTTCAGCTTCATATCGGGGTTTTGAGATATGATTAGATAGCCAGTTGGATAGCCAGTGTAGAGTGAATCAATGAGGTCTCTCACTTGTTTTGCTTTCCACACAAAGGGACGCTGAATCTCTGGAATGGCAATTTCTCCACTCTTGATATACCCCAATACTGTATCTACAGATAGGGTTGAAACTGTGTATTTCTCTGCCATAACTATTATCTACGTTTTTCTATTTCTTCGTAATACTTTCTTGTGGTCTCTTCCATTTCTATCCAATGAATAGTGATTTTTATTAAAGTCATCAAATGTGTTACGTCTCTATCATCGTAAAGTTTAACATAATGAGTTTCGTCATTACCGAGCCATGTTGCTCTATTTGCCATTTCCTTAATTCTTACATCGTCAACATAGTTGTTAATACAAACGCCTAGGAGGGCTTTCTTAATAGACTCTTCTGCATCTGGCCGCATACGAATAGCATAATCCTTTATAAGAAATTCAAGTGCTTTCCTAAACCCCATACCACATACATGGTTCAATCCTAACTGATATGCCCCATAAGCTTGGTTGTATATGTCTGAAAACAATGGTGAAATGTCTTTGATTGTATCACTAAATGATTCTTTCTTTAACGTTGGATTGGGATGTATTTGCTTAAATCGAAACTCAGACACATTAAACCGCTCATATTCTAGCACAAGTGTTTCCCTACAGTTAGTACATTGGCAAAACACATTGCAGCGGTGTAAGTCAACATCGGCTAAGAGCATATAGGTAGGCAATACATGTGTTTCACAGTAAGGACATGTAATAGAGACACTTTCTATACTCTCTGTGAATACTTGCTTTGTATTCACGTCCTCATACAATCGTACTTCAACAAGCCTTTTTTCTTCCATAGCTATTTACTTCTTTCGATGTACTTCAACCACTCTGCCAATATGGAACTCTTCAATCCAATAGCAGAACAACTTTGCCCTTATCTCTGTAGGTGCAAATGTAATCTTTTCAACCTCAACAATTGCCGTATCTCTGTTCTTGCTGTAGCCAACAGCGAGGTTGAGATACTTGAATTGCTTGGGTACGAATGGGAACATACCACCATTGAAATCATCAAAATAGTAATCCAATGTTGGGTCAGTAACCTCAGTATTCAGTCTAGGTTTCTTACCATCGAAATAGAGATAACGTTTGGCTGTTGTTTCCTTTACCTCTCTGTACTCAACCTTCTTTGTCCCCTTGATAATCGCATCGAAGAACTCTTGCTTGATAGGTAGATAAAGGGTGTTGGCACTGTTTGGAGCTTCACCTTCTGCCACCATTGCATACTCATTCTCCTTATACTTGGGAACTTCAATCTTAACCTCTTTTGCCTTTTCTTCCTTCGGCATTTCAGCAGTGGATTTCTCCACAATGACCTTATCCCCTTCAAATGTCAAAATCGGTAGAGCATTGACAATCTGCATGGTCTTAACTGATACGTTGATTACTGAGAGCATCAAGTTAAGGATATATCGAGGATTGCCGTGTTCCTTACCCCAATCGTTAGGGTCATTCTTGATAAGACTGTTCTTGTCAATCGTGACAGCGTACCTTTCCATCAACCATTCAATAGCAGACTTACCGTTTACAATGTAGTCATAAGCCTCTTTGGGGATGTTGGTGATACGTATTTTACCATTGTAGATGATGGTATCTTTCTTGTCCTTCGATGGGAACTTCATTTTTTCAACATAGAAATCTTCATCGGTTGGGTCATTGGGCATATCCACCTTTACAGTTGGACATGGTTCAATAATCTCATAGTTCAAGTGAAGCTCTGCAAGCTGTTTTCCAGCCTTATAGAAGGTCATAAAATCTTCAACCTTATCGAGTATGGGTATTCTAGGCAGTGATTTTTTCAAATCGTCTGCAAAACGTTCCCTATAGCCTTGTGAGTGCAACAGTCCATAGACATAATAGAAGATATGCTCCTTTGTCAGTGATTTGGTATCACCAAAACGTTTTCTGACTTCCTTTAGAATCCAATCGGATATGCCATCGTGTCTGATGAAATCAGCATTGGATTCATCGTCAAAAAGGCTCATTTGGGTATTTTTGTTCTCTTCATACCAATAGAAGGGGAAACACTGGCTATCGCCAACGAAATGCAAATCAGGAAGAATGTCAGAAATCATAACGGTAGGCGACTTAGCGTTGCTAAAGCAAATAATCAAATTTCGGCTTTCTTTTAAAGGGAACAAGTTTTTCCATTGGCCAGGTCGTTCAACCATATCCTTGCTATAATAAAGCTTTTGTTTTTGGAAAGGTCGATAAATACTATCTATTATATTAGTATCTTCAAATGAAACAGTTTTTCCCTCATTTAATCTCTTTTTAAGTCCAACAGTCCAACTAATCTTAGACGAATCAGTATCAATAAAGGCATCTAATTCTACTTGGGGGTTATCTCTTTTTGCTTTTGAAAAGCTCTCCTTTTGAGAATTATAAAAAGCAATCATTCTGCTAATATTTTTAGAGACTGATTTAGAAGAAAAATTATAATCCCATGTATCTCTGTTAGTAGAAACACCTATAGCAATAGAATTGAAAACAGTTTGGGTTTTAAGATTAAAATTCTTTTCTGGTGAAAGCGCAATAAGAGAATCAAACAAACCGTCTCTTTGATTAATCCAATCGGCTTTTTCGTTAGGATGAATCACTTGCCACTCTAACCTCTTGGAAGCAATGCTCTTAAAGCCCTTGACAATTCTCAGTTTGTCCTCTCTAGAAAGATAATCGCCTATGTCGTGATAGTAAATAGTTGCCTTATCCACCTTAACATTCGGATTCTTTACCAACAGAGTAATTGCAATAGGTGTGCGTGAGCCTGAGCCAAATATCTTGCCTCCCTCTCTACGTGACAATTCGCCACTTGTGCGCTGATTACCTCTCAGATTCAAAACATAGATGCTAGTAAACTCCTTTTCCAAGCACTTGCGGAATCCATCTTGACCATTACCATCAATCCAAGCACCATTGCTGATGAAAGCAACAATTCCACCATCTTCAATCTGTGAAATACGGTCGCTAGCCCATCTGAAAGCTTTAATATAGCTATCATACAAAGACTTGGTAAGATTAGCAGAGCTATTCTTTACATAAGTTTCTGCAATGCGCTTGTCAAGACGTTCATAACTCAAATTCTGAGCATTGTCATTAGCAGACTTCTGGCCAATTGAATACGGTGGATTGGATGCAATAACCCTAACTGGGGCTTTCTTCTGAATCTCCACACGTTCCGAGTTTTCCTTGAACAAGTGGCTGAAAATGTCTCTATCATCGTCCTCATTAAGTTGGAACGTATCAGTGAGACAGATTCCATCGTAAGGCAGATATTCGTCAGGGTGCATTATGTCATGGTACACCGATTCAATATTCACATCGGCTATGTAATATGCAAGTAGCACCAACTCATTGCAATGTATCTCGTTAAGATACTTGCGCTTCATATCTTCCTTCTTAATCAAACCGCTTTGTAGAAGTCGAGTAACAAACGTACCTGTTCCTGTAAATGGGTCAAGGAAATGCACATTCTCTTCAGTAAGAGACGTATTAAACTCTTTCTTTAAGATATACTCTACAGAGTGAATAATAAAGTCCACACACTCATTGGGTGTATATACGATTCCAAGCTGTTCAACGGTCAATGGGAAAGCATTCTTAAAGAATTTCTCATAAAGATTCTTGATGATAGTTTGTTTGCCTCCAAGATTATCAATGTTAGCAACATTTACCCTAACTGAGTCATAGAACTTTTCGAGTGTGACCAAATCTTTATTAAGACCTTCCTCTTCCAAGAGGTCTATAATCTGCTGCATTGAACGGCTAACCGCATTGTTCTTGACAAACTCATAATCCTTAAACAAAGCATCAAAGACGGGTCTAGTAATGATGTGCTGTGCAAGCATTTCAACAGCTGCAGCCTCATTTATTGAGGGGTTAAGATTCTTCTGCAAGCCCTTCACGTATTCATCAAACTCTTCTTTATGTATGCCTTCTTTCAGCACCATCTGAGTGATTCGCTTAATGAACGTTCTAGCTATTTCTCCTACTTTGCTAGCCCAATTCTCCCAATATAGCCTATCACCACACTTTTCTACCAATTTAGCATAGATGCCATCTTTCAGCTCACTGAAACGTATTTCAAGCTGTTCTGCTATATCATCATTGTTCAAATCAATAGCGTCTTGTTGGTCTTGGGGACTGAGAGCATTTGAACCAAAACCGATGCCACCAACCAACACCTTACTATCCTTATTCCGATTGAGAGCTATCTTATTAACCTCTGCATTGAAGTTATCATCATGTGAACGTAATGCATTGAGAATAGCCCAAACCACATCAAAATATTTGTTTTGTGCCAAAGCATCTTCAGGGCTAACGTCCATAGGAACTACAATCGGAATAATGATATAGCCGTATTTCTTTTCGCCAGGTTGCCCCTTCTTGAAATTGCGCATAATACGACCCACAGACTGTACGATGTCAACTTGACTGTTTCGAGACGAGAGGAATAACACAGCATCAAGAGCTGGTACATCAATTCCTTCAGACAAACAGCGCACATTGGTTAACACCTTACATTCTTGCTCATCATCACTCTCTTCCTTCAACCATTGAAGCGATTGATTACGTTCCAATGCGTTCTGAGAGCCATCAATGTGCTTTGTCTTAATGTGTACGATTCTCTTCTGTTCTTCTTCACTTAGGCTTTCTCTGTACTTATCACAGATTCTAGGAAGGGTGTATGCAATATTCTTGGATGTTCCAATCTTATCTTCGCTACCTATAGAAGAGCAGAATGCAACGGCTCTGTGCATGATTTGTGGGTCAACCTCCCATGTCTTACCATTGTCACCTCGAACCTCCTTAGACAGTCCATTGATGACACCTATAAGCTTGCTCGTTTCGTCAAGATTCAGTTCCTTCTTATCCTTATCTCGCACATAAGACATGATTCCCTCAGGCACATCATCTTCATTCACCGTCAGTACCAACACTTTGTAATCAGTAAGCAGTCCATGTGTCACGGCATAGCTAAAGTTTACCCTAAAGAACTCCTTTCCATACCATTTCTCATCGTCCATCGAGCATAGCACGCAGTCTTTTTCAGAAGCTTTAATCTTTGCACTCTCACCATAAAGTCTAGGCGTGGCAGTCATATAGAGACGTTTCTTTCCCCTTATATTATCATTAGAGTGGACTTTCATGAAGTTACTTTCGTCTGAATCTGACAGCTTAGTTCCAGTGGTTCTATGAGCTTCGTCACATACAATCAAGTCAAATTCACCGTAAGCACCATTGGTAGTCTTTAACACCTCTTTCTGAGCCTCTGACACTGCATCAATGGACTGATAGGTTGAGAATACAACAACCAATCCATCGTGATTCTTATATGAAATAAGCTGCCTAGCAATTGACTTTGCATTGGTTGATGAAGGAAGGGCAAGGTCAACAGCACTATCTGATACATCGTCTGTGTCCTTATTAATCTTTCTTTGAGCCGTACTGTCAGAGCAGATGCAGACAGCCTTTAACGGCTTCTTAGAGTCGGCAAACCAATTATTCAAGGCTTGACCAAGCAGAGAGATAGAAGGTACGAGGAACAGTACCAATCCCTTCTGTTCTAGCATGGTTTCAGCAATTAGAAGGGATGTATAGGTCTTGCCAGTTCCACAAGCCATAATAAGCTTTCCCCTATCATTTCCATTGTCTATATAGTGTTCAACAGCCTTGGAGATAGCGTTGAGTTGGTGCTTCATGGGCTGTTTTCCTTCGGCTCTCGCAGATGAGCCGCTTGCCCCCTCTTCTAGCTTATCCCATTCAACAGGTGAGGTTTCCAAGTCAACCAAGCCAATACGAGACACGGGAGGGTTCTGATGCCTAATAGCCTCTTCTGCATTAGTTCCCCAATTGTTTGTGGTAGAAATCCATAAGCGGTTAGAAAAACCAACAGTCTGCATCGTCTCATGGTCAATGAACTGTTTGCTTGATGTAGCCAAGAAAGAATCAACCTCTTTCTTATCTATCCTAGATTCCTCTTTGTAGCACTTGCATTGGATTGCCCAATAGTTGCCATTCTCTTCCTTTGCCACAAGGTCAATACCAATGTCAGAACCTCCAAAGTCCTTTCTTGATGGAAAATCATTCCACATCCATACTTGGGATAGCCTCTCATATCGTGGGTCAGTGAGCAACCATAAACGCATAAGACGCTCAAACTTTGTGCCTTTTTCCTTTTCTGTAAAGGATATAGCACGGTATTTCTCCAAGACTTCCTTAAATGTCATATCTTAATTTGGGTTTTAGTCATTTTGTTGGCAAAGATACTTAAAAAAACTTAGAAATAAGCACAGAATAGCCTTTTTTGGCATTTTGAAGTAAAAAATGTGTTATTAGTTAAATTATTCTTTCTATCTTTGCATCGGTAACTAAAAACAAATGCTTATGGGATTCTCCGATAACAAATCTGATAAAACAAGCTATATGTTTGGTGGTTCTTTCGACCCTGATGCATGGCGCAAAACTTCTTCTTTTGATGAAGAAGAATTACCGATTGAGTGTACAAAGCGAGATAATTCATTTACATACAGCAAGAAGGGTGAATGTCAGTATAAAATAGGGCAAGAACTTATTGAGTTTAAACCAATGAATCTCGATGCAAAATTTTCATTTACTAAGAAGTCGCTTGATATTATAATAGGGCTAGCACCATCAAGAAACAACTATCTCAATGAGGGTTGGTTAAGTGTGACACTCTTTATTTATAGAAGCATACCAACAATATTGGTTACTACTGGTTATTTTCAAGTGTCTGGAAGTATAATCATCAAGAATAAGGAAAATATCAATATAGATGAATGGTTAAATAGTACAGATGATTCAGTAAACCTTGTGTTGGTAGATGATTATAAAGACTATGAAGTGAAGGAAATTCGTAGAATCCAATTACCTATGATGAAAACCATTCGTAAAGTTCTGCATGAACAAGCGAAATGTGTTGATGGAGAAATCGAGAATACATTAAAAATCTTAGATTTAGGCTTTCAGAAACCTTGGATGATTTACTATAAGGATGAAGAGTGTAAGTATTCACAAGAAACCTCTGATGAAATACAAAAGGGCACTTATGATGTTTTTCATCCACAAGAAAAAAAAGCCCATGTGTACTAATAAGTTCATCTTCTTTATTCAATTACAGAATCAAAGAGAATATAAAACACACGATATTCCCTTTATGCTGACGTTACATTATACATCTTATGTAACATATTGAGTTAAAGTGGGTTAAATGAATTGCTCACTCATTGCCTTTACCAAGAAAACCTTTATATTTGCACTTAGATTAAACAAAAAAAACCTTGCAATATGAAGTTGTTTAAGAATTTGGATTGGGAATCGATTCGTTTGTATGCGTTGATATTTCTTGTTGTTGGTGGCATCTTTGGATTTGCTGCTTATGTCAACGAGAAGAATAAGGACTTAACACCTTTGGAGAAGTTAGATGTATCTGAATTTACCTACAAAGGGCATCAGTATATTATTTTTAGGGATAAGAATTTGTTGAAGAATGGTAGTGTGGTTCATAATCCTGATTGCAAATGTTTCTCTATTGGGCGAGACAGTATATAATACTATTTGCCGAATCGTTATTTTGCAAAGATTTTGCTAATATAGTTTTGCGAATCAATAATTATTTCTTATCTTTGTGGCTGATTATTAACTTATAACATTATTGATTATGAAGATTTTGTATTCAATGATTATGATGTTTACGATGATAGCTGTAACAGTGGGCTTTTCATCATGTGGGAGTGGAGAAGATGAGTATGCAATTGAGGATGTATTGCAGAAGGAATGGAATATAAGTAATGCAAGTAGTCCCGTAGGTGCTGTTGATTGTAATGTTTTCAGTGTTAAGGTGGATAAGGTAGAAGATAACACAATCTATGTTTCTTATAGCCTTAAATCAAAGTATGCCTCTGGCGATACCAAATTTGTCGAACTGACAGGTGCAAAACTGATAAAGGATGGTCAAGGTAATTATACCGTCGAATCAACTGGCTATTAAATGGCAAATCTATTCATTTTTGCAGCAACTAGCAGCGTAGGTGATAGTGATTTATGGGATGATTAAAAAGTAATATTATGTATTGCAAGCATTGTGGTAGAGAAATAGCTGACGATTCTCAATTCTGTCAATATTGTGGTGGAAAACAAGACGGTTTTGTTTCAGTAGAGACTGTTAGTAATACTGAATCAGAGAAAAAAGAAGTAACTAGTAAAGTCGAATTAAAGCACACCTTTGAAAAGGAAGAGTTTAGTATATTCAATGCAAAGTATCATAAGTATTGGATAATTTATGTGATATGGGTATTTGTTAATATCATTATATGGAATATGGGTGATGGATATGTCAAGCATGATTTTTTTGATGACCGTGATGGCAAACCATCCGCTTATTTATATCCACTATCACATTGTACGTATTGTGATGTAAACGGTGATTGGCACAAAACTTATGAATCATTTGACACATCTACTTATGACATAACGGAGTTTATTTTGTATGTCATTATTCTGCCATTATTGATTATTGCTTATTTCAAGTATTTACACGAGTCAATTAAAGCAAAATTGAAGAGACAATAGCAGATATTCATTTCTGAATCAATTAAAATATTAAAGTTTGGGAGTTTCAGATAAAATTCCTTTCTTTGTGACATATTATTAAAACTATATTTGGTATGTATTGCAAGCATTGTGGTAGAGAAATAGATGATAATTCATCGTATTGCAAGTATTGTGGTAAACCGCAAGGCAACATAAACGTATCGAGAGGGTGGATTATTGATTTTATATACAAACATCCGATTATTACTTTTTATTACGTCTTATGGGTAATAATCAATACAGTGTGTTTGTTAAGTGGTGAAAAACACCCATATGATTTTGATATATTATATCCCAAATATAATTATTCAAATAGTTACGACTATGAGCATTATCTTATTACTGATTATATAGTGTATGTACTTCTCATTCCATATACAATATATTTGGGCTATTATTATTTCAAGAAAGGTAAGTCAATTACGTGTCGTATATGTTGGACTTTGTGGTTCATATTTCATATCTATATGTATAGTATAAACAACTTTGAAATGACCGACTTTTTTAACCTTTTCACTTTAACATATATATCCTATGATAATTATGATTTGACAGAATTGGTATTCTATACTATGATTATCCCAATTGCATATTGGGGCTACTTGTACTATAAGGATAAAAAAGTGAAGCCAACTAAGTAAATATTCATTTCAGAATCTAAAGATATACTATAATCTTGTCATCAAAATTTGAAGCTTATGGATGAAATACTCAATTTCGGCTTTGTATTGGGCTTTTTGTTGGGATTGGCAGACTTCAACAACTATGAGTTTAGGCTTAAAAGCGGTTCTGTGAAGCGTGTGTTCGAGGATGAAGGACATCATGAGGTCTTGCTAGAGTTCTATGATGGAACTGTATGCTATGCAAAGGACACTGATTTCTATACAGTCGATAAGGTTTTAAGGGCATATAAGGCTGAGAATCCAGAGAAATACGCAGCTTATCTGAAACAACATAAGGAATGGATTGATAGTTGGGATATTGGCAATTAATCCAATCTATATGGTCGGTGAACCATATAATCCATAAATTAATACCTCTTCTAATCATTCGCCATATTAAAAATAACTAAAAGAGAATATGGCTGAACGATTATATTTGGCCATGCTGAGATTATTTGCTATCTTTGCCATCAAAACTAATAACCGATGGCAAACAAGCAACAGAACAAAGACAGAATCATTGACCCCAAAGTGGATAGGATTTGGGAGGTGATGCGAGAGAAGAAGCTGAACATAAAGAAGCTCGAAGAGTTATCTGGCGTTTCTTATGTCCATCTGAACAAGGTGCTGAACGGAATAAAGCCACTTACATTCCCCATCTTGGAGAGGATTGCCAACAACGGTTTCAATCTTCCATTAGAGTACTTCCTTGATAATGACATAGCCAACGACTTAACGCCACATGAAGGTCATGAGTTGATGAGTGACATCTTAAAAGGAATCCCACAACTCTTTGAGTGGTGCGAGAATCAAGATGTAAGCAGACTGACAGAGTTCTTTGAGACAGACCCGACTCGCCCCCTAATTGCTACGGGACATGGGGGCAAATACGCTGAAGCTGTTTATGCAGCTCTTCTTTACAGCACTTATCAGTCTCTAGGTAGGGCTGTAACATGCTATTCATGCAATTCACTCAGTGATGCCACAATCACAAACTCAAAAGTCCTGTTGGTCAGCAAGGGTATGGCTAACATCGACATTGATTATATAGCCAATAGGTGTATAGACCTTAACCCCCACTATACATGTGCTGTACGTACTCTTGGGGAGAAGGAAGATAGTAAAATCGTCAAGAAACTAGACGAGAAATGCGATTATTCACTAAAATTCGATTTCAAGCTAGAAGATGGTTTTATCAGCATTAGGAGCGTCTTTGTATATACAAGCCTATTCTATATGGCTTTCACCAAAGACCATGATTTTACAAAGAAGCTAGAGTTGAACTCCATACCATCGGAGAATTACACCTATGAAGCAAACGGATTCGCCTCTATCCCTTCCTTGAATAAGATTAAGCAGTTCACAGTGCTTTACGGCTCCTATGCAGAACCGATAGCCTATAACATCGAGAGCAATATTGTTGAAAGCGGAATCGCCTCATGTATGATAAGCGACTATAAGAATTACACACATGGCAGATTCATGACGGAAGCAAACTACATTAAACACAAGTATTTCCCCCAAACTGAGGCTGCATTAATCTGTTTGGTAACACCAAGAGAGCGCAATATCTATAGGGACTTGCTTGATGAACTACCACCACATCTTCCTATAATCACCATTCAGACAGACCTATTAACGCCATTGGCAACAGTGGACTTGCTTTATAAGGCAAACATGTTTGTCTCCGAGTTGGGAGAGAAATACCATCACACCAACCCCAATGACCCCACTTTGTTCAACTACGTTGACAAGAGAAGACCAAAGAACTATGTGGATTTCAAGAAGGATTTCAAGATTTATGGGGCTTTGGACTATAATGCAGAGAAAGCCTTGGTTAAGAAGGTCAATAGGAATTTGAAGGTCAAGGTCAAGAGCTTGGATGAACTTTTTATTGTTAGAAATGAGATTCTTGCTAAAGAGAAAGAAAGGACAGAGGCAGCAAAGGAAAATTGGAAGAATGCAAAGCCTATCTCATGGGATGATTTCGCCTTTAGGCAGACACACGTCTATGATACACAGAAGCAAGAATGTTGGGCATTCAACAGTAAGGATGATGTGAGGGATGGCATAAGCTTGAAATTGGGCAACATGTCTAACGGCTATGGTGTTCGCCTCTTGGGCATTGATTTCCCCAATTCAGAAGTGCCTTATCAGCTTGCAAACTTCACCAATGACAAGGAAGCCATTAAACTTCAAGAAGAGATTGTGAACCCTCAGAACCAATGGTTGACCAACGGGTTGAAGATGAAGCGCAAATTCATCTATAACGAAAACAATACTGATGGCTACTACAAGCTGAGAAGGGACAGAGAATTTGAAGGTGGAAAGCAACAATGGTGTTATGAGTGGATGAAGTTCATCGTATGGTTAAAGGTAAAGCAGAATGAGGAATTTAGGAACATATTGCTTTCAATCCCCAAGAATGCTGTCATCATTGAGCAAGCACAAAAGGAGGGGCATACCCAATGGGCGTGTTGGAATGAGGATTTGATACAAGAAAAGCGTATTGTGATAACCTCTGCCATGATTGAAAATGGACTTGGAAAGACCTCAAAGCCAGTAAAGGATGTCTTTTGTGCAGTAAACAATGTGGGTCAATGGGTTGGGGAAAACGCTATGGGTCAGATTCTCACAATGGCAAAGCTAGCCCTAAATGAAGGAATTGAAATGCCCATTGACGTTGATATTCTCAATGAGGCGAGAATCAATTGGTTTGGTCAGATACTTAAATTCACCAAGGATGATAACGGAAAGGTAACAGTTGAAGCCGTTTCACCAAGACTGAGGCTTATTCCCACATTCGGAATCATGGGAGCTATATGTGGTGATGTACTAGGCTCTGTATATGAACTTGAAAAGGACAAGTCAAAGGTCAAGAAGGTGGTCAATAAGAAACGTCTGAATCTGTTAAAGGACATGGATTTTACAGATGATACCGTCCTTACAGTAGCCGTAGCAAAGTGGTTGATGGAAGATAAGGAACATACCAAGGACACCTTGATAGACTTGATAAAGGAATATGGTAAAACCCACAAATATTGGACTTTCAGTAAAGGTTTCAAGGCTTGGGTGAAGTCTGACAGCAGAGAACCTTATGCAAGCAGTGAAGATGGTTGTGCCATGAGGGTTTCACCAATTGGTTACTACGCCAAGACCCTTGAAGAATGCTTGGAACTTGCAAAGACTTCTGCAATTGTGACCCATAACGATGAAGAGGGAATCAGAGGCGCACAAGCTGTAGCAGCAGCAATCTTCCTCTATAAGAATGGAAAGACAAAGGCTGAGATTAAACAGTTCCTTAATGAGAAGTTCCCGATGTACGACTTGGATAGGAAGGTAGAGGATATAAGACCAAGCTATAAGTTCACAACAAACTGTGATGAAGTGGTGCCCGAATCCATAATCTGTTTCCTTGAAGGAAATAGCTACGAAGAGACGGTAAGGCTAGCTATCTCACTTGGTGGCGATGCTGACACAATGGGAGCAATTAGCGGAGGAATTGCGGCTGCAAGAATGGAAATTGATGAAGATTATGCTAGATTGGCATGTGAGCGGTTGCACTTTGACTTAAAGAAGGTAATAACCGAGTTCAATGCGAGGTATATGCCAAAGATTGATACAGAAGACGCACAGGACGCAATCCAGAAGCCTCTGATGCCAAAACTAGCGAGAACCAAGGTAACTGTAGCCAAGGAGAAGAAAACCTCTCAGAAGGTCAGGAAACAAGCAATATCACAAAATGATGGTCAAACTGTTGAAACCAACTTTGAATTGACAGAGCAAAACAAGGCATCAAAGAAGGAAATACTGTCTATCAAGAGTGGTGACTTATTGGATGATTTATTAAAGCAGTAGGAAATTATGGGATTCTTCAATTCGATTAAGAACGTTGACGAGTTATTAGCCAAGGTTGGCTATCTGAGGCAATATCTTAGGGTCTATGATGAAAAGGACATCATTCTTTTCAGATACAAATCCAAAGGTGATGCCAAGATGCTGAGTAATATGTGGGCTAGCAGTGTTCCTTTGCCTTGGAGGGGGAAGGAGTATAACTCTGTTGAGCAGATGATTATCTCTTCCTACATCGAGGACAATTGTAATCCTAAGTATCACGATGAAATGATTAAGGTGTTGGACTTGATACACAAGTGCAAGGATGGCTTGGAAGTAAAGAACAATAAGGAGATTCAGAAACTCTACACAGCGGTTAGAGAAGCGACCATTGCAGCCATTGGTGAAGAGAAATGGGACTTGAACGATTGGGCTATATCTAGTGCAGCCATAAAGGTAAAGTATGACTATTGCCCAGAGTTTAGGAAGTATGTGGATGACAATAAGGATAAGTATTTCTGTGAGTATATCCCTACCAAGCCTAAAGTCAAGGCTGGAGTTCTAAAGGTGACAGACGAAAGCAGCCCCTTCTTTGGTAAGTATATCGGTGCTAACTACACTGGCATTGCGATTCAAATGTGTGTGAACGGTAAATAATAACAGAAAGATATATGAAAACCGATACATTATTCAATATTTATCAGGCTTATTCGTTGGCAAAGATAAGTGCCTTGAATAAGCAGAATTTGGTTGCTCTGTATGCACAGAATGAGCAACTTGGTAAGCTTAATAAGGAGTTAGCCAAATCCAACAGCGTAACCCAACAGATACTTAAAAACCAAATAAAGGAGATTGAACGACAAGAAAAGTGCCGTTACTATAAGAAAGTATCATTCAATCTGTCACAAGCCATTGGTTTGCTTGAAAATGAGGCAAATACGAATTTTCGTGTCTTTGCCTCCAATCTATTCCTTCCAATCATTCGAGAACTAGCTAAAGAATCAACCCAAGCACTCGAAGAAATCGCAGATAAGGAATATGCCAATGCCATTGTCCAAAAGTGTCTCTCACTAGCAGAGAGAGACAAAGAATTCCTTTCGGATTATCAGAAAACATCGTGGGCGAAAATAATCCCACTGAAAGATAAGATAGGGAAACTAGCTACAGTAGAAATAGCGAATAAGGAGAAAGAGTTGCAACAAGCCATTGAAGAAAAGGCGAACAAACGCAAGGAAGCAAATCTCAATACAAAGTCATATAAAGGATGTTTTGTTACAATGTGTGTGATAACCGCTTTCTTTCTGATGGTGATTATAGGGACAATAGTCACCAATGACTTTGAAGCAACGAAGGGCGGCATCATTCTCTTTATTGTCTCATTAGCCTTTTTAGCTATCTCATATCGTGCAAAGAAGAAGAATGAAGATGTGCAAATAGACGATAAAGATGAAGCCCTTCAAGATAAGATATTATCATTGGAAAATGAGCTTTCGTCTTTCAAAAAGGAAGAATCTGAGCTAAATTCAAGATACAGTGATATGCTTCAAGAGGTTACTTTAGATTGTCCTAAATGGGATAATAAACTCAAAGAGATTGCTAGTTATTTACCCCAAAAACAATTGTAAATACAATATGAACGACAAGGAAGGAAAGGCTTTGATTGAGAGAGCCGAGAAGAAGGTGGCAATGTGTGAAAGAGAGTTTGATGCCTTAAAGCATGAGAAGGACATGATTCTTAACACCATTGACGATGATGTATTGAACTAAATAAGGAGTCCATCAAGATTTGATATAGCAGTTAGAGAAAGATTGTAAACAAGAAGAATGAGTTAAACAGTATGGATAATATAATAGGGTATTTCTTTATTGTGTGTGGTATATTGGTAGCGTCAATGTTTTTAATTGCATTGTTCATACCATTATTTGACCCTCTCATTCATCGTTATCAAAGAGCTAAAGTAAAAAAGGATGTAAAGCATTTAATTCCACAAATAAATCAAGCGTTAAGAGAATTTGATACTCTGTTTAGCCCAACCAAAAGAGTTGGACTTGCTGAACAATTAGCATTCCAACACAAATATAAGAGTCTTAATGACGATTTGACAAAATTAATTTTACAAGAAAAATATAAGGAGTATAATGAATTTCTTGATTCTTTCAAAGTATATGATGCTTTGAGGGCTTTTGATGATTTCGAGTTTCTAAATAGGAAAATAAAAAATAATGAAATATATGATGCTATACAAAATTATAAGAAGCAAGTCGTTGAGTTAAGAAACAATGTTGTTTCTTTTCACTCAAAATCTCATTACTTTTCTTTTTCTGAACTTGAAATCATTAATGCTACCATTGAAAAATTAGAATCAATTACTAAGAAAGTGGGGGCAAAGTATTCTTTTTATTTACGTGAGGGCGCAGAAGAGGTTGTACATATTAAGCAAAACATAGAATATAGCAGAGACAAACATAATAAGGAGTTCATTGAGAGAGAACTAAAAGAGAATAAGACATACTTTGACACTGTATTAGGAGAATACCCATTAGACCCTCAGCAGAGGGATGCCATCGTCAAGTTGGAAGATAACTGCCTTGTAATCGCTAGCGCAGGAAGTGGAAAGACCTCTACCATCCTAGGAAAAGCCAAGTATTTGGTGGAGAAGAGAAATATTGACCCATCCAAGATACTGTTGATAACCTATACTCGAAAGGCTGCAAATGAGCTTCATGAACGCATGAAGATTGAGGGAATGACATGTAGCACATTCCATGCCCTAGCCTATAATATCATAGCCCAAGTGACAGGACAAGCCCCATCGATATGTGATGCAGATACCCCCTTGAATGTCTTCCACAAGCTCATTGAGACCAATCATAGTTTCCTTCATGCCATCAATAACTACATCATCTATCAGCAGTCGTTGATGGGCTTGGAACATGATTACATGGATGCTTTCTCTTATTTCGAGGACAGAAAGAAGTACGGCATTCAAGCACTGTTCCCCGATATGGATAACAAGATTATCTTCACTCGAAGCGAGGAAGAGAAAAGGCTTGTTTCCATCCTCACAAGGCTTGGAGTGCCATTCAGATACGAAAACCCCTACCAATATAATACAACCACTCCAGAAAGGCGACAATATAAGCCAGACTTTACGATTTACTATCAAGATGGTCAAGGACAATGGAAATGGCTGTACTTGGAGCATTTTGCCATTGACAGCGTAGGCAATGTGCCAAGATGGTTTGGAGAAGGTACTAGGGGAGGTTGGAGAGTAGCCAATCAAAGATATAACGAGGGCATTACATGGAAACGTAATACTCATAGACAATATGGCACTATCCTTATTGAGACCAAAAGCGCAGACTTTTGGGATGGGACTGTAGAGACGAAGTTAAGGGAGCAACTGACAAGATGCGGAGTACCCATTAAGGAAAGAACTGATGAAGAACTGTATGACTTATTGGTGAAGAGGAATAAGAAGGTAGAGAAGTCTGTATATGTACTTATACTGTCATTCATAACCCTCATGAAAGCCAATGAAAAGACTATTGACGGATTGTTGAGTGACTTGGATAAAGGCGTGTCAAAAGATGATATGTTGGGCGGCGACCAACGTAACAGAATCATCCTAACAGAAGTCATTAAACCTTTCTTTGATGAATATGAGAGGGTACTAAACTCCAAGTATGAAATAGACTTTACCGATGCCATCATACAAGCTACAGAGCTTTGCAGAAAGGGATTGTGGAAGAAATATGAGTATATCCTTGTTGATGAGTTCCAAGACATATCTGTTGACCGCTATAAGTTCTTGCAAGCGTTAAGGAGTGAAAGCCCCAAGACCAAACTGTTCTGTGTCGGTGATGATTGGCAGTCCATTTTCCGCTTTGCTGGCTCAGACATGTCCCTTGTATATGACTTCGAGAAATACTTTGGTTTTACTGAGCAGTGCAAGATTGAGACCACATATCGCTTCCATCAACCACTCATAGACAAGTCATCTGCTTTCATAATGAGGAATAAGGAGCAGAAGGAAAAGACCATCAAGACCCCAAGCAATGACCCATACAACACCTATCTTAACTTTGTCAAATGTGACGGAGAGGACAAGAACGGTGTGCTGAATAAGGTGGAAGAGATTGTCAAGACCATACCCGACAAACAATCCATCCTTCTGCTTGGTCGTTATAACTATGATGCCACGTCAGTTGGCTTCAGTGGCAAGATAGACATGAAGGACAATAGGATTATGGTTAAGATAGGTGGAAGAGATTTGCCCTTCCTCTCTGTACACTCTGCAAAAGGACTTGAAGCAGACCATGTGATATTGGTGAACTGTAACCAAGGTGCTTATGGATTCCCCTCTCTCATTGAAGATGACCCCATCCTAGACTTTGTTCTTAGCAAGAGTGAGACCTATCCATTTGCCGAGGAACGCAGATTGTTCTACGTTGCAATGACAAGGGCGAGAATGCGAATGTATGTCCTTTATGACCAAAAGAAACCTTCACCATTCATCGGTGAGTTCCTTCTGAGAATAGAAAAAGGCTCATATCTGTGCCCAAGATGTCTGGAGGGCAAGATGGTAGCCATTAAGGATGGAGAGACTGCCAACGGTGATAAATACCGTTCATTTGTATGCTCAAATAACGAAGGTGGCTGTGACTTCTTCGAAACCAAGTATGGCGACTTGACACCACCAGGTATTGAGATTACTGAGGAAATGACAGCGCAAGACGTGGAAAGGCTAAGAGAAATTAGAAGAAATAGGAAAAAATTACCTCCCTCTGATGAACCAAGAGAGGGTAGTCCTAGTGATTTACCATTCTAAAAATACGTATATGGCAAAGTATAGTTACATAAAAACATTATCTCTTGAAGAAGATAATAATGAATATCGAGTTGGGGTCTATGGCTCTGACATAAGTAAGAAGTGTGATTTACTTATCAATGGCAAACCATTATTTGATGAGATTCCATATAACGATGGAAAGTCTATATCTGTTGTTGAGAGTGGTTATTTCATCAAATTAAGTGCTTATGGCGCAAATATTGTAATTAGGGAAGGAAAAGTGGTATTCTTTACTAATCGTTATGATGTTGTTAATGCTTATGCAATGATAGACTATAATGATGTTGGAGTACAATTTGTATCAGATATATATCTTGTAGTGGTTTCAAGGAAAGATGGCCCCAAAGGCGTTTATTCAACAAAGAATTTTGAACTTGTTCTTCCAATTAAATATTCAACCATCGATATTGACGAGCATTTCAATATTATATTGGGAGAAAAAGTAAACTTAGACGAATATGATGAGGAATTGAAGAATAATATGCTTAAAAGCATGCGTAAAGGTGAATATATGCAGATTGGTGATTACTCAGAGAAGCATAATCGTGTCTTTCGTAAGGCAGCAGAGGTTAATTGTGATGAAGTATGTATTGAACGTGAAGGAGGAGAATATTATTACTATTGGGATGATGATTTTAAAGTAGAAATAGAACATAACGACAATTCGCATGTTAACGTTCCTTCTGATTGGGATGATTATTCACATGAGGACTCTTTGTATGATGCTTTAGGTGGTGAAATGGATGCAAAATGGAACATTGATTAAATTGAGTTATGAGTGATTTACAGGTATTATTCTTTGGTTTTTATGCGGTTATATTCTTTATCGTGGCAGTTCCAATACTGTTGCTGATTCTGTGGATTGTAAACAAATGGTTGCTGAAAGGGAGAATAAGACTCCTTTATAGAGTCCTATTGTCATTTTTCATCCCTCTAGCATTTATAGGTTACGTATTTGCCGATATACATTATTCCTTCTATAGCACTTCCAACATGAATCATCTATTGGAAGATATAGGTGTTGGGATAAAGTTACCCCCTTATGAGATAACAGACTACAAGAACGAATCCATGATGGGTGATGATTTCAGAGACACTTATCAGATGGTATTCGATGATGCTACTATTAAATCGATGCAGCCTACCCTAGATAGTTTGTGTGGTGCAAACGGGAAATGGACAAAGAGGGTAGATGAATATGTCTATGCAACAGACAATATGGAGAAAGAATTTCGTGATTCCCTTATTATACGCCCTAACAAGGGAACGGCTACTTTTGTGCGTTATATGTGGTAAAAGGATTAATAAACATAGAAGGTATGGAAACTATAATTGGTGTTGGAGTTGTTTTCGCTTTTCTGCTTTATCAGTTGTATAAGGAGCAACAAGAGAGTAAGGAAAAAGATGAGGAAATGCAAAGGCTAATTGCTTTGCAAGAAGAAAGAGATAAGGTAAAAAAGGAGAAGGATGAAGTAAAGGACATTCCCACTAGGGACTTGCTCATTAAAATCCTAGAGGAAATGGATTGTCAGCCAGAAAATGACAAAGATGGAAGAATTGGGTTTCAGTATCAAGGGATTTGCTTTCTAGCAGAAGCGAGCAATAACGGCAAATTCGTTAGAATAATATACCCTTTTAGTCATCGTGTGTCTTTGCTTGACATTGATGAGTTTTCAAGAGTACGCAGAGTTCTTAACGAATTGAATAATGTAAGCGGTTGTGCTCTTTTTTATCAAGAGTACGAGGATAAAGATGAAATAGGTATTCATATAAGCAAGCATTTCTTGTTCACATCTGATATCCCAATGCTACATGATTATTTAAGATGCGTCCTTACAATGCTTTTTAGAGCACAACAAGAGTTGGTAATTGGGGTTGAGAAGGAAAAAGTAAATGAGGAAAAGAGTATTAAACAATGATATAATAGGAGGTGTTGTTTATGAAACTAATCAAGGGAGAGTTTGAAGAGAGGCTTAATCTTCTGTTAGCACCATCCATAAGGGCGGGATTCCCCTCGCCAGCAGAAGATTATCTGTCTGACAGCATAGATTTCAACCGTGACCTAATCAAGCATCCAGAAGCAACGTTTTATGGACGTGTGGATGGTGATTCAATGATTGGGCTTGGAATCGATGAGGGTGATATTGCCGTGATTGACAGAAGCATCGAAGCGGAGCATGGCGACATTGTAGTATCTTACATTAATGGTGAGTTCAATATTAAACTCTTAGACCTTACCCATAAAAAGGATGGGTATATTGAATTGAAGTCTGCCAATCCTAAGTCACCAAACTTCCGCATTGATGAATACGATAACTTCGAAGTGTGGGGTGTTGTGATATGGACAATCAAAAAGTGGAAATAAACTGAGAAAATTATGGAAATAAGACCATATTTTGATAAGATAGAAGATGTTATCATTGAGGACATAAGAGCTTCAAGAAAGCAGTTGTTGATTGCTGTTGCGTGGTTTACTAACCACAAAATCTTTGATGCCCTAATCGAAAAACTTGAAGGAAACAACGACTTCACTGCCAAACTCATTGTCATCAATGACAATATCAATCATCGACTTGGAGGCTTGAATTTTCAGAAATTCGTATCAGTTGGAGGCAGTTTATACTTTGCTGAGAAAAATATCCCCATGCATAACAAATACATGGTCATTGACTCAGACATAGTGATTACTGGCTCTTATAACTATACTTATTACGCTGAAAAACTTAATGATGAGAATATTGTCCGTATTGATGGCAGTGATGACATCGTTAAGTCTTACGCCGACAACTTCAAAAGACTATTGGAGAAGAAGCCAAAAGTCATTAGTGTAAAAGAATAC
>OCVV012828100.1_pt1 | contig 37888 bp, 26 predicted proteins | sample 1539721 | NCBI WGS metagenome assembly OCVV01 (sample SAMN02144230, study PRJEB22623) | gut metagenome | biome: sheep rumen | host: Ovis aries | place: New Zealand | reverse complement strand
ATTGACGGTCAAAACAACGCCGAACTTATCAGCAATACCCTTTTAGACTTCAATCCCGATTTAGCCGATGGCAAGTTCTCTGATAGTGTTTCTACCACTATCGCTGCGAAAGACGGTTCTGCTCTCACTAAGACTGTTACTGTCGCTGCCTAAGCAAGATGAGTAGGGACGCACAACATTCCGAGAAATGTGCCAATGCCTGCAGAGCTTCTGAAAATTGTATATTGTGCGATAAATTTAAGCATAATTGCCTTTTCCAGAGATACTGCTCCCGTCAGCACCGGAACATTTTATCGAATTACGAAAAGTGTCCCGATTTTGTCGAGAATGATTTGAATTAACCGATCGGGCCCCAGTCTTTATGGCTGGGACCCATCGGCTTTTTATTTTAATTATTACTTTGTTTTTTTCCTTGTATTTGCGTATTTTTCGAATTCGGTGTTTCACCGCTTTCTTTTTTTCCTTTTTTGGAAAAAAGGATGAAAAGCACATTTTATACTAGGAAAGTTTTGTTTTTTGGCTTTTGCTTTTTCCGCCTGTTAAGGCAGCTTCCCCCTCTCGATGGGAAGCGACGTCGAGAAAGGGAAGCCTCTTTGATAGGAGGTTCTGTCTATGAAACAGACTTACATCGTTCCGTTCTTTAAGAACGGAGTGCACATGATCGGCAACCGTACCGTGGCGACTACGATCCCGGAGAAGGAAAGCCAGATCTTTAATAACCAAATATTTTCTGACCTCGTCCTTGAGGTTAAAGGAACTGCGAATAGCTCTGCGTTCCCGGTCACTTTAAATGGCTGTATTGATCAAGAGGCCAATCAGACCTTCTTTGAAATCGCCGGCATCAATCTGACCGATTTCAAACCTGTACTTACTATCTCTGAACCCGGACTCTATTCTTTTTCTGTTGCGGGTATCTCTCATCTTAAAGTTGCTGTTAATGCAACCGGCAGCGATCTCACAATCACCGGCAAATTCTCGGAGTAGAAAATATGGCAATCGATATAATCGCTAGAGGTATAGCTGTGGGTAAAGCTGACTTAGTTGGCGGAAAAGTTCCCGCAGAGGAATTACCTAGTTACGTTGATGACGTTTACGAATACGACAGTTATAGAGATTTTCCTTCACCCGGTGAAGAGGGAAAAATTTATGTCGATAAAACGACCGGATACATTTATAGATGGTCGGGAAGTATGTATGTTCAGGTTGGCATGACTGAGCTTGATGAAAAGCTTGGTCTCATCGAGATTGCTGGTGAATCCGGCACACTCACCGCGCAACAGATGTATGATGCGCAAAAACAGTTTGCTGTTATTTCTTTGGGCGGAGCAATGTATTCCAAATCGCTTGAAGACTCCGATAAGATCGAGTTCCGTTCGGCGAATTTCAATGACGCAGAGAACGTTGTAGCTTCGATCACTGTTGTGCCGCACAGAATTGTCGTCACTAAGGCGACTGGTGCTTGGGAATATATCGCCTAGTTTATTTAAAGAAGTAAAAGGAGGAGTAATACATGTCTATGTTAAAATTTTTATTTTCTGCACCTCAGACTACTTGGGAGTGGATCCTTTTCCTTACTGCCTGTGTGTTAGCTGTAGCGTTTATCGTTTGGGCTGTCGTTGCGACAATCAAACTTATCAAGAATGGTAAGCTTAATGAACTTAAGAACGCCATTGTTGACGCTATTAAAGAGGCAGAAAAGACGCATGGCGGACCTGATGAAAAACTTGAATATGCGTTGACTCTCATCAGAAAATACTGCGAGAACATTGGTGTTAAGATTAATGATGCGCTCTTAGAGTGGATCGTTTCTTATATCAAAAAATACATTCTTGATCACAATGAACTTGAAGAAATTGAAGAGCAGGAGGGAAAGAAATAATGAGCGGAATTAGTTTATCTACTATTCGCGCAAAAAACGCGGAGTTTAGAAGACAGCAAGAGATTCTTGAAGCAAAACATGTTGCTGAAGAACTTGCTGCTCAGGCTGAAGAAGAAAAGAAGGCGGAAGAAGAAAAAGAAGAAAAATCCGCCAAGAAACCTTCCAAGCGTAAATATCTCGTCGTTGACGAGAAAGCCCCTAAAGAAGAAAACGAAGGGGAATAGGTGACCTTCCATGGGTAGGAGTGTGATGGGGTCCGCCGCCACCGAGATGGTTGATCTCATCAAGAGGATCATCCGGGAGGAAGAAGAGAAGAAGGATCAGGTCATTACGGCTACGGTCCAGTCGCGTCATGATGCGACCGATACTTATGATGTATATATCGATACTGACTTGGCGGCCGACGGTCGTCAGGCAATAATGAAAAACATCCCCAATGAATCAAAGCATATCTATCGTCCAGGTGATCACGTGTACATTATGAAGGTGCGTGGTCAGGTTGCTCAGGGCTTTATCATTGGTGCGATCGGCAGCATGGGTCTGTCGATCAACTCGAAAGTTAATGATTTGGGCGTTCGGTTAGGCGACTTAACGTCTAACGTTTCTGACGCTAGAATGCTTGTTGCACCGAATATGACGTGTGAGGCGTTTAAAACTGATGACGGATATTTTGGGCTTAGGTTAAAATGGGCCGGTAAGGTTATCCCGTCTGCGATGTTCTATTTATATACGAATTTAACGGTTTCCGGTACACCATATTCGAACGGGTATATTACTTTTTATACTTATCCGTCAATTTCCTCGCAACCACCCACAGACACTTCGAGGATTCGTATTTCCGCGATATCTAATGTCGTTGCCAGTGGTACTTCTGGGGCGTTGGGCGAATTCGTGAGAGCGAATGTCAGTCCAGTAAATAACCAACAATTTATAGAGTTTGTGTTTAAGCTTACAAGTTCTCCAACTTATGTAATGTATGACGACGTTACTGTTAATAGTTTAAATCCGCAGTGTTCTCGTGGTTATACAATTATGGGGGCTGACTATAAGTTTATTGTCGAACCCGAATCCTAATTTATTGTGTGACTTTTTCCGCGATGGGGGTTTTTACCCCCATCCAACGGAGAAGCAAAAGGAGACTCTTATGGAGATAAAATATACGAAAAAGCTATCCAATTACGATTGGGTGGTTATGTTTGATCTTGCTACGAAGTCGACCGGAGTATGTGTGTGGGATATTAAGAAAGAGAAGCCTGCGTTTACATATAATATCGTCACTACGGGCAATACCGGGAACAGAGCGAAAGAGCTTTGGGACGAATTGGATCGTTTTTTCGTGCATTTTACCAAAAAAGTCGGTTTGAATGATTATTCAAAAGTGTTAGTTTATCGAGAACTCTGTCCAATACAACAGGGCAAGTTTACAACAGCTAAAACGCTGATTTCTCTCGGTAAATCTCATGCTGTTTTGGATTTATATTTAGCCGAGAAAAATTTGGATTATTATGATTTGGAGGGCATCTCTCCCTCCACCACCCATGCCTATTTTCGAAGGCTTAATGGCCTTGGTCCGAAGGATAAGGTGGAAAAGGAAGACGTGCGCGCCTATCTTGCTAAAGAGTATGGAATTGATCCCAAGCTCTGTTTAGATGAGAGTGACGCAGTGTTCCTTGCGAAGACCTTCGTTGATATTTTCTGGGATCAGAAGATTGACGAAGAGATCAAAGAGAGGAAGCGCCATTGCAAGACGCTCAAAGCGCCATCGGCCATAGCGGCCGTTGATGCTGAGATCGAACGGCTGTTGGGCTTGAAGAGACAAAAGGAGGAATGACCATGCCTGGTAGGAAAACAGTATACAACATAAACATGACCCGAGAATGGGATGGTTATGACGATGAGTCTGGCAACCATATTGAGGTCTCCAAAGAAAATAAAGCCCTTGTTACTACGTTTATTACGATGTGCAAGGCGAATGATAGATCCCCGCAGACTACCTCACAGTACCTTTCGTGGCTGAAGGTTTTTTTCTGTTGGAACTGTCGTGAAAATGGTAATAAATTTTACGTTGATTTGACGGTCATGGACTTCATGGCTTATATAGGTTGGCTTCGTGATTTAGACGAAAGTCCTAATAGAATCGCGGCTCTTAAATCTGTGTTGAGTTCATTATCGAAGATGATCCAGCGTGTTTACCGCAATCAATATCCGACGTTTCGTAACGAAGTCCAAGATCTTGAAGCCGTTCATATTGAGAAGGTTAGAGAAAAGACAGTTCTCTCAACCGAGAGGGTTGATGAGATTCTGCATGATTTAGTCGCAAAAGGTGAATACCAAGCCGCTTGTTATCTAGCGCTTGTCTGCGCCGGAGGTGCGAGAAAAGCCGAACTTCTTCAGATGAAGAAGGATTGGTTTGGGGAAAAAGGAAGAACCGAATTCAACGGATATATGTATATTACCCCCAAAGTTCGTATGAAGGGCAAGGGAAAACGTGGCAAATTGAGGGAAAAATATGTCATTAAACCGATGTTTGATGAATATTATAACCTTTGGATGAAAGAAAGAGAAAGACTCGGAATTGAGTGTGAATACCTTTTTGTTAGAAAGGCGAGAGAAGGCGGATGGGAACCTGCTACCGTAAGTACGGCCAATCATCTTGCCTCTAAGATATCAAAACTTTCCGGAGAGGATTTTTACACTCACTCTGGTAGACATTATTTCTGTACACTTCTCAAGGCAATGGATTATCCAAATGACGTTATTATGGAGATCATTGGATGGGATTCTGACATGATTCCTGTCTATGATGACACACCGTCCGAGGAGAGGTTGAAGAAATACTTCCAAAAGATCGGGGTTATGGGCCCCGATGAGGCAAAAGGAGGACAAGATAATGGATGAAAACAATATCCTGCTCAGTGACATTCTTGAAAAATGTCTTGATTTCAGGCAAGAACCTACGGATGAAAAATACAAGGAAATCGAGGCAATAATTGCCAAGATTGATGTCAGGGAGCGTCTTTCTTTAGCAGAGAAAGGACTTGCCGTGATGAATATCTTGAACGAAGTAAAGGACAATGATAATGCACTTGATTGTGCGTTCGAACTTGAGTCCGGAGTCTTCTTCAAAGGCACGTTGTCCTATACTTTAAATTTGAAGACTGATATTCCCGTTTCCTTGATGAATATTGAAACTTACGACTTATTAGTCACTTTTGGATTGGAAGATCACATTCTCAAATTCTGTGAAAAGGATCATGCGAGAATGCGCAAAATGCTCGATGATGCCGTTAATTTTTCTAATATTTTCAAAATCACGAATTCCACTAAGCTTATTTCTGGCGAGAACATTGCTGAATTACAAGAGACTTTAAAGGGCCTCAGAGAAATGTTAACGCTGGATAAAATCCGCGAATTGAAAGGCGTGATGGTTGAGACTGAACCGGCCTGGACCGAGCTCAAGAGTACAGTTGGTGAGGAACTCACGTTCGCTGTAAATGCTAAGGACGTTGAGGATTATAGAAAGGTTCTAGAAGATAAGAAGGAACCTGAAGAGGCTCCTAAAGAAGAAAAGGAAGAGGCTAAAGAGCCCGTTGTCGAAGAAGAAGAGCAAAAAGAAGAGCAAGAGGAGAAAGCGGACGATGGAGAAGCAGAAACTAATCCCATCGACGGGAAATAAGAAATATTTTGTCATGAGCGACGTCCATAGTTATTATACCGCAATGAAAACGGCTTTGGACCAAGCTGGCTATGACATTAATAACGAAAACCACGTATTTATCCTGTGCGGCGATGCGTTTGACAGAGGAGACGAGACTTTAAAAGTCTTGAAATTTCTACAATCAATTCCAAAAGAGCGCCGTGTGCTTATAAGGGGCAATCATGAGTTGCTTCTAAAACAATGTTATGAAAGCGGGGTATTTTATACTGCTGATGAGCACAATGGAACCGCAAGAACGATGTGCCATCTCTGTCATTTTAACCCCGATTTCAGAAATGATCTGTATAGGAAGATTGCTTTTTTAGAAGAAAAGGAATGGACAAAGGAATATAACTCTAAATGGGAACAATACCTTACCAAGCCTTTTAAAAGCAAAAAGGTTAAACAGGTTGTGGATTGGATATTCTCTGACGATTGGGTCAATTATTTCGAACTTGAGAATTTTATCTTTGTTCATAGTTGGATACCCGTCAAGATATGGTACGATCATGGTGACGGTGAACTACATGAGGATCCTTTAGAAGATTGGAGGAACGCCTCGCAGGCTTCTTGGAAAGAGGCCATGTGGGGATGCCCTTGGGAGCACTATCTTGCAGGCTCATTACCCAAGGGTAAAACAATAGTATGTGGTCACTGGCACGTTATGGATTTCCATACCTATTTGGGCCATGACGTAAATGGTGAAGAAAATAGAGATATCTATTGCGGCGAAAGGCTCATCGCGCTGGATGCCTGTACAGCAAAAGAGCCTCATTTGTGCAATGTACTTGTAATAGACGGAAAGATGTGTTATGATAAGTACGGCAATGTCCTAACGGACCGAAAGGAGGCCATATGAGTAAAGAATCACTGGTCATTATTAAAAAGACCGGAAGGCGCGACGGTTTTGATCGCGGCAAAATAGAATATGCGGCACAATGTGCCAGACATCGTCTTGGGAAACAATTTTCCGATGACGAAGTGGATGAGATTGTTGAAAAAGTCTTAAAATCCATTGAAAAAGACGGGGAAATGGAAATCCCGGTCTCAAAGATGCATGGGTACGTGGAGGCGGCTATTCGTGATGTCGATCCCGAATGTGCTGATCAATACAAAGCCTATCGCAATTATAAAGTTGATATGAAGGAAATCATGGCTGAGGCCATGGCTGAATCAGAAGAATTATCATACGGTGCGGATCATAGCAACGCAAACTCTGATAGCGATTTGATCTCCACTAAGAGAAGCCTTAAGTATAAGGCATACAATAAAGGCGTTTATAAGAGATTTTTCCTTAATGAAGAAGAAAGACAGGCTGTGTCCGATGGATACATTTATGTGCATGACATTGGGGACCGTTTGGATACAATGAACTGCTGTCTCTTCGATATGGGTGCTGTTCTGTGTGGCGGTTTCGACATGGAGAGCATGCATTATAACGAACCTAACAGTGTGTCTGCTGCTCTTAATGTTATTTGCGACGTTATGCAGATGGCAGGAAGTCAACAGTATGGTGGATTCACAGTTCCCGAGATTGATACCATTCTTGAGCCTTATTGCGAGAAGTCCTATAAGACTTATTGCGACGAATATGCTCGTGTCATGGCAGAATCTGGAGGTAAAAATGATCCTGAGCTTAGGAAATCCTATGCATTGAGGAAGATTAAACGCGACCTACAGCAAGGTTTCCAATCCATGGAATACAATTTGAATACCGTTGCTTCGTCCCGTGGTGACTTCATCTTCACCACCATCACTTTCGGCCTCGACGAAAGACCGCTTGCCAAAATGGTGTCGGAGACGATCCTCGAAGTCAGAGCCGCCGGGCAGGGCAAAGAAGGGCATAAGGTCCCCGCTATCTTCCCTAAGCTATCATTTCTCTATGATGACGAGCTTTTCGGAGAAGGTGGCAAGTCCGAAGACCTTTTCAAGAAGGCTATCTACTGCTCTTCCAGAGCGCAGTACCCTGACTATCTTTCGCTCACTGGTGACGGATACAAATGCGAAATCTATAAGAAATACAAGAACGGCGTCCCCCGCTGGTACCTTGGAGACGATAATAAGGTCAAAGAGGATCCGAATTGGGTGGATAATGTGATATCTGGCATGGGATGTAGAGCGTACCTCAGCGTCTATTATGAGAGAGGCGGTTTCAAACCTGCCGACGAAAATGATAAGCCCGTTTTTACTGGAAGGTGGAACGGAGGTGCTATCTCGATGAACGTCCCGATGATCTTACGTAAGGCGCAGGTTGAAGGCAAAGATTTCTTCGAGGTTCTCGAATATTACTTGCAATTGGCGCGTGGCATTCACAAGCGTACCAAGAAATATCTAAGTAAAATCAAAGCCTCTAGCAATCCCCTTTGTTGGACGCAGGGCGGTCATCATTGGGGACATCTCCAGCCGGATGATCCGATTGAGCCTTTACTTGATTACGTTACATTCTCCTATGGTTACGTCGGATTGAATGAAGCTCAGATGCTCTATAATGGGAAGACTCTGAATGAAGACGATGACTTCGCGTATTCCGTCCTCAAATATATTAATGACTTTGCTAATTCCCATAAAGAGGAAGACCATATCCTTTGGGCCGTCTACGGCACCCCCGCCGAATCCGTTGCCTATACGCAACGCGACCAATTCGTGAAGAAATACGGTATCGTGGGTGAAGTCGGCAAACGTGCTTACTGGACCAATTCCTTCCATTCTCCTGTTTGGGAAGAAGTCAACCATTTCGATAAGATGGACCGTGAATATAGATTCTTCCATATTTCTAACGGCGGTCATATTATCTATACTCGTATCCCTACGAGCGAAAATCTCGAGGGTATTGCAGAAGAAGTTAGATACGCCATGAAGAAAGGCTTCTATTTTGGTGTCAACCAAGCCAAGAGTTATTGCGGCGAGCCCGAGTGTGGTTATGAATGGGATGATGATAAACAGGATCAATGCCCTCGCTGTGGATCTGAGAACATTACCTCAATTTCCCGCGTCTGCGGCTATTTATCTTTAACAAGAGCTGCTTCAAACAATCCTCGTCAACGTACCCGTATGGCAGAAGGTAAGTTGGCCGAGATTCGTGAAAGGAAGGTCATGTGATATGAATGTCATTAGGATCGATAGATTCAATTTTGTTAACGGAGCTGGTCTCCGTGACGTAATATGGTGCGCCGGTTGCAATCATCATTGCCCTGGATGCCATAATCCTGAGGCTCAGAATCCCAACATGGGACATCCTTGGGATGAACACGATTTGGAAATTATCGTTCAGGATTTGAGCAATCCCCATATTAAGGGTTTGACATTTTCTGGCGGTGAAGCCACCTATCCAGCAAACCGTGAACAGGCCACTGCTATCATGCGCTGGGCCAAGGAAAATTTCCCGAATAAAGATATTTGGGTTTGGACCGGATATGATTATGAAGAAGTAAAAGACCTGGAAATGATGAACTACATCGACGTTCTTGTTGATGGTAAATTCGTCCAGGCCTTGAAACCTGAATTCACTCATCTCCGTTACAGGGGATCGAGCAATCAACGTGTTATTGACGTTAAAAAATCTAAAGAGGCCGGCAAGGTTGTTCTTTGGGAGGACTTCGATGGAAAGACCAGCGAAAAGTTTTAAGGAATATTTAGCCTTATTGGCCTCTGGCGTAGCCGCTGGGGCTGCGATTGGAATCGGTGGGTGGAGTTATGCCACCCTTCGAATCCTCGAGCCATACGGGGCATTATACGGTTCTTTGGCGTTCTCGTTAGGAATCATTCTTGTCTGTGTGTTCGGGCTTATGCTCTACACCGGTAAAATTGGTTACCTATTTAGAAGCTGGCTGTTTGCAAAAGAAGGTGAAAAGACTTTTCTTCATGAGAGAATTGTCGGTCTTCTTGCAGTATTCGCGGGGAACATTATTGGCGCACTTACAGTCGGCCTTTTGGCCGGATGGCTGTCTGCCGGGGCGACCGTCCAATCATTAGTGTCTATCGCTGTCGCTAAGTCTGGGTCGAACATAATCGAATTATTTGTTAAATCCATTCTGTGTGGAATGCTCGTGTATGCGGGCGTAGACCTATATAGGGTATACAAAGGTGTCCTTGGAACGTTCCTTGTGGCGGTTTGCATTGCGGCGTTCGTTCTGTTAGGATTTGATCACTGTGTCGCTAATGCTTTCTATTTGGGCGCCGGATTGACCGGAGGAGCGACTATTGAGTGGACATTCTCACTTAAATGCGTGCTGTTATGTGCAGTTGGTAATTCTCTTGGTGCGTTGGTCTTAGATGGGGGCAAAGCCCTATTTGGAAAATAATCACTAAAGAAGATATGGGAGGCAAGGTTAAATGAAACACGAAGATCTTTTCAATATCTACCAGCATACACTGGACTGGATAGATCGAAGAATGACTCCGGAAACGGCGAAATTCTACGGAGAAAATCTAGAAAGTTGGAAGCATGCTAAGGAAATTGCTTTTAATATGTATCAGGATATGCGTGGCTATTGTGAAGATGGATATCCCCATAATCACGAAGCCATTACTATTGATGGTATTGAAAAATATGGGCCTTATGAATTAGATAATGACTATAAATGTGCCGTTGTTGGGGTCTTGAGATATCGTGGTTTAGAGCTACCCGTATATTGCGATGACTATGGCATGTGTGATTTTATAGTATACGATGGTAAGACCATCGAGGTTGATAGCTTCGGATGTCCAACAGATTGGTATTATGAGCTTGACAAATACATTGACAAGATCTATAATTAAAATATAGATAGGAGAAGAAATATGAAATTGAACGAAACTTACGCTGGAATGATGGTCTATGTAAATAACTTAGATAATGTGAAACCGGAGCGCCGATCCGTCTTGCGCGATATGGGGGCATATGAAAATGGCCTGCTGTATATAGATGATGTCAAGGACGGTAAGGTTTCTTTCCATAAAGACAGTGATATTATGTCTTTATCTCTTGAAGAAGCTGCGTGCGTTGATGTTGACGTTCTATAATTTTCTCTAATTGCGATGTAATGAATAACGCGTTTTAGCGCCAAACGACCAGTTTATGCGCTGTCGGAGGAAAACGCGATGGAAAAAATTAAAAGCATCTGGTCATTCATTAAGAAATCTGTTGCTAAGACGATTGAAGCGAAAATGAGACTCAATTGGCCACTGGTTTATTAAGAATGAGCCGGGGCGCCAAGCAGAAGCTTGGCTTGGACGGAACGCTATTGCGGCGTTCCGTTGAGAAAACCTCGATTATTACAGTCTGTTGGCATTGTCGATGCTCCTTGTCCCAAGCAAGACGTTAAAAGGCATGTAAAGGAGGAAAGGCAATGTTCGAAGCTTTATTCGAAAGCGGATTCGCCAGACACCGCTATACGTTGTCATCCACCGGGATGAAGACGAAGGATTATGTATTCTGTTCTAGACAATTGGCTGAGCAGAAAATGTATGAGATCCTCGAGAAATATGGCCTCCACATCATTGAGGTGTGGGACGACCATCATTTCAAAACATATCTACTGGATAACGGCGCAAGATTCTACATTAATAGAATTTAATGGCGACAAGGTGGCAACTACCTTGACAAAACAGTTGTTATATGGCCCCCCAAGAGGTTAGCGGTCAGTGCAAGTCTGACCAGGGTCCCAAGACTCCTCTGCGGCAGTATAAAGAGATGAGGAGGTAAGCGAAAGCCGTTGAAACGGGAATCGATCTGCCGCATTATGGGCCTTTAGCTCAGTTGGGAGAGCGCCTCGTTCGCAACGAGGAGGTCATCGGTTCGAGCCCGACAAGGTCCACCAATTGATATTAGCCTTTTTGCATTGCAATAGAGTATGTTTTTTATTTTGCGACTATTTAATCGAAATCTTTGATTATTGCGTTAAAATCAATAATTAATTAGTTTTTGACGTAAATTAGGCCTGCTAAATGAAGATACAGTGCGAGAGTAGCACGATAAAGAAATCTCAAACGAAGATACAGTGCGATGGTAGCACGATAAAGAAATCCAAATAGAAGTTGCCCGCTTATGCGGGCTTTTGCAAAGGAGGAATATTATGCCGGCTTTTGAATATTTAGCTTCTGATGGTAAACCTTTAATTATCGCTGTTTCAGAAAATAATGTCCATATTACTGATTCTTATAGGATAAAGGACGATGCCGAGAAGAAATTAATTATAGATATCATCCGACTTAAATATCCTTCTGTTTGGGAAAAAAGAACGATAAGTTCTTTAATGTCTGAGTGGAAAGCTCACAATGTCTTGTATCATCACAATTTATTAGTTTCCCACACGAAAGATGTTGATCTTGAAAGTAAGCAATCTTTATTTCTTCGAATTGCTTATTTCTTGGTTAGCAGAATATTGGGAGAATAAGGAGAAATTTGATCATGGAAGAATATCAAAGAACTAAAATTGGTAAATTCTTTTACTCTTTTACGATGAATTTGGGTCGTCGTCTTGTGCGACATCCAGTTATCGCGCAGATCCTCAGTGTGACTTGGGGATTACCTGGAATCTTGATTGGCCTTATCGAGATGCTGGTTGTGTTAATTTTACCGAAAAAGAAAATTTTTGGTAATTATAAAGGATTCCCATATGTGATGTTTGGAAATAACTGGGGCGGCTTGGAAGGATATTTATGGTTCTTCGTCGCCGATAATATGGGTGAAAAATGGACCGAGCACGTAAAACGACATGAATGCGGTCATTGCTATCAAAACGCGATCTTTGGACCATTTATGCCGTTTTTAATTTTGATCCCATCCGTTGTTAGATACTGGATTAGAAGATTTTACCCAAAGAATTTAAAAGAATACGATAGTTTTTGGGCAGAAGGTAGTGCTACGGATATTGGAAATTTTCATGACCAATATCATAATATAAAAAAATAAAGTTGACTTTTGGGAGGCCTTCCTGTATAATAAAGGCGAAGTAAAAGGAGGATAAACGATGGGAAGAGAAATATTCGGTGAAATCAGGGATCAGCTTCCTGATTCCAAAAATGAAAATTATGATTACGACAAGGATCCTCATGTATTATGGACTTCCGAGAGATATGTATGTGGACGCGATTCTGCTACTAGCTATATTTGCGCGCGCACTGATGATAGTGGCTCCTACGCCATTCTTGAAGGAAAAAATCTGGAATATATTCTGGAAAGACTTAAGGAATGTGTTCAAGAAGATCATGATGAGATCGACAATGTTAAGGCGCGACTCGAGAGATTGTTTGTGGCCCAGAAAAACGCTCGTAACTACGAAGAATTTAATTCCTTTGATGATGATATTGACAATTGTCGGGAATGGTTAAAAGATGAAGCTTATTCTCGCGCCGAATCGCTCTTGGCTTTGATCGATGAAACTTTACAGGAATATCAAACTGGAAAATACGATACGGAAAAAAGTAAACCGTATCTCGTCGTTTCCGAGTAGGAGATTGCCTATGGAGAATGTTAAAAATAAAACCGTTAGCGTTGATTTGTCGGACCTTTATCAATTCATGGTCTCCGAGTGCCGTTATGGTTATACAAGAAACAATCATTTGATGCCATGGGGAGCCTTTAATCATGTATATGAATATCTTCCTTTGATGGTTAAAGTCGACCCTGATTGGGCAGCAAGCACAGCGACTCAGCTTGCCGAAGAGGCGATTTCTGAGCTACGTAGTTATTCTTTCGACGAGGATAAAAACAAAGCGGAAATATTCTATGTGGAAAATGGGAAAAAAGGCTCTTTGAAAGCTAGATGGGTTTCCGGTATCAATAGATATTCTGTCGACTATTTTTGTAAAGCGACCGGCAATATAGAACTTAAGGTTCCCATTATTTCTAAATTGGACGGCGAGGAAGGATCTCAGCAAAAGATTTTAGAGATCTTCGATAAGAACAATGGAAAATACCTTGTCCGTCGCGGCGGTTCCTGCCATGGATATAATATTGGCTTATACGAACCAGATTCCGAGCGTGAGGGCTGGTTTAAAAACGTCGCAATGTATGATGATTCTATAGAAGTAGAAGAAGGGCACGAGTTTTTCTTAACAGTGAGCAAGGAAGATCAGCTCGATGTTACCGATTATTATAAGTTCATTCGCTATTGTCTTAAGATAGTGGAAGAAAATGGCGGCAGAAAGCCGTATAATTACAATGATTTCGAAGAGTTCTTGAAAGAACATCCTGACGAAATTGCCGAATGATTTGATAACTACCTAAAAGGTTGTTATAATTGGGCCTTGGCCGAACTGCAGAAAGCCAAGGAAAAATCCATTCCCGCCCCTCCCAAAGGCGTGGCAAACAACCCCGATAAAGCGCAAACTCCGGATACGAGCGCGAGGGCTGATGGCACGGAATGGACCGGCTTCATTAAAGTTCCACCACCTGGTACTGAATATAATTTAACGTTTGATGGCCTGGGGTTACAGGATAAATAAGCGACGGCTTAATAAGCATAATTTCATTAACGTTAGTTCAGTGAACTATCGACTCGCGAACCGTTAAATGGTAGTACGATCCGTTTACGGCGCAGAGACTCGATAAAGCCGGTGGATTTTTTTTGGGCTGGGTGCACCCATCAAGAGATGCCTAACTCGGGGGATTATTCCCCGAAAATGATCATTCATCATGGAAACCGTTATCCGATAAAGGAGCCCGTCGCTTGTACAGCGGCACGGAGGAATTCCTTAGAACGAATAAGGAAGTAGGGAATAAAGTGGAGGATAACAATGGGCGACAGGTTAGAACTAGCCGTGTTTTGGGTTTGAGTCGCCCTTCTACCGCAGTATATGGAACGCCTTGACGTGGCGCGGTGGCTTTTTACTAAGATTCCATATCAACATTATCTTTAATTATTACCTAATTTTCAGTGAATTTTAGGTAGATAGCTCTTAATACAGGAGTTACTAGGGAAGACCTCTTTGGTTTTCCCTTTTCATATGAAATCGGCTTTTCATCTGCCGAAAGGAGGGCCTTATGGGCGATTGGTACAATGTACGTTTGGAGAAAATACCCGTCAGCGAAATGAGTGACGTGTATATTAACAACCTCATTGGGTTTGTTGCCCGAGGGGGCGGGTGGAACGCCGAAATAGTCCTAGGCTTCGTCGATGATTTGTATGAGGCTGCGAAGGAAAGAAAAATATTGAAAGGTCCGATAGCATGGGCTTTGAAGAGATATACCGTTAGACTATGGAAAAAGATATCCAAGTCCGGCGGAGAAAGATATGCCTGGAAGACTCCGAAGTGGGTTAAAAGGGCGTTGGAAAAACACGTCCCGCACAGAGAATATGGGTCGGAGAAGCAAGGAGGCTAGCTTATGGCTGATATATTAAAATTAAAAGATAGCGACATTAAGGCTATTAAAGAGCTTTTTACGTCCCGTGCCGATAGGGCTTGGGGAGAAAAGGCCAGTACCTTGTTGAATGACGAGGCCCGAACCGGTGACCTTTTCCTTAATCAGTTGAACATGCTTTCGGATATACTCGCTAAAAACGGTTATATCGTTAAACCAAGCTTCAAAAACCGTACGGTTTCCTTGGATCTCACCGACGCGCAAGGTAACGTCATCGAGAACGCTTTGAAATTCTCTTTAAGCGACGCGAACGGTATCCGAGTGCTTAAGGGCGGTCTAGTAAAAAATACATGGATGGCCTATGAGAATTCGTTGGACGAGAAACATAACATGGTCGATTCGGCGACGATGGAAATCTTAGAAATGGTTAAGGCGTTAAGTCGCAAGACTAAAGCTGCCACAAAAGCCATGAAGTCGCAAGATACTGACCGTATGGTCCGTTTGTTGGCAAAGGAACAGAATCAGGCGACGCGTAGAGTGTCTGTCAGAGGAAGAACCTCCCAACAGGAATGGCAAAAAGAATTGCATGCTTTATCCAATACCAGGTCTCCGAGTGCGATTGCTAGAGATAACCGTACGATTGATTTTAGTTATCTTATCCACGCTATAGCTGTGAATAGAATCGGTGTGGATGGGAAACATAAATATGGCAATCGTATGTTTTCCGCCTATGGTAGTGATATTGAGGTCCGCCAAGAGAAGGTAGACAAAGATGTTAAGGAAATCTTTAAAATCTTAAGCGCCTCGCCCAATAGAGACCAGGCTATTTCTTCTTTAACAACCCGTTATAAGAGAGTTTATGGCCCTGAAGGCATCGAAACGATCATTAATATGTTGACTCCTTTCGTCGATGTCGGGGTTGAGGTTACCAGCGTTTCCAGCGGTTCATATAAGGGCGGGCGTTTTGGTGCTTTAAGTGAAAACCAAAATGGCAGTTTCTTCGCGACTAAGGGTAACGTTCACCATAAGCAAAAAGATAATTATGGAACTCGTTCGAAACCATTGCTTTCCAGTGAAAAATTTAATTCCATGACCAGAAGAAATCCTCTTACTACGAAAAGACTTTATGCGCATGGCGATAATGTGTTCAATCCCGAGCAGGCTTTATATCAGTATATTGAAGTTTCGCAAGAAGCTTTTGAAAAAGCTCGAGTAGATTTTGTTGAAAATACTGTTAATTCTGCAGTTGAAAAACAAAAAAAGATTTTAGAAGAAAAAGGTCTAACTTTAACCGATGATCAAAAGAAGAAAATAGAAACCGAAGTTCGTTCGCGTCTGACTAACATTGCAAAGAATTTATCTATGGTGGGTTCAGATTCCTATGGTATTACGGAAGATATGAAAAAGACGTTAGATTGGTACCTTCCGAAGAATATAACTTTGGCCGATGATGAAATAAAACGCTATATGACCCATAAGAAGCACAAGAACGGTTGGGTTAAACGTAAAAAAGACTTAACGGAAACTGAAGCTGTTCGACATATATTGGCTCACGAAATAGTTGATAAAACTGGAGACAATTTTAATAGGGTCTTAGCTTCTATCGTTGACGTCGTTAAAAATGAAGAAGGTAAACAAACTGTTGGAGGAATCAATGCTTCTAACTATACTTATCACTTTAATCATCGTTTTCTCACTGGCGATAAAATTTTAGGCGGACAGGGAGACCGAGCGACAACTTTCGAGATACCTAAGAAATTCTTAAAGATTTTGGCCCAATCTTTGGGCGTTGTTCCTACAGATATTGACCAAATTAGCGCAGTAACGATGCAACGTGATATAAACGCTAGAAACTTTGAAGAATGGTTCAAGCCACGTATGACGTCTTTGGCTTACCGCGCTCATCATAAAGGTTTGGGGACTGAATTCGCCAAAGATTTTAATACCCTTTTAAAAAAATCATTAGGGGCTAGTTTTTACAATAAAACTTTCGGCAAAGAAAATTACTATAATTACGATTCCGGAATGTTCATGCGTCAAGACGTCGGTCTTTCTGAACTGTTTTATGACGCCTTTAAAGGGAACGAGCAAGAAAGAGATAAGGCTTTAGCCAAGTTTCTTGTCGGTTGGGGAAAAATGTTCTCCAATGCGGGTTATGGCTTTTTCGATCCTTCTGAAGGGGGACTTCTTTCGAGAAAAGATGGCGGTTTGGCTGTTAATCAAGAATTAAATAAGCGTTTACCGCTTATGGCTTCTTTCAACGCGATCGCCAAAGATAAATATGGAACTCCATCTGCGAAGGGTGCAGTGCATTATGATCAACGTGCCGAGTTTGCTTGGAAGAGAGAAATTCAGGAAGCCGAAATGTCTTCAGGAAAAGATTTCACTTCGTATCGTAACGCAATGGCCCGCATGTTGAGCACTCGCGAAATGTCAAAAGAGGAGTTGACTCGCAGACAGGAAGAATTTGTAAAAAATGTGGCCATTTCCTTGGGGGGTATGGCCACGCCGAACGGAGCAATGTTTTTCGATCCCGAGGATTGGGAAGACGAAGAAATAGGCGAGTCCGATTATCTTGGAGGACGTCTATTGGGTGCGGGCTTCAGAAAAACCCCTTTGGGAAAGATTTGGGCTGCATATCAAGAATATAAAAAACAACATGATGGTAAAGGCGACGGTTTCCAAGCTATCGTTAAAATGCCGGCTGCTTTCTCCGTCCCTTATAAAGACAGCAAAGGAGTCGAGCATATAGGGCAGGGCCAAAATTTGGCAATTCCAACTTCGATGTTAGAGGATATGACGAGTGAGCTGGGAGCCGGTGGTATAGAATACATTAACGGACTTTCTCCATACCACAACGATTTTAATGGCTTATTAAATAATGCATATCAAATGTCCATTGATGCTGCGACGGGGAATTCGGAAGTTTATAACTCCGCCGTTGAAACGATTTTTGGTGTTATGTTTAAGGATCTTTATTCCAAAGATGGATCTACTTGGCGTAAAGCAAATCGCGCCCTTATGGGACGCAGTGGGTCTATTGATTTGGAAAAAAGTGATTTTTATAGCAGAAAGAACCTCGAGAATCTATTTGGTAAAGATGGAGCTGATTTGGTTGAGAAGATCGTAACGACGAGCGCAATCGTTCATTCGGATGCTGGCCATAAGCTATATTCTAGTTTACCAATTCAGCAAAAAGGCGAAACGGATAAAGAATATGAACTTCGCTTAAGAAAATTGATCCACTTACGAACCAATGATTATCTTAGAATCTTTAAACACGCGTCGCCCGAAGTAAGAAAAGAAATTTTTGATGAGCTTCGTTCCATTAATGGTAATACAGAACTAAGTTCTACGAAACGATTAGAAAAGATATTTAAAAGTTTGTCAAGTTGGAATATTAAAGGTTCTACTGTTGGCGGCAAGTATTTCCAAGGGTTAACCGGCGGTATTATGGGGCAATTCGGAAGAAACCCTTATACCGAAGGCGCCGACCCGGTATTCGCTTCAATGTATTTTGCGGATAAAGGGCTAACTCCTGGACACATGTATTTGGCTCCAGGAGCCGAATGGAGAATCAACGCAGACTTTGATGGTGATAAACTCATGGCCATGATAGCTCTTAATGATGCTTCTGTCATGGGAATGTCTCATAAACAAATAGATGAGTTGTACGAAAATCAAAAAATTTTACAAGATATCCGTACTCGAAAAAGTGCCCTTGGCGATTATGTCCTTCGTAAAAAAACTGGCAAGTCATCTAAGACGACGGTATTAAAACGTGAAGATTTGCGCTTATTGGCCGATATACCAGGACAAACATTGGGTGAATGGGCTGCTAAACAAGGCTTTGAGCACGTTGGTGCTTTAGATAATATTAGACAAAAAATAGCGTACAACCTCAGTCGAGCAATGCTTGACGAAATGGGATATTCTGGGAGAGATTCCACAAAGTCCGGACGAGCGGTTGATGCACTCATAACTCGACATGTTTTTGAAGCAATGTCTCAGGACGCCATCAGTTCTAAGAAAATTCTCGACCGTTATAAAAAGAAAAAAGGGCTAGATGCTGCTGACGATATGGGTGCCTATAACTTCCTTGTTAAAGACTTGGAAGATATGATGGACGATATTTATCAAGGTAAGTTGTTTAAAAATGAAGAAAGTATTCCTGAGTTCTTAAACAAACTAACCGACATGGGTATCTTGGATGAAAAAGGCTTTGATGACCGTGTTACTACGACTTTGATGCAGGACATCGCCATCACGAGTAATAATAGAAAATATTTTTATGATAAGTACTTAAAAGGACGTAATAAGGGAAAAGAAGCGAACGCTGATCTTTTCGATATTACTAAAACCAGCGATAAGGATTATTATGACTTTGTCGCTTCCATTTCAGGTAAAGATGGGCTTGTTTCTATAAGTAAAGATATTATCAAGGAAGTTATGCTTAATGAAAATGCTTCCTTAGAACAAGCTTTACAAACAATTAAAGGCTTCTACTTACCCGGTAAAGGTTTGGCTATCGGTCGTGCAGCAATGCACAGTGATGATATGCCCGGCGACCAACGAGATGCCAAAGTAAAAATTGGAGTCGGGAACACTTTTGGATCTTCTAATGCAGATCCGATGAATAAGGCGGCGGATACGCTTCTTAAGGCAGCCGAAGCCTTGCTTCAATTAACTGAAGGCGGAGGATCTGGTTTTGGAGGCGGCGGCCGAGGCTCGGTGAAATTTACGAATGCCCTTACTGCAGAAGCTAATTTGGAAAAATTATCTGAATTGGCCGAAAAAGAAATCTATCCGATTTCGGTATCTAAAATCGTGTCGGCTGTCAACCCTCATGGCGTTGGCTTCGATACCACGGGTTTAATTAGTTCGTTGTTGGGAGTGAGCGATAAACCTATAGCTCAGACTAGCAATGAGCTTAGAGAGATGATCTCAAACGCCGGCACGCCAATGCAGGGTAACTTGGGTGGTGTTTTAAAAATTATGTGGCAATATGCCACTCAGGCCGGTATTTTTGGAAGCGGCAGTTCTGGAACAAATTTCAAAACTCCACAGCAATTTGAGGACTTGTTTAAGAATATTTATGGTAATAAAGATAAGTATCAGGATATTTGGGACTATGCCTTTAAAGAAGGAGAAGAACTTAGAAAACGAGCAAAAGAGCTTAAAATAGCCGGGGTAGAGGATCTTGATTTATCTACTGTTGCGGGCAACCTAGCCTTATATCGTGCGATTATGGGAGCCTCTGGTTCTCAAGAAATCTCAAAATTGAAGGGGGATATGTCTCGTGCCAACACGGGTATGCTTGGTTATTCTATCTATAAAACTGCTCTTGAAAAAGGACACGAATTAGCGCCCAATAGCGAGGATGTCCTTAAAATTCTGTTCGGTGATGATTCTAGAGAAGGGCGTCTTCAGCAACAAATTGCCTTGACTGAACGTTTTGTCGCGGATAAAAACTTACAATATTTGGGTGGTGAACGCAAGGTTTCCAGTATGATCGGCAATAATTTAGTACATGGCTCACTAGATAATTTGTACTTCGATCAAAAAGACGGTACTTTATACATCATTGATGATAAAAACCCAAATAAAGCTATTTCTGCGGCCAACGTTGCACAGCAAATGCTATATCAATACATGGCAGAAGAGATGAGGACGATGATTCAGGAATATGGTGGCTCGTTTAAGGAATTCGAAAAAAGCCATCCTGAGTTATCGAAAAGATGGGGTCTTGATGAAAGTATGTATAATGCTTTCAAAAAGTCAAATGCTGTTCGGGCCTTGCTTGCCAGCGTTAATAAACGCGGCGATGCCAGAATGGTGTCCGTTGATGCATCAAAAGGCAACATAGGAAATTTCGTGTCGAAATTAATGGAAATGTATAATACTGCGACTCCGGGTAGTAAGGAATTTCAGGATTATCTTTTAAGTTCGGCCCACGTTCTATCGGATGATACTTTCGCTGATACTGGGGAAACTCTGTTGGGTGAAAATGGAAATATATATGGAAAATTTGGCGAAAAATATAGTAAGGCCAGAATGGAATTTGCCCAAAATCTTGAATTAATTAAAAATAATAGGCAGAAAATGCAGTTTACTTCTGACGAGGAATCTCAGGAAAAGTTACGGACTCAAATTGAGCTTTTACAAAAGCGTAATAAAGAACTTTCAGAAGGATTCTCGGCGATGAAAGAAGAAATGCTAGGTGTTAATGGAAGCATTGACGCGTGGCAGAAATATAATGAAGAAATAAATAAGGCGATTCAGCTTGGTAGAGTCATCGGCGATATCCAACGCGATGCCAAATTGAAAAAACAGCAAAAAATAGAGAAGAAAGAATATGAAAAGCTTTTAGGCGAATATAATAAAGCAGTAACTTCCTACGAAAGCGATGCGCTGCAACAAAATAAATCCACAAACTCTTTGGAAAAACGTTCGTTGGCTATGCGTATGGAAGATACCGAAAATTATATTAAGGATGTAGAACAATCTATCTCGGCTCAGCGTGAAAAGATGAAGAGTTTGGGTATTGATGAAAAAGATATCGAGAATCTCGACGCTAAAGGTGCGTCTCGTCTTAAACTCATGGAAGACACAATGATGGTCAAGAACAAAGGCATCGGAAGCCTTTGGGACTCTCTGTCCACTTCGTTTAAGAACATCTTCACCCGCTTTACGCAGATGGGGATGGCGTATAGTATTCTTGGCAAGTTGAAGAAGGCTTTTGCCGAAGTTGTCCAATCGGCAACTCAACTTGATAAAGCAATGGTCAATCTCCGTGTCGTTACTGGTGCTTCATATGAAGACGCCAAGTCTATGATTCACGGCTATGCGAAGCTTGGAAGCGAGCTCGCTGCCACGACATTAGAGGTTTCGACCGCTGCGCAGGAATGGCTTAGACAAGGTTATGACGTCGCCGAAGTAAATAAGCTGGTTGAGTCTTCAATCAAGCTGTCTGTACTCGGTATGATGTCAGCATCCGACGCCACAAAATCTCTTACTTCAGCTATGAAGGGTTTCAAACTCGAGGCTGGGGATGTTTCTGAGATTGTCGATAAATTCACGTCTTTGGATATGAAAGCCGCGACGACCGCAGGCGACATTGCAACGGCGCTTAGTAAGTTTGCGACAACTGCCCAGATGGCGGGTGTCGACATTGACCAAGCTGCCGCTATGGCGACCACTATCATGGATGTTTCACAGAATGATGCTGGTGCAACTGGTAATGCTCTGAAGACGATTTTCTCTAGATTTGGTAATGTCAAAGCTGGTACGTACCAGAACATGGCGTCTGGTGATAGCGACGATACGACAGACAAGATCAATGATATTGAAAGGGTTTTGAGCACACTTGGTATTCAGGTTAGATCTAGTGCGAGAGAAATGCGCGACTTCGATGATGTTTTGGATGATATCGCGGAGAAGTGGCAGTATCTCGATTCCGTCTCACAGAACGCTATTGCGACAGCCTTAGCGGGCACAAGACAAAGAGAATCCTTTGCGGTCTTGATGAATAACTATGATAAATATAAAGAGTTTATCGAGGTTTCAAAGAATTCCGCTGGTACTGCAGACGAAAAATATCAGTCCTATCTTGAGCAGTTTGAAGCTTCACAAAAGAGGCTGAAGGCGGCGTGGGAGGATATTGCTAACAGCTCCGAGATCGCAGGGTTCATGACGAAGATGAACAACTTCCTGTCGGGAGTTGTGCATGTGTTACCGACTATTATAAAATACGTAACAAAATTATTTGTAACTCTTAATTCTTATAAAATTCCAAAATTACTCAATAATTTCTTAGGATTTGGAGATAAAGGTTTCCTTGAAGGAGCAAAAGAGGCAGGAAAGAAAATCTTGCATAATTTAACTTCTCCTGGTTTACAAGAAAAAGCTGAGGAATATAATACTGGAGAAAGTAAGGCTCTCCGTGATACGATTTATGACCCAGCGAGAAGAGTAGCAAAAGCATTTGGTGATGTTGCTCAATCCGCGAAGCGTGTTGTGGAAGGAGACAAAGAAAAGGTCGAAACTACATCTGATGTTATAGAGGCGGAAGATAAAGAAGTGACGGTGACTCTCTCCGGGGTGGACGCCACGACAGATTATATAAGTACCGCTCATACGGCTGCTGACGCTAATTTAATCGAAGCAAATTATAGTTTACTTGCAGCAAAAGGGGACGCGCGTAAAGCCGAAGGGAAAATCCCTTCTAAAGTACAATATGAATATGTACAAGGACCAGAGCCAAAGAAACATTGGGGTAATAATTTTAAACCGTCAAAACAGGGTGCCGGAATGGCCGCTGTTGGCGGATTAACTTCCGCTCTCATGGGCGCCACAATGGGTTCATCTGGTAATGATATGCTCTTTGGTGGCAAGCAAGGAACTTTTGAAGCTTCTAAAGATGCTAATGCTGCGGCGACTATTAACTCCACGTTGTCTAATATTGGCTATATTTGGGGTCCGATTGTCGGTATGATTACAACCACCCTTGCCGATATGCTTAATAAATTCGTTATTATTCCTTTGATTGATAAAGAGGCAAATGACCGAAAAGCCAGAGTCGAGCAGGCTAATAAGCTATATGATCAACTTACCGGCTTGGCTGACAATGTTTCTTCTTTGAGAGACTATGCAAAGAAAGAATCGCTTACTTCGGAAGAAACAAGTGAGATGACGGATGCTGTTTATCAATTATTATCAGAATATTATGATACGGATGATGAATCTAGATCTGGAATTGAGAAATATCTACTTCCTTATTTGCAAACGCTTGGCATCGACGTAAGTTCGTTTTATGATGTTATGCAGGCCTATTTAAAGGGAGATAAAAGCATAAAAGAAAAAATAGCGAGAGGTTTGGAATATTCGAACAATCGTGCGGCTATGCAAGAAGATATTAATAAGAATGAAGAAAAAAGATATACCAATTTAGAAAAAATAAAATGGGCGTCCGCACATTTAAGCGAGAATGCCATAAATGGCCCCTCTGGAAGAGGCTGGTTTGGTCCTCACTATGAGCAATTATATGAGGTAGCAAAAGAGCGTGGCTATATGTCGGAAGAAGACGTTTGGGCTTGGCCGTGGGAAGAAGAAAAGGGAAAAAATTTTGGTTTAACTACAACTCAATTCATTGACCCCAAGTTTATGTCTTATGACCTTCACGAATATATCGAGATGATCGACGAAGTTATTGGCGATTTGGTAAAGGCCGGTAATAAAGAAGAGATTGCAAAATACGAGGAGTTGAAAAAACAGATAAAAGACGTTTCTTCCGCACGTCTGGCTGAATTGGACGCCTATAATAAACAAGCAGCAGCGAATGCCTTATTAGTTACCCAAATTTCTAAAGATAGTTTTTTATTGGATCAAAATCTTGATCAATTAAAGTATTTGGGTACAGATGAGATCATGCGTTTTATCGGTAAGCAGATTGCCGAGAACGGCGGTTTCAGCGGTAAATCCATTTTTATTGACAACGATGAAAAGAATGGGATGACCGATTATGCGAAAGAGATTATTCAGCAGGCCGTTAATGACAATCCGATTTTAGCTGCCGCCTTAAGCGGATCTATATATTCTATTAAGGATTTAGCGAAAAATAATGGACTGTATGATTGGAATAATAGGCAAGAAGAATATGAAAATCTTGTCGCGAGTTTTTCTTCCGCCTTGCATATGAACCAGGATGAATTTATCGAGCGTTTGGAAAATGGAGAGCTTGTCGAAAAGATTGGAAATATGACGTTAGGGGATTTTTTAAAGACTCCAGAAGAATTACGTCAATCTATGGAAGATTTATCTTCTTTATTCCAATCTCTAGCTAATAATGCTTTCTTAACGGCGGAGAATTTGGAGAAGGTTATTAACAATTATCCGCAGTTTATTCAATATTTAGGTAACACTTCTAACTTAATGGATGCTATGGTTCAAGGTTTAGCCGAATATGCCCAGGTTTATACGACTAAAATATATGACCAATTAATTTCCAATACTGATTACGCAGAAGGGTTAAAAAACAAACTTTATAAATCCGGTGATTATAATGAGAATGCTTTGCGTGAGGTCATTGGGGGAGCAACGTCGGTTAAAGAAATTATAGAAGAGCTAAAGAAAGGCCCTGGTAAGTTAACTTCAGTAGAATATAATAAATTAGTCGATACTTTCACCCATCTTTTTGACAAGATTGATGTTGGGCAGATATTTATGCGCCAAATTGCGGTGGATACGGTGATGCCCTATCTGGACGCTAGACTCGATCGACAGCTCGAAGCTCTTAACAAACAGAAAGAAGCCTTACAACAAATTAATAAACAGCGTGAATATGAAAACAAACTTATTGAAGCTCGTAATAAACTTGAAGAAGCGGGTAAAGAAAAAACTCGTGTCTGGAGAGAAGGTGTTGGTTGGGTATATGAAGCCAATCAAGATGCAATAGCCGAAGCTCAAAAGAATCTCCAAGAAGTAGAAAATGAACGTCAAATCAGAGAGCTCGATATTATGATTGATCAAATTAACGCGGAGAAAGAATTGATTAAAGCAATTCAAGACGATGCGAAATTCGAGGCACTCGAAAAATCTATGACTACCTTACTGGGTAACGAAGCGAGTGAAACTGGTATTAATGGTTTGATCAATATAACCAAGAAGCTTTATGATGGAGACGGCAGCATTGCAGATAGCTTAGGGAAGACGGGCGAAACTTTGTCTACCCTTAAGACTCAACTAGCCGATTTATTGGGAAAGCAGTTTGATGTTGATTATCGTAATGGTAAATATTCAGCTTCTGAATTGCAGGAAATTGCTAATAATCCCCGTTTATCTGCGGAGCAAAGACAGGGAGCTAGAGAAGAGCTTAAACGCCGGGGTTATACTGGTGGAGCTTTTAATAGCGATGGTTCTCAACAGTGGATATATAATCTACCCGCAGAAGGAAAACAATCCGATATTGACTCTGCGATAGAAGCATATGATTCTAGCGTTAATCAAGACGAGATCGCCGCTTGGTTGAGAGAACATGATTATGAGCTTGGAAAGGATGGTAAATGGAGAAAAGTCGCGCAAAGATATAAAATAAAAGATAAAGACGGAAGAGGTATTACCGGTTCTTGGGTTAAAACAGAGGATCCTTTAAGTTTTTCTTCCGATTATTATAAGTGGATTGAAACTGACTTTAAAAACGGAAAGGCTGCATATTATAAACTTGAAAATAATGAATATGTGCATCAGGGTGATATCATCGATCATAAATCCGAATATTTTGATGATCTGTCGCGTTGGATGAAAGCGCACGAAGGCTATATTATTAATGGTAGGGATGGAGACCCGGAGGTTGCGATAGTACATGGAGGTCAACTCTATGGACTTGTAAAAGCCGCTGTTGGTTCTCTCGCCCTTCCTGGTGGCCCCACGCTCGTCAACGAACGCGGTACCGAAGCTATTGTCACGCCATACGGAACAGTTACATCGTTACCTACGGGTACCGGTGTCGTTCCTGCGGATGTCACAAAGAATCTCTGGGCTCTTGGCGAAGTTGCCCCGGCGATCTCTCGTTTACTTAATCCTATGATTAAGAGCGGAGATACGACGTTTGGGGATAACTTCAACGTCCAAAACATGGTCATTAATATGAATCCTGATGGATCTTTCGATGTAGATACTTTTGTTAATGAATTAAAATCTGTTGTTGCATTACGTAAAAATTCCTGATATAATATGTTCGTAGGGGTGGACGGCAGCGCGCCTGCCGCCCCTACATATTAATGAAAGGAAGGTTTTATTATATGTTACCGATGACATTCTTTTATACCAAAGAACCTGTTTTCAAAGAGGTGACCAAACCGGAATTCGACGAATTCATCGCGAACTATCCCCGCCATTTAGAGGTAAATTCCTTCGCTGCTTACACTCCACCATTATTAACTTACAACGACTTCGATTTGGCAGATAGGTGGCCTTATAGCGTTGTTGCGAGGACGCTTGAATACGATGAAGATCCCTATTGTTATCACCCCGAAGGGGAAAGAATTTACGAGATCATGGAAAATTACAAAGAAGTCTTTGCCAGTAAGACTGGCAAGATGGCTGATTAGAAAGGAACAGTACAATTATGCGCAGTTTGATTATTTTAAGAGGTGCCCCGGGAAGCGGGAAGTCGCTCTATATAAAAAATCACAATCTCACCCCTTACACTCTATGCCCCGATGATATTCGGGTTATGTGTGCAAGTCGTGAGCTTCATCCTGACGGATCATTTACAATAGCCAGAGATCAAAACGTCGAAAGGGAAACCTGGAAGATCGTTATGGATCTTCTTGAATATCGTATGTCTAGGGGGGAATTTACCGTCATTGACGCAACCGCATCAAAGACAAAGGATATTAAGAAATACAAAGACTTAGCGGACCAATACCGCTATAGAATGTACTGTGTCGATTTCACTGACGTTCCGTTGGACGTTTGTAAACGTCAAAACCGAATGCGAGGAGAGGATAAGATCGTCGCCGATGAGGTTATCGAGAATATTTATGCTCGCTTTGCAACTCAACCCGCGCCTTCTGGCGTGGAAGTCATCAAACCTGATGAACTTGATAAAGTTTTGGAGAAACCGATCGACCTTTCCAACTACAGAAAATTAGTGTTTATTGGCGATATCCATGGATGTTATGATACTTTGATGCAGTATTTTAAAAATGGCCTAGAAGATGATGTTGAATATATTTTCCTGGGCGATTATATCGACCGTGGCAATCAAAATGCTGAGGTCATGAATTGGCTCTATTCGATCAAAGACAGAAAAAACGTCTGTTTGCTAGAAGGTAACCACGAAAGGTGGTTACAAGACTACGGCATGGGAGTGGAGGCCAAGTCAAAAGAATTTGAGGAACACACTAAAGGGCAGTTGATCCTTGGCGGCTTCACTCAGAAGATGGCTAGGGAATTCTATAGAAAATGTCGACAAATGTCCCATATTCTATATAATGGGATTGAAATCCTTGCGTCCCATGGTGGCATTCCTTGCATGAGAACAAATTTGATTTATGTGCCGACTATTGCCTTTGTGCACGGAGTTGGGGCATATGCAGAATATCAAGACATCGCGAACACATGGGTGAATGAGACCGAACCTAATCAATATCAAGTTCATGGCCATCGCAATGTCGAAGGTGATCCTGTGCAGTTGGCCGATCGAGTCTTCAACCTTGAGGGAGAAGTCGAGTTCGGAGGTAAGCTTAGGATTGTTGAACTTACGAATGAGTTGGTATGGAATGTAGTCGAAGTCCAAAGCTGTCAGCCCATCACTGAGGACACTCAGATGGAAAAAGCTCCTGTCGAAACCGTCGAAGAGGCAGTTGCGCGTCTTAGAGATAATCAATTTGTCAAAGAGAAGAAACTCGGAGACGGGATTTCTTCATTCAATTTCACGCGAGAAGCGTTCTACTCGGCTAATTGGACGAGGCAGACAATCTTGGCGCGTGGATTATTCATCGATACCGATAATAATAAGATAATGGCTCGTTCCTATGAGAAGTTCTTCCGTATCAACGAAGTCCGTGAGACTGAAATGGTCGCGTTGAAGAACAAACTGAAGTTTCCCGTATATGCTTATGTTAAGGAAAATGGTTTTCTTGGAATTGTGTCCTATGATTATAAGAAGGACGATTTGTACGTTGCCACAAAATCTACGAATAAGGGCGATTACGCAGCATATTTCAATGCAATGCTAGAGCCCATCAAGGATAAGGTTCTGTCGGTCCTGAAACAGTATTATAATTCTGGTCTCCCCGTTTCTTTCGTATTTGAGTGCATTGATCAGGAAAACGACCCGCATATTATTAAATATGCCGGAAGTAAATTGGTTCTCTTGGATGCAATTAAGAACGAATTAACTTATAAGGCTCTGTCCTATGCTGAGTTACAGGCGTGTGGCTTGGCGATCGGTTGTCAAGTGAAAGAACTCGCTTATACCATTAAGGATTGGGATGAATTCAAGAATTTGGTAGCGTTGGCCGACTCTGAGGAATATCAATACAAGGGTCGATACATTGAAGGATACGTTTTCGTCGATCAAGCTGGCTTTATGACTAAACTTAAAACCGGCTACTATAATTTCTGGAAACACATGCGCAGTGTCGCTGACTCGACATTGGGGCACGGTTACTATAGCAGAATGGGGTCGTTATTAACGGTCCAAGCGAATAAATTCGCAGCTTTCTGTAAAGTCCTATTCAACAAAGACAGAAATAAGGATACGAAGGAATATCCTTATAAGACTGATATCATCTCGCTTAGAGAGAAGTTCCTGTCTGGTGAATAGATCCGGCAAAATACGACCGCCCATTATGGGCGGTTTTTTCATGCGCTAGGCATGCTTTTGACATCGAGACGTTTTCGAAGGTCCCGATATCAAAGGCCTGCCCGCCTGAAAGGAGGTTAAAACACATGATTTATAAACCAAGTAATTGTCATCCGTTCGCGAGCGCTGCGGATATAACAAAGACGTTCTTGAGCCTTGAAAATAAAAATGGATCTTGGGAGTGGAAACAGCCTGAGGCGGTCTATCTAATCGGAAAGGTTGAAACGTCAAACACACGTGCGATTGGTTATCGCGTACGATTATATGAGAACGGGAATCTTGTCTTTCAAGGGGATAAAGTTAGTCCTTTCTCGGAATTGCCAAGATTTGATGATGACAAAACGGTTAACACCGGTGTCAATGGAACCTATTTTGCCGTTCCTTTGTTTCAACCCGGTAATTGGTATAACGGCGTTAATGATATGGATTCGTTCATATTGACGGATTCATATAACGCCATTTACTGTACAGGGTATTTTAACACGCCGACAGCAACAAACGAAAATTCCATGGGAATATCGGCTGATTATATTATAACGAATACCTTAATATCTCACGGGGAAGAAATTCCTATTCCCAGCGGTAGCAATGACAGAGCGGCGAGCTGGTCTTATAACTCGTCATTGGGTTATTTTCGATCGAATTTATCTGTAGACGATCCTTCTCTTTTATATCTCAACGGTGGGAACAGGGTCGGAAAAGAGGATATTATTTTTGTAAATAATGGTCTTGGTCAATATTTATGCGTCTTGGCTACAGAAGGAGATTTTACAGAAACAATTCCTAATGGGTATATAATTTTAAAAATAATCAAAAACGTAACGATTGAAAAACCTTCTCCTTTATATATTAAAAAGGGCTGTTTTTGTGGATTTTATGATCGAAAAGATGTTCAAAGAACAGGAACAATAAGCTCTTTAGACTGGTCTGAAGTGTTTCATTCCTTTTATTCTACGACTTATTCTAATCTTGAAATAAAAGATGTAGAAAATAATGATTTTTCATGGGATATTGACTTATATCAAGGACCAGAAGATTATTCTTCTCTTATAGTTAGTTCTCCTGGGATTGAAGCGCAATATATTAATACGGATTCTATTTTGAGAAGTAATTATGACATGAAAGTCGCTAATGGTACGATTCTTGGAAGTTGCTCAAAAAGGCTACATACAAGATCTGTTCGAACAATCGACGGGCAATATCGTTTGCCTGGATATGGTTTAACAACCCCGGTCGTTTTGGTCGATACTTTTTGTGAGATAGTTTCTCCTACCCAAGGAACTTTAGTTCCTTCTTTCCCGGTCGCCGCCTATGATCAGACGCTAGGAATAGTTTATCCAAAAGACGGATATCTTGATAAGGCGACGCTTGAAAAATATGGTCCCACTTATGATTCTTCTGGAAATATTTCACAGTATTCTAAGGCGAGATTTTATAAATATTCTTCAAATTCTGAGGATTTACTGTCTAATGAAAAAGTACGCATTCTTGTCAAAGGCGAAGCATATGCTGAAATCGACCCCAGAACGAACGCAGTTGAGGACAAGGTTTTTGATGGAATTACCGTGAAGTCGGGAGATAGAATTTTATGGGATACTACCTATGAAAATGGAAAATATAATGGACTTTGGGTCGTTGGAGGGAGTGGAGGAACACCTACCAGACCAGCAGATGGAGATGATTGGGCTGATTACATCGGCAAAGTTATTTTAATCACAGAAGGCACCTATGCTGGGGTTGTAATGGAAAGTACCGCGACAGCTGGAAGCTTTGAATTGGGTGAGAACGGCCTTTTCTTCAGAGAACAAACTCCCGTGTTGCTTTTTGGGGAGAATGCTGACTATGAAGTCGATGAAATGCTTCTTGATGTTGGTGATCCCAAGAATTTTTTATATTTTACTGGGCGACAAGATGCTCCGAATTTAGAAAGTAAAGAATTTCCAGTGTTAGACGGCACGACCGTGATAGGTGTTAATATCAGTACTTCTTTTGGAGTAAAAAGTGGACTTGTTCTTTTATTAGATGGAAATAAGAAATTATATAATCCTCAATTTACCTCTCTATTTGACGGTCCTCCGTCAATAGAAGTTCCGACGGGATATGAATGGTTACCTATAGGCATTAAGTCTTATGGCTTCGAAAACAGTTATAAGCTTTGGTGCGTTAGTAAACGACAGGTTGGAAAATATAAAGTGTTAAATGGATTTGACAAAAATAGTTATTGGGAATTAAATACTTCTTATAAATGGGAACAAGGCTTAGAATATGAAGTCAGCCTTCTTTTCAATGATGCGACACATACTTATATTTCTCCTTCAACTTCAGTTAAACAGGGAATGTATTTAAAACTTAAAGATGGCGCTTTTGCAATAACTTCTGATCAAAAAAGTATAGGATATATTCGCATTAATTCATATGATGAAACCTTTAATATGGTTACTCATGAACAATTAGCTGCGCGATTACAGTCTGAAGAATATCCTCTCCTCACGCCCCCCACCCCCTACAAATATGATGTTCTGTCGTGCTATCGCATATCCGATCAGAATGGCTTTAAATTCTCCCCGCCCCTCACTCCCTTTATACAGCCTACCTCTGCAGATGGAGCTCTTGTCGCCGGTTATTCCGTTTTTGCGGACGCGTCTTGTTTTCAAGGAAACGGCGGTTCATGGAATGCGGCGCGACTTGTCCTAAAGCGCGGCGAAGATGCCGAGAAATGGCAAGACACCAATTGGTTCTACGATGGTAATCTCGACACGGAGTTTTTGGGCTTGGAGCCTGATATGGGATACTCTGCTGTTATTTATGCGAAAGATGGAGATGGGCGTATAACTGTAGCAGGGAGGTCTATTAATGTGCCTCCGGATACGGCAGAATATTTAAAGCAATGCGGCCTTACTACCAGGCCTCAGCTTTTACCTCCGGGTTCAAATAACAAACTGAGATGCTCTATACCCCTGTCAAAGGAGCATTTTGGCATCACCGCTACTTCTGATGTTACTATTTTTTCGATGGAGTATGATGGCCATTCCATTCCAAGCAGTGATAGACGAGTAATCGTTTCAGAGACGCTGGAAGCAGTTACGATATTGGGAGATTTTGATCCTAGCCTTTATGGAAATGAAGCGAAGTTTCAATGTTCTTTCGCGACACCAACCGGTACTTACAATGTTGAATTTTATTTTCCGGAATATCCTCAGACCAGGCTCACGCTCGCGGAGGGAATCAAAGCAAATTTTCAGCTGCCTCCTTTCACGGGTACTTTCTCCGGCACTTTGGCTGCCGAATCTGATTGTTCAACACAGTCAGTCTTGCTAAATTATGAACCCGTAACGGGGTTCGACGATTGGCCGAACGGTTTGCCGCCCGAACAGAACGGAACCTATGACATATACAAACGTGAATATGTGAACTTAAAGAAAAACTATTCATGTGACTCCAGTAGTAACGAAGAACAGCTTTGGTTTAGTGATTGGGAGCCCGTCGCGTTGTCGGTGAAAGGGCCCAATGTCAGGGATTTCAACGTGAAACAAGGCCATTCCTATCAATATGCGATAGTGCCGCGCAGAGGACCTTCTTTGAAGATTGAGAGGGTATACAATGACTCAGATTCTGAAGATAGTCATACTTTTATTGGCGGTGTACAAGCTGTCATTGGCTTCGATAATTCTTTTATTGGGCTTCCCCTTAATTACAATACTAGCGACGGCCTTACGGCTTCTATAACGACTTCTTCCGGAGGGGTGACGATAACAAATAAAGCCATTCATTATGAAGCTACAACAGTCGTAGGGAATTTAAAGAATGGTTATATTATGCTTAATTACAGTAATACAACATTGACCTGGCCCGTTACCGTTGATTTGACTCTCGACTATCTTGGTTTGAGTTATTCTGCCCGAGTCATATTCACTTCGGAAACAGAGTTCACGGTTGAGCCGCTCGACGGCTCTTACGGTTGGCGTAAACGTCTTTTTGCCAATGAAGAAAAACCTGTCTACGTTCAATGGGACGCGTGGTCTCTTGCTGAACTCGATGAGGTTGATCCGACCACACTTGTCAAGGATCCAAATATCCGCTGTCCGTTTGTAAAGAGTGCTTATAAAGTGGACCTTGATAAGATTTGGCTTTTCCGTTATGACGCAGAGCCCGGATCTCAGTCTATCAACATTACCAAGGGTGAAATAACAACCCTAGGAAAATACACAAAATTCTCGACGGGTGCGTTAAATGCTGAGAGCGGTGAAATGACCGCTTGGCTCGGTTCAGAGGTTGTGCCCGGCTACCGTAACGGATATATAGAACGTCGCAGAAGCACTATCTGGGCGCCTGTGGCTACAAATGAGGCTGCCGCGATGCTTGCTGCGTTCCGCGCCATGGTTGTTTCGGATAAACCGAAATTACTGCGTGACCGTAAAGGAAGATCCTGGATCGTCCAGGTGTCCGGTGGATCTACATCGACGATGGATAACATTGTTGGTACCCCGTCTAAGATCTCGTTCTCATGGAAAGAGATCGCTCCGACGGGGCCTTATGTTGCCATTTGGGGCGACGGAGATGAACTTCCCCCTCTTGATAAAGACGGAGAATGGGAACCAAATATTATTTTAACGCTTTGAGGCGAAAGGAGGGAATCGAATGCCAAATTGGAATGATAGATTATTCGTTTCCGAAACGACCTACGTCTCAGACCATACGATATGTGGAACATACGGAGGGGACGTCTTTGACTATACGTCAGAGTCTCCCCTCGCCGTTATGGGCGGCTACCTCGTTAAGGAGATACTTGCCGCTGTTCGTTCTCCTACTACTCGTCCGCGATGGAGAATATCTGTTATGTCGGCGGATGATAAAGTCCGGAAACGCATCCCCGAAGAGGATATCCTCTCGGGAGGATCATATAATGAAAATTATCAATCCGGGCAGAGAAGATCTCTTTCTTTCTCTGTTATGGATAACGATATGGAATATGGGGCCGGCGTCAATGGCGTGTGGTTCATGTCAAGGTTTGGCCTCGAGATGGGAATCGGTATGCCGGACGGCGGAACGGCCTGGATTAGGCGCGGCGTGTACGTAGCGCAGCAGGTCTCTCCCCAACATTCTTCCGACCGCGATATTTTGCAGATATCGTGCGCGGATAAATGGTGCCTCTTCTCCGGCCCTTCTGGCCGTTTGGAAAGCACCTACGAAATAGAGTCAGGCTCTAAGATCATACCGATCATACAGTCGATACAATTAACGGACCGCGAAAGCGGCGTACCGTTTGACTTACAACCGCTCATCGTCCACCCGTCCCTTGTGGATAAGGTGACTCAGAGCAAAATCACAATGAGTGCCGGCCAAACGTATGCAGATATACTTTTGGAACTGGCAACCCAGATGTCGGCCGAGATATTTTATAATTCGGTTGGGCAGTTGACCGTGATGCCCTTGTCAGAAACTTCTCTCGATGACGGCAAGGCGGCCTCCTGGGACTTTGAAGAGAATGAGATAGATTCTCTCAACTTCTCGTTCAACGTCTCAGAAGTGTTTAATAGGGTAATCGTTATCGGATCTACGTCCAGTGGTTCATATCATAGGGCGGAGGCGTCGAACACTGACCCCTCTTCCCCGACGAGTGTCCAGAGGATCGGCGTGAGAACAGCGTCGATCATCAACGATGCCAATATAACTGCGGATTACCTAGCAGAGGAAAGAGCGCAATATGAATTGCGTAAAATCTTACTCATTAGGACGTCCGCATCGTTTAATACCCCTCTTAATCCCTTTCCGGCGATAAACGGAGTGATCACCATTACTTCTCCATATTATGGCATGTCCAAGGAGAGATTCGTGGTGCAATCTATCTCGTGCCCGTTAGATTATTCGGGTACTATGTCTATTTCCGCATCAAGCGTGTGGAACTTACCATTCCTCACTCGCTCAGGAGAGGGCAAAACAATTGCTGATCTTGCCAATGGCGTGAAGGTGTCTTAATTGCTAGACAGGAAGATCATTGTTAAGCATTATAACCTTCGTGCCCGGGGGCTCATACCCCCGTGATGAAAAGGCTCTTTTATTATAAGGGGAAAATGTAAAATTATAAAAATGGAGGAAAAACAGCATGGGTAAAATTCCATCGAAACCCGTAGTCACTAATCAACCGTGGATCAATGGGGTGACCAAGCTCAACCAGGTGAACCTGACGAGGGGGATCAATCAAAATATTTCAAACATAAAAACTGCCGTCGATGGTGTCATCGATGCGTTAGGCGGTCCAGGCGCGGACCCTGAGAACCTCGAGGAGATCACTTATGCTGCGCTTAAGACTCTAAGGGACGGAGGGAATCTGGACCCTGGCAAGCTATACAGAATCACCGACTACATGACTACTACTGCGAAAGCAGATACTCGCAGCGCTGGCCATCAGTTTGACGTGATCGTGAAAGCGTTGGCCGCTAATAAATTATCTGAAGAGGCGTATGCCGCTTTGCATGCGGGCGATACGTACTTTGCAAATTCTAAGCTCGAGGCGTGGAAGCTTTGGTATTCCATCGATAACGATACTAATCGTTTTGATTGGGCCGATGCGACCAACGGTAAGGGCGTTATATACAGAATGATCGATGAGTTTGAAAACGATCTTCCGTATGATTTTAAAAATATTCAATTTAAGCGTTATAAGGGCAACGTCGTGGCAGAGGAAATTGATGGACTTACATATCGATATCCGAAGTTCATAAACATGCATGATTACTACGCTGACGTTTGTGAGGATGAACAACTTGCGAATAGAGCTCAAATAGCGTATGATCTGTCGCGCCAAATGACAGTAAATGCGCTTTCTTATGATGCTTTGGCTTATCTTTATTCATTGGGAACTAAGGGTTATGAAAAGGTAGGGGATCTTTCGGGCGACGTGCTCGATTTCTTAACCGACCCGTCACACGGCGCCCTGAGTAACGATGACTATATCATAGCCATTTGCGGAGAGGACGATCACGATGGGTATCTATGTGTACTTGTTGTTGACCATTCTACGCCTTTTTATTTCTATACTTTTTCTGATGGAACACGCAATCCAAGCACCGGCGTCATAACTTATATTGCGGATCAATCTTTACGTGGAACTGTTTATCTGAATATATTCGAGGACAGTGGTCGTAGTTATTCACTCCGGTTTAATGTATTTATAGGGGATGCTGTCCACGACAACACTATAAGAGGGAGCTTTTCTTTTAACACGATGAGAGACTCTTTCTATAATAACACCATTGGTAACTATTTTTACTACAACACCATAAGGAGCGGCTTCCGCTCCAATAGTGTGGCGGGCGAATTTTACGATAACGTTGTGGGATCCTTTAGTTACAACAACGTCGGGCACGACTTTGGCTATAATATCCTGGCGACTTTTGACAATAACACCGTGGAAGACGGTTTTCTCTATAATACCTTGAAGAACGGTTTTTCTCACAACACACTGGGATTTGAGTTCTGTAACAACAATGTGGGGGCAGGCTTCTATTACAACACTGTGGGCAATAGCTTCTTTTACAACACGGTGGGAGGAGAGTTCTACTATAACACAGTGGGAAATGAATTCTACAATAATACCATAGGGAATAACTTCAAATATAATACCATAGGGAACAGCTTTTCCTCCAATACCGTAGGTTCTCTTTCTGACGGGGCGTTTACGCAGTATTGTATATTTGAGGACGGTGTGAGGTATATTTCTTTAGTCTCTCCTGATGCGCCTGGCAGGGACAATTACATTCAAAACGTTCACCTTCATCTCGGTGTTAAGGGTGCTTCTTCTTCTAATCCTCTTGTAATCTCTGTACCTTGTAACCTTCCTTATGAGACCGAGTGTTATCTTGATGATCTTGGAAAATTAATTGTTTTTAACTTCCCTGCACGTATCGCCTGGGAGGATCTGAAGACCCTCCGTAATACCGCTCGACTCGTTCCCGGAAAACAATATCGCATTATTGATTACCTAACTGCCGTCGAGCAGCCTGAGTGTCGCTCCGCTGGTCATCCGTTCGACGTCGTCGTCACTGCATTGACAGCCAATACTTTGAGCGAAGATGCCAAGGCTGTTGCAAGGGAAGAGGATGATTATTTTGCCAAGTCTGTGGGTGCAACATGGAAAACCGGAATTACAATTTCCGATATTGAGCTGCTTTATAAGATGACCGATAGTGAAGACCGCTATAGTCCTCCACAACCGGCATGGAAAGTACGCACTTTTACCCAGATGGGAACAATGGTGAATCCAGTCACTGGCGTCGAGGTTCCTTATCTCTTTGAACCAGATCCTGATGGCGGAGGAGAACCTTCTGAAAATGATCGCAGATATCTCTTCGTTGGTGAATATGAATTTAATGGTGTTGTTTACGACCAATGGGGAGAATGTCATGTGGATGGAACATTGGCTAGAGATAAAGAAGGATGGGCTTATTATGAGCTTACCAATGTTGTAGTCGATTGTGAACGAAACTTTATCGAGAAGGCTAAGCTCTCCGCCTGGAAGTTAAAATACTGTCTTGACAATGACTATGATCGTTTTGGTTTTGCTGTGCAACATGATGTGATTAGGGTTGGTAATGATGGTGGTACTAGTCTGTATCTTCGTTATCCTTCATTAGATGGAGATGATGGATTGGCTTGGGT
>OCVV012855448.1_pt1 | contig 37907 bp, 53 predicted proteins | sample 1539721 | NCBI WGS metagenome assembly OCVV01 (sample SAMN02144230, study PRJEB22623) | gut metagenome | biome: sheep rumen | host: Ovis aries | place: New Zealand | reverse complement strand
TCTCTCTCTCTCTCTCTCTCTCTCTCTCTCTCTCTCTCTCTCTCTCTCTCTCTCTCAGTCATAACTCCTCCTTAATGAGCACAACGTACTCTATCTCCAACATTAAATCTTCTTTTCATTTAAACCTTCGTCGACAGCTATTACAATTTCTAGAAAAAACGGAAGATTATGACTAATTTTTTCACAAAATGCTTTCCACTCATCTAACTTATGATTCTTTCTTGCTAAAAACATATTTAAAAGGACTTCATAATTAAGAGATATGGTTCTCTTCTGATTGTATGAAGATGGAAGCAGCTGTATAATCGAATACCACCAGCTTTTGTCTTTAGACATGATGTAAAGATCTTTCATAATATTTAGCTGAATTACTAAATCTTTTCCAATTTTATAAGGATCCAGATCTTCATTAAGGTGCGTGAGCTTATCGAAGCTGAAATCACTTATTTCAAAAGGTTTATTCATCAGTGTGTGCATCGTAGAACAAGAATTAGCTACAGTTCCTACTTTATAAGTATCGAATTCTTTCCACCAGTAAAGCGGAGCTGTTATATCCATAGTTACTGTAATCATACGCAGTGCTTTTCTGTGATCGGTTCCGGAAGCACAAAGTTTTAGTAAAAGTTCTTTATCTTTTTTACCTAGAATTAAAGGATCGAAAGTGGAATCCGATTTATCCCAACTATTCAGCGGGTTTCTCATTCCTCTAATTGCTTCCTCAAAACCATGATATTTGATTTTTGTAATTGCTATCATTTAGATATCTCCCATCATTTTTCTCCAATATCTTACAGCTTCCTCTTTTGTTTTCTTTACTGCTGTGGCCGACCTTTTTGAGCATTTAGGGTTGATACACGCTACAATGTATAAAGGTAAATCGTCTGCTACATCAGCAACCCGTATCAGCTGGCCTTTTTCCCCGCAGTATTTGCAGTTCAGTATTTCAGTATTTTTGTTGATTTCTTCTTTTGCGTGTTCTCTCACTTTTCTGATGATATAATTACCACCAACATATTTAAGAAATGTTTCACATTCTTCTTTCATAATGATTGGGGGAATGTCATCTACTGTGTGTCCTTGTAACGCTTCATCATAATCCACGGCAGCTTGTTTGATAATGGCGTTTATCAATTTTTTCCAGCATTCATTATTTGTCATCTGGTGTACCTCGTAATGCTTTTACAAATATTTCGAATCTCTGATTCTTGTAAAGGTGGGGAACATTTACTTTTATTTACAAAACATAATTCTTTAAAAATTTGTTCTCTTGAATAGCCTAGGGAATGCATAGATCCTGCTAACGATGCCAGGCTTAGATTCCTGCTCCCACTATGTATGTTTGGATAATCGGGTTTCAATCGGAGACGATGTTCTCTCACAGGATCAGACCAATCCGGTTTATAAATCTTATTAGAACTCGAAACATGTTTTGCAGACTGTCTCACGTCACATTGAAAATATTTATCAACGATATAATCTATTGCAGTTTGATTATTGATTATAGTATTAAACAAGATGGTTTTTCCTGTCATAATGAAATACCTGGATGATTTGTATATTTCCAACCCCGATAGATTGTTTTTCCCTTTAAATGGAATATGTCCTCTAAGTATGATATGAAACCCTCTACCACTTCTGGATTTTTCTGTATAACTTTGACAGGATGCTATCACGTCTGCTGCCAATTCACTGATAAACCCTTCTTCGGTATAGCCATCGTCAATATCTACCCCAACATAGCCATCGTTTTCATTGAAAACAAATCCTATATCATCATATGCCCCACATTCGACTGCTTCTACAGAAGTATTAAAAGACCCCCATGTTGAAACATTCGTACTGGATGCCGGTTTATTTTCAAAGGCACACATGGGTGTTTTATCATCAGCGTAAGCGCATACCCACCGATTGAGTTTTTTTAATTCATACGGGATCCTCTCATAATTCATACCAACCCTCGTTCTTTAGCAATAGATGCTTGCACTTCTGATAATTTTCTCCATAGATAATTCTGATTGATGCCATAAAGTAAAGACACTTCATAAACATTGTCACTTAATGTATCTCTCCTGGAATAAACATCGAGAATTAGATTTCTATCCGTATCCGGTAATTCTTCCATTACTTTCCTACACGCATCCCAGTTTTTTACATCTGATTCACTCTTAAATGCGTTACCGTCGTACCTAGCGTAATATCTAAGGCAATGATTGATATAACTGGTATAATACTTATTTCTCATTAAATATCACCTGCCTTGCGATGTACGCTTTTATCAGCGTTAAATCCTTCTGGATATCTTGCTTTTAATTTTTCGATATTCCTCTGAAAGATATCGTCCAAGTCACATCCTATGCTCTTAGCTGTGATTGCTAAATACCATGCAACATCTCCGAGTTCTTTTTCAAATGCATCTATATCTAAAATGTGTCCCTGGAACATATGCTTTTTGATAATATCAGCACACTCTCCAGATTCTCCACACAATCCCATGACTCCATTCATGAGCAGTTCTGTATCATTTAAGTGATTATTTACAGTTCGTAATGCTGCTTTCTGATATTCATTCGCTGTCATTTTTTAATCCTTCCTGAATCTCAAAATACTTATTCAAATAATTCTGAGCTTTCCTTAAATCCTCAATTCCGTTTTTTCTACTCGACCTATAGAAATACTTAAATACATTACAAATGCAAAAATTCATCACCGCTTCCTTTCCGAAAACCTCTTCCATCACGTTAATACATTCATATTTACCGGTTTTGTAATGACTCGGATGGTTCACATTATCTTTCATCATATCGCCCTTTCATACCGGGTGACCTAGTTAGACCACCCGGAGTTAATATCAGTCTAATAAAGAATCCAGATCTAAATCAGATGCTTTTGGTTTTTTACCAAGGTTTTTAGCTCTGTCGCAAGCTTCTTTATCAAATCCTTCAGCTGTAGATTTGTCACCGAGATTTACAAATGTAACTGTTTTATCCGGATTATTTCTGGAAGGTACAGTAGTATGTAATACTTCAGCTTCAATGTAATGATCCACCATTTCAGAAGGATCAATATCTTCCATAGTGAAATCATTCATGGCTGTTTTAGCAAAATAGGAAAAGGCATTCAAGGCGCCTTCGTTCCATTCATCATCTTTGTTTTTAAGGCTAAAACGTTCTGTGTGAGTTAAGCCATCAGCGTTAACCATTTTTACCAGAACTTTTCCAAAATCATCGTCCTGTTCTACATCATAAATTCGGAACACATACGTTCCTTCCGGAATAATTGTAAATCCGCTTCTCATAGGAATTCTGCTCATTTTCTCTTCTCCTTACATATATTTTAACGTTCTATTTACTAAAGTCAGAAAAACTCCAAAGCTTTTTTCTCTTCGAACCCCGCATTGATAAACGACTGATATAACTTATAAAGTTCTACCGCGGCATTGTCGGAAAATGTCTTTTTTATCTCACTGCTTCTCTTCAATTCGTTTAATAAATTAAAAATTTCTTTACTGTCCATTCTGAATTTCCTTTCATTTAATATTCATCCGATATGATTCTGATTTCTTCATGTATTTTTCATATAGCCCATCTGCTTTTAATGCTTCTTTATCAATATCCTTTCTTTCCGACCGGGATACTGTAAAACAATAAGAATATCCTTTCAGCTCCACCTTATCGTCCCCCTCGTTAAACTGGCCGATTGCGTATTTTTTAATAATGTCACTTACTGTCTTTAATCTCTTTTCTTTATCAGATACAGAAGCCGTCACTTCATCTATCTCTTTTTTCAAATCTTCTGCTTCGGAGATTAAAGCTTTGATATCTGTTTCTGGTGTTAATACATTAGTTCGCAGTGCTGCAAGGATTTCAGCATCTTTCTTTTCATCGTAATCTGGGGAAATTCCAGTTTTAACATAAGTGTCCCACCAGACTTCCACTTCCCATATTTTCTGTTCGAAATCTGGATATCTTTCTGATACTTTAAAACTCTTTGTGATGGTGTTTTTAACACTTGGTACATATGTGTCAGGATTATCATAATCTTCAGGACTCAGAAACGATGTGACCATTACCACATTGTCTACTCCAAGAAGATAAGCGTATAATGCAGCCTGCAGTGCATAGTATTCTGGAATATCATTCTTCCAGTCTTCAATACGTTTTGTTGTTTTCATCTCGTAGACGGTATCTACATCTCCACTTTCATCTACTCCAAGATAATCCCACATTCCACCAAAATGTTCACTGTCATGAAAGAAATCACCATGAGTGGAATGAAAATAATCTTCTCCAAATTCATCCGTTGGACTGATTAAATCTAACCCATAAGAATCTCGCAGATATTCAGCTTGCTTCGGCTCAATGGTTTTTCCAGCAATGGTGTAAATAGTATCTTCAAATGGTTTCTCATATGTTTTTGTTATAGCGCACCACATTTCAAACGGTGTAGACCATTTATTCAGGCCAAGAATGGAAGCAAATCTTGTTCCGGTCACTTTTTTTGTTCTTCTTGGCGGTTTCACTTCGATGTGATTTTCAACCCATTTAATTTCTTTCATAAGGCACTTTCTCCTAAAATTATTTTTCATCCAACATCTTATTGACTTTCTGAATCAGCTTCTCACAATCGGACTTTGTGATTTCTGTAAACGATTTTGTATTTACTGCAATTTCGGCAATGAATTCATCGTTTGATTCATCTTTAGCTTTCAGTTTTTTCAGAACGTTTTTCAGACCTTTGATCTGTAAATCACTAGCTTTACCGTCTATATCTGTGAGATTTTCTTTCACTTGACTCCTCTCTTTCGCAGTAGCAGGTTTCGTTTTCCCTGATTCCTGTTTATTGGTTTCTTCATTGATTGTTAGCTCAATTTCGTCATTCACGCAAATGTCCATTACAATCTGGTACATGTATCTTCTCATATAGGTAATGGAACTTCCTAATGCCTGCATGTTATTAGTAACTTGCTTACCAGAATTACTCATAATTGGCTCAATCTGATTGAATGGAGCAGTAAAGACGATTGTTTCTTCATTGGCATCTGTATTAACAACGATTACTCTAGCCTGTACGTTATCAAATTCGTTAATTGCGATAAGACCCAATTCATTAAAAATTTTTGTAACTTCCGGGACAATATCACTCAGCTCAAAATATTTATATGAAAGATTCATGTTCTTTCCGCTCTGCTTCACATAGGAATTAAGGAACATTTCCCGGGCTTTAATGAGCTTCTGATATACATTCATGTTGGTAGTAGTTTTTGCTGGCATTTTTCTTCCTTTCTTTTCAACTTTGATTCCTAAGAAATCATTCACTCGTTTCTTCGCTAAATCTATGTAAAAGGATTTATCTATATCCTGAATAGTTAAATGATTATCATTGTCGATAATACAGTGCTCCGGTAAAGATTCGATTTTTGCTATCTGACCATCTGCTGCCTTCACTTTATATAACTTCCCTAAGGCCGGATCTTTTGATGAATAAACACGGTTTACTTTCTGTACAGATATTTTTTCGTCATTCACCAGGTGATATACTTCTTTATATTTGGATCCCGCTTTTGCTATAATTTGAAATTTGAAGATATCCTCACAATGATTTATCGTTTCTTCAACAGGTGTGTCATGCAAAAAGAATTCTTGTATGGCTTCCGCTACGATGCAGGCTGTATTATTAACATTAAACGCACCGGCTTTAGCTATACCTTTCACAAGATAACCACCTTTTGCTTTAGACTTGCCTCCTTCTTGTACTTCAATATAGTTATTTACATCCTTCTGAGCGATTGCTGTTATTTTGTCCTCTTCCAATTCGAAACCGGTTCTATTTTGCCATTCATCAGTAATTTCCTTCACTTTCTCATATTGAGAATCATCAAATTCAATCATGATGCCATCGGTATTTAACTGTATGATTTTTAACTCAGGAATGGCTCTATATAAATGATTTGAAAGTTCTAATAAATACAGCTGCCCAGAAATGCATACAGACCTACCCATCAAAGGATCGTGTAGATCGTTATATCTGTTAAGCATCGCTCCATAGGTAGTATTACACACTAGTTTTAGAGCATTAGCGGTGCGCGTATCACCTTCAGCCTTAGCTTTCATCCTGCGTTCCAGAACATCTTCATATGTTTTCGGGGAAGGAATATTCCTGGAAGTATATCCATTTATTGTCATGAGATGTGGGTAATATGAACCAACGTCATAATTTCGTATTATTCTCATGATTCTCTCCAAATGTAGTTAGCTATAGCACCATGGATCCCGCCGTAACCAATAGTTATAGAGCATTCCCCTAATGCTATTTCTAGTTTGTTTTTATAAACCTCATCATCCGATAAGCTTTTGTCGTACATACGATTGAAATAATCAAATACTTCCGGCTGAATAAATTCTTTTTTCAAATTTTCAGGATAGACATATCCTCTTTCGTCAGAGTGTTCTTTCATTTTTGCTTTCAGCATGGCTGCTGTAAGCTTTGCGTTTGTCATTTGCAATGCTCTCACTTCGTCTAATCCTGCTAATTTACCAAGGTTTATTTTATTTTTAAGGTAATCAGCTCTAACATCTATCAGGTGCTCCGTAGCGTCTACATCATGCTTGCAGTAAAATTCCATTTCTTTTTTTTCATCCGCTGTCAGCGGTCTGTCGATATCAAATGAAACCGTGCTTTCTCTGATATCCAATCCCAGATGCCCTTCAATAGCTTTCAAAGACAATCCCTGCTGAGTATCATCTCGAATATCCACGTTATTGAATCTGAAATAAATATCTTTCAACCCCGGATACATCCAGCCTTGATTCCCTTCTATAATGTAATCGTTTAAAGCTTTCAGTTCTTTATGTTCGAATCCCGCCACCATACCTTTAATCATGTATTGATCGTAGTATTTGCTGTTAAATCCAACATAAATACTATCATCGTTTATGCACTCTCTAAGAAGATCTGCATCGTCCCAGACACATGTGTATTTACCTGATTTTTTATCTTTGAATACAACTAACCAGTTATACGCAGTGCATTCAATATCGTATGTTACTAATCGCATAATAGCTCCTTCAATATTGCCTCTAATCTAAAAACAAGCAGGCGTTCTTCCGATATGTCGCGCATCTCTTTTTATAAGCTCTGACGCAATAACCAATATCATCCACGAAGTCATAACACACAGGATTCTCTTTTTCTGGAAAAACCCGGGCAATTCTACCGATGCTCTGAGTTACCACCGCATAATCTTTTACGGGTGTAGTTAAAAATAAAGAATCTAACCTAGGGATATCAAGACCCTCTTTTGCCAGAGAATAACTGGCAAATAGATATTTCTTTTTACCGGATCTCATATCTTCAATCGCTTGCTCTCTCTGTGCTTTACCTTTCTTACTTGTCATTTTTCCAGTTATTAAAGCTGCGTCCTTTTTCATATCTTCCGGAAGCATGCTTATCATTTTTTCTAAATGGCGAACTCTGTCTGAAAGAATCAAGCAAGAATGACCTCTCCTGTTTTTCAATTCTTGTAGAATCATCCCGTTTCTATCAGGAACTTTCACTAGGTAATTTATTAACTTTGTGTAATTTAGTGTTCCATCCGTGTTTAAAACTTCTCTGCTGATTTGAGTTCCGGTTCCCACTGGAAGAATACCGACTTTCATGATATTATCTGCAACGGCCTCTTCTGGTATTACGCAAGCCACATTCCCTATGAGAGCGAAGATACATTTTTCCAAGCCATCTGCCCGATGAACTGTTGCCGATAACCCGTATTTATGCCTAGCCGACAAATTATTAAGTACTTTTTGATACCGAGTCAACATTGTAGGTGATCCAGAGACTCTATGACATTCATCTACTATGATTAAATCCCAATCATAGCGATGCTTTATGAGATCCATATTCGCAGCGGTTTGAATCGTAGCGAATGTGATTCCTCTCGATATGTCAACTTTCCCTTCCATAATTGTTCCCGTCAAAGATGGATCTATAAATTCCTCAGCAGCTCTCTTAGCCTGGATCACCAGATCCTTTGTATGGCATATCCACAATGTTTTGCACTTCCATTTAGTAATAAGTGCTATAGCTGTCCTTGTTTTGCCGCTTCCTGCCGGTGCCTGAAGTATTCCATGACCTTTAATCAGCAGATTGTTAAGTGCTTTCTGCTGATAATCTCGAAGCGGGATATTAGTTTCATAATCCACTTCTTCATTATCTCTGAAATCATACATTCCTTCTGGCAGATGATCCATCATTCCGTAAGGAAGAATCAGTTCGTCATCTTCTCTTTCATATAACAGGATCTTCTTTGGGGTATTACCTGTGTAAAATCCCATCCGGGATTTCTTTTGATATTCTGGGTTTGGAAATGTCAACATGTGTTCTAATTCATTCTTCAGAGAAGTAGGAATATCTCTAATACGGATATCATTACTTATTACAGCTTTCAATCCAATCATTCACCTTCTTTCCTACATTTTTAAGTAGATCTTCATCCATTTGCTTGTATTTTTTCAACGATTCGATATCTACCATATAGACATTTTTATTGATTTTAATAGCGAATAATCCTAATCCGTTTCCAGATTCATTCCATAATTTCATTGAAAGATCTTGATTTTCTTCAATTCTTCTAATCTGAAATTTTTTTCCGGAACATATTTTACAGTCAATCAGATAAGCTTTACCGTCTTTTACAGCTATAACATCGGCTGGCTGACCTGCAGAGTTTTGAGTAACATTTAGTACCCAAAATCCATTATTGAAAAGTAGTTCGCATAACTCTTTTTCAAAATGGTTACCAGTACTTTTATTACTCATAATCATCCTCATTTTCAGGAAGCATTACTACTATCCAGCAGCATATAACTCCTACCCCTGTTAAAATCGTAGGAACTATCGACTTGCTATCCACTAAGCAGGCCATAATAAATGTGAACAGTATGCAAATTATCAGTGCTATTGTCCGTTTCTGCATCATTTCATCCTCTTTAAGAATTCCTCTGCCACTTCTGGTATGAAGTACAGAGTGCCGTTTAATCTGCCTAAATTTGACAGATATGTAGATCTGACTCGATATGTATTCGAGTCTCCAACAAATCTGCCCACTTCAGAAGCGGATATAAAGCATGAATTTTTCGAATACTTTTTTAATTCGTTTTCTAGATCTTTCTTTTTTATCATTCGACCACCCTGTCATAACACATGAAAGAAGGAAGATAATCTTTCCATCCTTCATCCTGCATACGGAGATCGTATTTTTCAGATACTACCGTTTCTATCATTGTTATTTCCTTTCTGTGTCTTTTAAGACACTTTTTGAGTAAAAAATTTTGGGATAAAAGGTTTCTAAAACCTCTTCTCCCGTTAGATGCAATGCATCTACTATCTTTTGAATCTCCCCCTGTGTGAACTCGGATGATCCTTTCAGTTTGCGATAAAATGCGCTTTCACTGAATTTGCATTCATCGCAGAGATCTTCAAACGTATGTCCCCGGGACTTTATATAGTACTCCAATTTGAATCTGTCCATATTATTATCACCTCTTTTCGTGTCTTTCAGGACACTATTACTTTATCATGTGTCTTTTAGTATGTCAACAACTTTCCTGTCAAAAATGACAGTTTTCTGTCGAATATGACACTATAGTAGCATTTTTGACAGGTTTATATTATAATGAGTGCGTACATATTTCGAAGAAAGGAAGTGAAAACATGAATATAGGGGATAAAATAAGAAAATTAAGAGAAGAAAAAGGTTACACATTGGAAGAACTTGGGAACATAATTGGTGTTGGTAAATCAACCGTAAGGAAATGGGAAACTGGTGAAATTACAAATATGCGTAGAGATAGTATTGAAAACTTAGCAAAAGCATTAGACATATCTCCACTTAGTTTCTTTGAAACTTCAGACAGTACCATATCTAACAGTAACATATTAAACAACTACGGGGATTCTAACGAGAACTCTTTTCATTCATCCACTACTAATAATTTTTTCGAGAACAAAAAGTGCGACAACAAAACTACTTCGAGTGAAAATTCAAAAAGTTGCTTTTTCACCTTATTAGATAACATTCGAGAAATGGACGATGAACAGTTATTAGAAATGATTAGATATTCGGAGTATTTATTGAGTAAATCATGAAAAAATATAAACATCGAACAAGTTTTTTATATGATGGAAAGCGTTATTATGTAAATGCTGATTCTTTAGAAGAACTGTATTCTAAAAAAGCTAACATGCTACGGGATCTGGAAGACGGGAAAGTAGAACTATCAAAGAACACCACCGTGAGTCAATGGGCAGAAGAATCTATTAAAACATATAAGCATAATGCCTCTGAGCAGGTGATTTCCGCCATGTACAGCAGATTAAAGAAGTACATCAATCCGGTCATAGGTAATATGAAAATATCGTCTGTAAAGCCAGTACAATGCCAGAACGTGTTAAACTCTTGTGAAGGTATGTCTTTTAGTCAGGTTAATAAACTGTTCCAGGAACTGAAATTCTACTTTAGGACGGCGAGACATAATCAGTTAATCATTCAGGATCCAACTGAATTTTTACAAATGCCCTCAAGCATAAAACGTTCCAGACGTTCTATCACAGACACCGAACGCAAGCATCTGCTTGAAGTATGCGAAGATGACCACTTTATTCTCTTTTTACTCATGTTATATTGCGGATGCAGACCGGCCGAGGCCAGAAACTGTATTGGAAAAGATATAGAAGTAAGAGAAGGTGTGCGTGTATTACATATCAGAGGCACTAAGACCGTCAATTCAGACCGTTATGTGCCGATTCCTGACGTTTTATACAATCGAGTGAAAGATACTCCACCCTTTAGAGAAATAGCCGTAAATGAGTGCGGTAGAGCCTTCAGCACCACGGGGTATAATAGGCTAGCATCCTCTCTTCGTAGGCAGTTAAATTTATCAATGGGGTGCAAGACTTACCGGAACCAACTGATACCGCCTTATCCTTTAGCAGACGATTTTGTACCGTATTGTCTCAGACATACTTATTGTACCGACCTTGCTAAAAAAGGCATCGACATCAGAACAGCGCAACGCTTGATGGGGCATGCTAGTATTTCCATGACAGCCGACATTTATACACATGTGGACACATCCTTCCTGAAAGACGCAGCCTTGTTGCTATCAGGAAATGAGTGATGGGTGCATAGCCGGGTGCACACGAAAATGTCTAAAAATGTCTGATTTTGTACATGTAGAACTAAAACATATTTTCTGATTATAGGAAATAAAAGTCCCTGAACACCGCATAACTGCTGATGTTCAGGGACTTTCCAAAGCAATGAGGCATCGGGGATTCGAACCCCGGACAACTTGATTAAAAGTCATGTATCAATTGGCTTATTGTCAAGCTTTTCACCTATGGGGTGCACACACGGGTGCGTATTAAAATTTCAAATACTTCCTGGCAACATATCCGGTCTTTTTTTTATATCTTACTTTACACCATGTGGAACCTTTTTTCAACACTTCTACTTTCTGACTATAAGGAATCACAAGTATGATTTTTGATTTAAGCGAAGCCTCAGCTCGTAAACGCAGCCCGGACTTTGCGTTAATTCTAGCAGTTACTGTCGAAACAGAAGATTTTGTATTCACCGCAGATTCAGAATCATATTTTGGCGCGCCGTATCCTAAAATTCTGGAATTACTTCTCGCATAAACATGACTCGCTACACATCCACCATTATCATTATAAGAATCGCTGGAAGTGTTACCTTCCACTGTAGTTACTGTATTATCGGATACATGAATTACAATTCCAATATGATTTGCTCCACTATGACGTGATCCTTTGAAAAAAATAAGAGATCCTTTTTTCGGCTTATCAGAATATCTCTTTTCTTTTACAAACCTCTGCCGAATCACTTCGCAGGATGCGGAAGGTGATCCTAACAGAAGATCTTTTGCACCAGAATTACCATATGCTTTATAAAACCAGTAAGAAATCGCCTGAGCGCACCAGTAAACACCGTTCATATTCATCCATGCTCCATACTTTGTATAGTTATTGGATCCAGCATTAGCATGTTTACTATTCAAACTTTTATTCGATTTCTTTTCTTCATAACCGATATCAGATTTTGCAACATTGATTACTTTACTTGCGTATTTCGCCATATTAACCCTCTGCTTTCTCTGCTTCATCCTGATCTACTTCAGCAGACTCCACGGATTCTTCTTTAGTGGCCTGCTTGTAAATCTGGTTAACTCCAGTTGCCGATAATCCGGAAACAATACCGACAGCAATTGCATTTAAGATATCTGCAGCAGGGAAATCCGGCATTGCGTAAAAGCCAACCACACCAAGAACCGCTCCGCAGATTCCCATTACTACCGGAATTACTTTATCCTCTATTCTGATTGTGTTTTTACAGATAATACCCACCAGATAACAAATCACTACGATTGCTACTACTGTTGCTACATTAAATCCATCTAAACTCATTTTTCTACCTCTACTTTCTTACTAAATATTTTTCAAGTTCTTCTTTCGCTGATTTCAATGCATCAGCGTCTTTTTCACCACTGAGCAGATATGACATAATTGCGAGAAGGGATTGCTGTGTGATACGGTTCCCTTCTTCCAGTTGATCTAATCTGTGTTTGTCGTTATCCAGGTACTGCCTGATTTCTTTCAGAGCTTCATCATGGCTATCCAACCTCTTTTCATGGGATTCCACTATTTCTTTGCGTATGTCTACTGGTTTTCGGAACCATTTTATAATCTTTGCGATTATACCTGCGGCACCCGCACAGGAGATTATCAATCCTGCTATAGCTAAAATAACCTGGTAAATTTGTTCCGGTGTAAAAACTATAGGTTCGTTCATATTCACCTCTATGATTTTGTGATTTTTCGTTGCTGGTATATTTGTCCTTCTTCGTCCATAAGAATACACAAATCTTCTGTTAAAGTGTCTGAAATGCAAGCCGCTGATAACTCCCCATGATAAGCTGATTCGGCTTTATAAATATCATCGTACTTAAAAATAGCTTGAGCAACTTCACCTGTTTTTGTTGTTTGAACTACAATTAAGAAATACATATTAAACTCCTATCACTGCACGTAAGACATAGTTTTTATTATCAGCGTATGATGTATTATCGTTATTTACGTGCCCAATTATTTGAGTGTCTGACACATACACGTATTTTCGCATCGTGTTGCTTGAAAATGGAGATAACGAACTACAGTTAACCCCTTTTCCATTCAACCAAGTATCCGTGCCAACTACTTTAGGTACAAAGAAATATGATAGCTGCGAATTAGACGGAGCGTTATTTTTATATTCAGACCAAATTAAAACTATACCTATATTTTGTTCCGATATTGGCTCGCTTAAATTTATGATATGATTTGCTGTCATGTACAATGCACCAGACCACAAATATTTATATTGCAAATGCGCTTTCCTAGTAAAAAACACTTCGTCATTCAGATATGTGTTACCATAGTCAGTATCCCCACCAGGCTCAATCTCTACTGCATTATGCCTAGAACCATTTTCAGAACCATTTCCTATGATAAACGAATAGAGGTCGTTAGTATCGTCTTTGTTATATCGTCCCAAAACGACACTTTGCATTCCGGAAACATTCAAACCTGTTCCTATAGCAACGCTGTCTTGTGAATTCACTGTATTCCATCTACCGACAGCAATGGAACGATGTGACTTAGCTTCGTTGTCTTGCCCTACAGAAACGCTGGCCGTACCTTCAGCTGAATTATCCACACCTATCACAGTGGAATACGCACCTTTTTTAGCACCCTCGCTCAGCTTTCTTAATCCAAAACTATAATGAGGTGATTTTCCGGTTTCACGATACAATTTAATTTTAAGATAATAATAGGTAGACTCCAAGTTTGTAAATTTGTAACTGTATTCTGCGCCATTATCTGTTTCCGTTTCTGTTCGTGTGAATGTGAAGTGCGTATCATACGATTTCTCGTTCGTATCATTTTCTGCCCAATTTATAGTATAAGTCGGGGTCACTCCAATTATTTGATTTGTTTTATAAAGTTCTACCGTAATCGCCCCTGATTTATACCAATCAAACGAATAACTTTTATTTGCTTCCACCTGAACATAAGCATAATCTGTTTCATAAGCTTCCGTATCCTCTGTACTAACATCGAATACCTTCTGTTCTTTTTGTGTGAAAGATATTTCATTACTTCCTATCGTTATGTAATCTTTTCCATTTTCACTGTCTCCGATGATAGTTACGGTTCCATATTTTGCGTAAATATTTTCACCGATTTTAATCTTAACACACGGATCTTCGGAATCTGGATCTATTTCTATGCTAGTCTGTTCAGATGCTTTCTCAACATCACCTGCTATGATTAACTTTCCAGTTGTAGTGTCATATTTCAGGTAATGTGTAGCTTTTGTACTAGCATCGTCCACCGCATCCTGCACTGCGTTCTTTTTATAAATAGCTACTTCGGCTGATAATTTCATAACATCACCACCTGTCAATATGTGAATTCACATCGAACTACAGAACCATATCCGGCAGAATCCGTATTGATTTCTACAGAATATCCAGTCCCCTTGTCTGTTGTCGCATTCTCATTTTTCAAGAACCACTGAAATTGATTTGTTTTAAACTCACTAGTAACATCCCCATCGCCTCGATATACTACAGCTTTATACGTATTACCAGTCACATGTATTTCCAATCTTAGTGACGATTGCGCTATGGCTGTAGTATCTGACAATTGCTTGCTGATTCCACCAGGGGCGGTGTTGCTTATAGATTCCGACTTGATTGAATCATAAGCAGAAGCTGTCAGAGTTGTCTTTATACCACCGTCGTAAGTATGCGTCAAATTAAATGCGCCAAGGGGGTACGTTTTACCTCTGCTATCTGTGTAAGAGATTACATCACCCGGTTCCAGTTCCGGTCGACCGTCTATCAATGATAACGAATATCCCCAGTATTTAACCCCCACATCAACACCGATGCGATGCGCAAAAGCGTCTACCATAGTTTGTGAGTATAAATTACTGTTTTCGACCTCTAGTACGGTTCCTGTGCAATTTCCTGATGTAAACACATATTCAGTTGCTTCTGAATCTTCAGATTCATCATTACCCTGTGTGCTCACGTTCACTTTAACCCCATCGACTAAGCACAATCCCTCACCGTTTAACACAAACCCTGACTCTTCCGCTTGTGAAAAATCACAAGTTAATTTCGGATTCGAAAAATCAGGCTTATAAAACGCAAGCTTTCCGTCCGAATCAATCCTCGCATTGCATCCTAAAAGCAGTGCCATCTGTTGAACCGCTTCTTGCTGTGTGCCTGTTATATCTGTGATGAGAACGATACTTGAAGCCGCTGAAGGCATTTCGCTAACTTCTATCCCTGCCGATGATGCTATATCTGAGATTACTACATCTAACGTTGCGTTTCCTTTTTCAGATAAAAGATATGAGTAATCTTTCGTCATGTAATAAGCAGCGTCATAGCCAGTGATTTTTGTATAAGATCCAGTTTTGCTAATACCGTTTGGTGGAACTTTGAACACTCCCATTTTTAGGTATTCCCATTTTTCTTCCGATGTATAAGTACCAAGATAGGGTACGATTGTCTGTTCAGAATAAGAGGCTGTGATCTCAGTATTAAGAACTTCTATCTCGACAGACGAGGCTTCAAATGAGCCGATCGTGAAAGTTTCGTTAAACGGATATGTTACAGATAACGATGTAAATGTGTTAGGATAATAGGTTTTATCCCCAACCACGTAGTAACCTCGTTTAGTATATTCAGGATTTGTAATAGCAGCTTTATAAGCAGCACTGACATTTCTCATTTATTTCTCCACAAATTCTACAGAAAAGGAACTCCATAACTCTTTTTTATCGGAATACAAAGACGGAGTACGGTCTCCGACGTAAAAAATACCTTCCGAACGATATTTAAAAGTGGTAGTTACCCCTTTGTAACTGGCTGTTTCTGTGTCCGTAGCTTTCGCATCTCTAGGGTCTAAGAAGTTAATTTCCATGTACAGATTTTTAACCGTTCCATTTACATTATCCGGATTACCGTCTGAATCTTTGTCCTGCCATACGTTTGAACCGGACGGAGAAATCGCATTCAAAAAACTATGCATTTGTGCATTAGTCATTGGTGGCATGGTTATTTCCAATGTTTTCTTGCAGTTTACATAATTTCGTTTCATTTCGCCTGTCAATGGGTTTCTTCCAGATTCTACGTCCTGATCGGCATACGTGATCTGGTAAGCCTGCTCAAAAAACGTATATGTTGTTCCAGTGCCGCTATTCGTCGTTACTTTGAACATAACTCTCCCTTAAATAAGTAGGGTACTAAGATGTACCCTACTGTATATTAAATTTCTAAAATAATGGATCCGCTCTGTCTCTGAGCTTTGTTTATACCACGTGCGGATGCACGTCCTAATTCAGTCTCATTGACTTTCAGAACGATGTCACCATTTGACTGATTCATCATTCGGTAAAGTGCTGAAATCATTTGACGAAGCAACGCATTCTGCTCAGCATTAGCATTTGCTACACCTGCTGAAACGGATGCTACAATCTGATCGTTGTTCATAACAGCCGTATGGCCACCAATACGACCTACCATTTCCGGGCCAGCTTCCCGTGCTACGAATAACTGACCGGAAGGTGGTAAACCGCCAGCTGCGTATTGCTGAATTGGATGCCACCCGTTACCACGTAAAATACCACCCATGGCTTTTCCGAAGATGTGACTTACAATCCAGTTCCACCCTTTTCCGATGTTTTCTTTAAAAGAAACTGCCAATTTTACCGTTTTACTTCTAATTGCCCCCCATGCGTTTGCCACTTTCGTCAACGCTTTGTTAGAGAAGTCTGCCCAGTACCTAGCTGTAAGTAATGCGGATTTTGTTTTTATAGCATTCCACGCTTTTCGTAAACTTATCAAAGCTTTTTCTTTCACACCTGAAAGTTTTGTTTTCAAAGTTTTCCTCTTATTTTTAATAGATTCCCAAACTTTACGATAAGCTTTTAATGTTCTGGTTTTAACACCCGTCAATGCCGTTTTGAGCGTTTTCTTAACCACTCCACCGGCTATTCCTACAAACTGTACAAAACCGTCCCATTTGCCTTTTACAGTAGTTAAAATTTTGCTAACAGTGCTTCCAACGAGATTCTTGAAATCATCGACTCCATTCCAAAATCCCTTTTTCACATCAAGAACTTTTGTAGCTGTGCCATCTTTGAAATCATCCCATTTATCTTTCCATTCCTGCAGTTTATCTCCGACAACCTCTAAAACGACTTTAGCTCCAGGTATATTTTTATTGGCATAATTCAAAGCATCTGTGATGGATTCTGTTAATGACTTCCCGCTAAACACACCTTTTGCGGCTTCCCATGCCGTACTCATGACAGCTTGTAATCCTTTTTTTCCGTCCTTTAACTTTGAAAAAGCCCCCATAATACTTCCACTGGAATCGCTGTCTTTATCACTTCCAACCAGTCCGGCAAAGAATTTCCCTACCTTTGTTTTGGAAAAAGCTTTCTTTGCTACATCCCAAGCGACCCCAAACTGTTTTGCTGTTGGCTTTTTCATCATTCCGAAGACTTTACCAATCTTTCCGGTGACTTTTTTAAAAGTTTTACCGACTTTAGATTCGTTCCAGATAGTCTTTACACTCTTCCAGGCTGATGAAAACTTATCTTTAATCTTACCGCCTATTCCTTTAATTCCAGAAACTACACCTTTTACTATCTTCTTACCGAGACCTAATGCTGTCTTAAATATCTTGCTACCAAACTTAGACAATTTACTAATTAGCTTGTTTACAAGTTTGACTAATTCAGCATCTCCGTTTAATTTTCTGGCGGCAAATCTAGCACCTATACCCGCTATAATACAAGCAATACCTACAGGAATTCCTACAACGGTCAATAAAAGAACGCATCCAAGTGCTAATAAAGCAAGGCTCGCAATAGAGGCTATAATGCCCATTACTTTCTTAACCTTTTTTGGAAGGCCATTCGGATCCATACCTGCAGCAGATACTATTCCTACGATTCCGGCAGCGATACAAGCAATACCTATAGGGATTCCCGCACCTGTTAAAATCAATAAGCATCCGAGAGCTAATAAAAATCCACCAGCGATACCAGATATAGCCTGCAATACAGCTTTTACTTTATTTTTCCCAGAACCCGTATTAAGTTTCACAGATGCTACGATTTCAAAAGCACCGGCTGCTATCAAACCGATACCAAACGGGAGTTGACCGGCCATCACCAAGATAACACCCAGAGCTACCATAGCTCCACCACAAATACCCATCAAAACTGCCAACCAAGATTTCATCTTAGGTGTCATAGTGTCTGTCAATCCAACAGCTGTTGCTATACCTACTGCACCGGCAACCATTAAGCCTATACCCAATGGAATATGACCGCTCATGACAAGAACTACACCTAATGCGAATAAGAATGGTGATATAATCATCATTAACGTTGTCAAGAAAGTTTTCAGCTTTCCAAGTATCTTATCCGCTTTTCCTTTTGTGTACTTATCCAAGAAATCATAAGTAGGTAAATCTATACCGAGATCTCCACCAGATCCAGGAACTGAAACACCGCCTCCACCGCCTACACCTGCTCCAGATGAAGGTGATTTTGCACTGCCAGTCCCGGAAGAGCTCTTACTTTTAGCATTTGCGGAAAGTGTTAAATTATTGATTTTATCGAATCCCTGCAACTGTCTCTGCAGTTTTTTATAACTCTTAGAAGCGGATTCCGCTGATTTTCCAGCTTTTTTTGTTGCCGTAGAGACCTTATTGGCCGTACTTGTAGCCTTCTTTGTGCTTGCAGAAGCTGTCTTTACAGCATTGCTGAGATTACTTGTTGATTTCGCAGCACTTACAGCAGATTTAGCCTGTGTAGACCAATCGACTTTTGTTAATTTGAACCCAAAGAACTTAGCAATTGCATCCGCAGCTTGTCTCAATGCAATAAAGAAAGCGTTTAGGTAAGGTAATACCGCATTCAGAATAGGAATGAATATATTACCTATCGCCCGGGCAGTCTGTGTCACCTCAGCTTGTAAGATTCGTAACTGGTTCGCAGGTGTTTCAATAGATCTTGCCATATCTCCATGTGCTGATGTGACCTGCGTCATAATTGCATAATATCTCAACTGAGATTTTTCAGCCTGTGTCATATTCTGAACCGATTGTTGGATGCCTAGATTATACGCAGTCTGCTGTAACCTAGCTACTGATAAATCATAACCGAGCCTTCTTAACGGTTCCAATTCACCAGAAATACCGGACGATAACTTCTGCATTGCAGCGTCTACGCTGATATTGTAGAAGGAAGAAATGTCATATCCAAGCTGCGTCAGCTGTTCTGACATGATCTGTGCTTTATCCGTAGCTACTCCAAATCCTGTTATGATTGTATTAAACACACCCTGATTGCGCATCCATGCAGCCGGATCTATACCAATAAGATTCGACATTTTCTGGGCAAGGTCTTGGGCGGATACCGATGCATTTTCGGATTCCAAGCCAAGCAGTTTAAACTGCTTTGTAACATCCCCGATTCGATAAGAAGCCCCGTTCATAGCTACATTGAACAAATTTAAATCTTCCTGGTATTCATTAGACAACTGAATACATTTCGTAATACCATTCGTTAACTGCTGAGACGCAAAAACAGTTGAAATAAACCTTGCTGCGCTAGATCCCAACGCTGTAGCCAATCCTCTGAAACCAGTCGTAGCACTTCTCGTTGTGTTACCAAGCTGAGATAATCCACCATTTGTTTTGGATGCCGCATTATTTACACTTCCGACCGTATTTTGTAATGCCGGTAGCGCACTCCCTATCTTGGATAAACTTTCACCACTCGTTCCCAAGCTGTTTAATGCTGAAGCGAGATTTTTAATATTTGTTATAGAATTAGCATCTACGCTATTACATACATTAACTAATTTCTGTAAATTGGTAGCAAGTGAAGAACTGATCTGTATTTTTCCAATTTTAGAAAATGCTGATAATCCATTAGAGACACTCTGCAGCTTACTTGAATTAAAACCGTTTAAAGTTCCTTTCAGACTGCGCAGATTGTTTGCTACTTTATTTAAATTAGAAGTAGATGACCCGGCGGCACTTTTAAGATTTTTTAACGAATTCGCTAAATCGTTCACAGAAGAAGCAGCGGATGTGCTATCTGCTGATATTTTGAAACTAAGCTGTGAATATTCCGCATTAGCCATTCTGTTCCCCCTCATCTTTTAAGTGTTCGTTAAACTGGCTCGCAAATGCTTGCATCTTTGCTTTCATCTTCTCCATTTTTTCACGTTCTCTCTCTTCCTCTTCTTTTTCGTCTATTTCAAAAGGAATTGGTTTTTTGCGATACGGTTCAATCTTTCCATCTGAGAACGCCTGATAAGCAGGTGCTACGTCCAATAAAGCTTCATAAATATAAGCACCTTGCATCCATAAAAACATGTTTTGACGGTCTCGCTCAATCTCAGCTTTCTTTCTGTAGTATTTTACCAAATCAGCGGATCCGTCCCAATATTGTTCGGCTGTCATCCCATAGGAAAGATATAATGGAAAAAGATCTTCAATTATTTTTGTGTAGACAAAAGGGGAAGACAAATCATATTCTCCCCCTTGCTGAGTATCTGAAGTGTCTACTTGTTCAGACTCCATGTTACGTTTTTTCCTTTAATCTTATCCGGTTCAGCCATCAGGGCTTCGATCGGTTCAGAATAAAGATTGACAAGAGCTTCAATAAATCCTTCTTTATCTACAATCTCGTCATAAATCGCATTGATTTCTTTGGACTTCATAAATGGATGGTGCATTGCAAACGCACCAACAAACAGTTCCGGAAGCATCGTCATAGGCTTATCCTGAACCTCTGTGATCTTAAAACCCTGCTGTTCCATCACTCGAACAGTACGTCTGTTGAACTCCAGAGTATATTCCTCTTTTGTTGAAGGATCTGTTAATTTAATCTGACTCATTATTTATTCTCCTTACGCTCCTACACTTTCAGCAAATGTAATTTCTGTACTAGGTACTACAGTTACTGTCATTTCAACTACTTCATTTACGGAAGCCCCGCTAACAGTAGCAGATACGGTTCCCTGAAAACTAAACACACCATTCGCACCATTATCACCCATTCTGATCTGGAAATACTGTGTTTTACCCTTAAGAGCTGCGATATCCTTATAGGTTTCTTTATCGTAATTTGCTTTAAACTCTAAGCTATCAAGAGAAATAATACCCTCGATGTGAGTCTGCATTGCGTCAGACGTTGTAGTTGTTTCGAGAGCTTCAGGTGCGGATCCAATATCCGGGAACTCTTTAATCGGAAGAAGCTGTGTGTAAGACGCTCCGTTTGCAGACGAAAAAAGCTCCACTTTATATGAAGAAATAGCCATATATTTTACCTCCTAAACATCGTATTACCATCGCTTGCGGCAACATATCTAGCTGTCAAGCGATAGATGGTAGTGTCATTAAGATTCGGTACGGGTGTTAATATGATTCTAGTAAAATTTAATTTATATAATTCACTATCTATGAGTTTTAAGATTTCCCTAGCCTGGGATTTTTTACCTATCACCTTATTGGTGTAAACGTTTACATCATAAGTAAGAGACGCACAATTTTCCATATCGGAATTATCCTCGGTCGACTGATTGATGTAATTGTCTTCCTCAGTGATCGCCACTGTCGGAAAACTCGCAGGTTTGTTTACATATTCTCCGGTAACATAAATGCCTGGGTATTTTTCACGAAGTTTGACAGCGATTTCTGTAAAAATAAAAGGCTCAATGTCTATCATTGATAGTTAAACACTCCTTTCGCTATCATATTTGCGTCTCTGCTTATTGCTTTTCTTGCGGAATATAACGGTTTTCCGGCTGGATTACCATGTGTGCGTACAGCTCCTAAGCTTTTATCCCCATTCGGATAATAGTACCAGGCATCCCTTTTACCACGTCCTTTACCGTATTCCCCTATTCGATAAACTTTCCCAGACGCTATTGTACTGAATTGTTCCTCGTCTCCGGAACCGTTGTAATGAACACCTGCTCCGAATTCGAGAAACAAAACATCTGTGCCGTCCGCTTTCAAGATATATCCGTCCTTTGATGCTTCTATACTTAGGCTGATATCGTTCCCTTCTGCGGAATATATCGCCTGATTCAAACTAGCTTGAGCGACTTCACATCCGTATTCGGATAAATATCTTAAAAATTCATCTGCTTTCTGATTCAACCATTTCTCAAACGAATTCAATTCGTCTATCATTTTCTGAATTCCGGCTTCAGACAAATCAACCTGAACATTTTTCATGAAACATCCACCATGTTTATACCATAATTAGTTACATTTAAACTTTTGGAAACGGATGCCACTACGGCATCGCCCTTAGGAACCCCATCTTCATTGAATTCCACTTTTTTACGAATAAACAAGATATCATTTTCAGACAAATCAACGCCAGAGTCATAGACAGTCAAAACATGTGAATATTTTCCTTCTGTTCCAAAAATTGACCTCTCAAGCTTTCCAGTAGCAGATGATAAGACAGCTCTAAGATTCTTCGGTTCCGAATAGGATACCTTCTTCTCTCCGGTCAGTAATTTGTTTCCATATTCATCTTCAATCGTCACTTCTTGTTCTCCCAAATAAGAACAATAACTGATTGTCATTTGGTTCCTTTTCAATGCTTTCATTCAAATACACCCACTTCCGGTGTGATTTGATTCATGTACGCACTTGGTACATCGGCCGAAGAATAACTTCTGGATATTCCCCCTTCGCTGTGCGATATTTCACCTTCAGCACCTCTTTTGTTAAGTAAATAAGCGGCAATTTCAATTTGCAAATAAGAATATTTTTCAGGAACCTCTGTAACGTCAGACTTATATGGATATGCTTTACGGATTACTTTTTCACCGGCTATCGACAAATAGGTAGACAGCACTGAATCGTCATCCGAACCGTCTATCATAGACTTTAAAATAGTCAACTTTTGTTCTTCATTCACGCTGTCTACCTCTCCCTTAATCTTTATGCACCAGGTGTAATTACAATTTTTGCAGCCTTTGTAGCATCTGTCAGAGCAGCAAGGTAATACTTTCTGGAGAAGATTCTATTTTCACGAGTATTAGAATCTCTTTCCTGTTCTACTTCCACGCCCTGCTTATTGAACAGAGTTACAGCACCATAAGTAGCTACAATGCAAGTGCCCGTAGTAGCGTCTTTCTTAGTATAAAGGTTCACACCTGCGACAGTACCTACGTAACCAGTACGTGCAAATGCTTCTACGTACTTCAGTTCGTCTTTTAGTGCTTTACGAATTGCAGCCATGTCAGACGGATTAACAAATGCAAATGTCGGAATCGCTTCCGGTGCATTATCCGTATTTTCCACATTCAGTAGTGCTACTGCATCTGCAAAACAATCGAATCCATATGCCTTAGGTGTAACCTTAAGAGTGGCTTTATTGAACTCCGCAAAGATATCATCGTTTACAGTATTAAACAGATCCGTAGCAATATGCTGAGTACCCACCGGAACAAGCATCGGATCCTGCATAGCCTGTTCATCATAGTAAACAAATCTATTCTGTGCTAACAGGATCTCGTATTCTTTAGCTGCGAACGATACTTCAATGGATTTCGTATTTCCTTTAGTCACTGCTAGTTTTTCAGTACCGTTAGTTGCAGAATATACATTGATCTTCCGTTTCATACCCGGTGTTCCCACCAGGGAATTGTCAATCTTGCAGAAATTCTGTAAATCCAGGTGAGATTTGTACTGATCTTCAATCTCATTCGATAAATAAAAATTACTATATACAGTATTCGCCATTAACTATCTCCCTCTGAATACATCGCTTTATAATCTTCCGGATTTTCTGCAGCAAAAGAAGCTCTTTCCTGTGGTGATAACTTCCGGAATTTTTCAAGCGTCATCACTTCATCAACACCGTCACCTGTTGGTGAAGGTGTATCTTTTAATGCTTCAGCCCTGATTTTCTTTTCAAATGAAGCAAGGTGTTTCTGTTCATTTTTAAATACAGTTTCCAGATCCCCGTCAGTCATTGCAGTAGCTGTCTGTTCCGCAAGCTTTTCTTCATATCCAAGAGCAAGAAACTTAGACTTGTTCTCTGAAATATTTGATTTCCTCAAAAGTTCCTGGTATTTCTCTTCCAGTTCTTTTGTCTTTTCGTCAGCTTCCAGACTTTTCCTTTCTTCTTCACTGAGCTTTTCTCTCAGTTCTTTCTTTGCTGCTGATAAATCGGAAGCGGTTTTATCAAATACTTCCTTTTTGACGTATCCGGTATAATCAGGATCTGGGATATCTAGGTTCTCGAGTGCTTTAAGCTTTTCTTCAGCACTCATGTCCTCATAACCTTCAATCATTTTCAAATCAATCTTCGGCATGTTTCTGTTCTCCTTTGCGTTTGAAATCTTCTCTGATTTTCTGTGTTTGTGATCTTCTCTGATCTATGCGTTTTCTACGTCTTCTCTGACAGTTTCTTCTGTATTCACAGATTCCTGCCGATCCTCGTAATAGTTCATACTTAGCAAATAAGCACTTTCGGCATCTGTAAACATTCCGCAACTTTCAAAAGCAAGCTGAGGATGAATTTTTTCGTTTTGTAACATAGAAATCAATACTTGAGATTTTGTCTGAATATTTTCGTAGTTCCTTCGAGTGAACTTCATATCCACGTCTCTTAAATTAAGATTGATATCAGATAACTCTCTGCAAATACGAAGCACTAATTTCAGCATTTTCTTTTCCGAACGCTTGAACATGTGTTCAGAATCTTTCGCCCTAGCTTCTGCCAGAGACCACCCGTCCCTAAGAAGTACCGCCGCGCCTGTGTCGGAAGTAGATGAACCCCCGTTTCGATTTGGCATTCCACAGATTGTTAGTACCGTGTTGTACATGTCATCTGCCAGTGTCTGCGTCTGATCCTGATTCAAATTAGTAGTCACCACGTCTACATCTGCGTTCTGACCGTCTATCGACTTAATCTTGATTGCGCCGATTTCCATAAATGTTTCTAATTCAGTTTTGTCAATTTCACAGTTTATAAATTTCAAGAAAGCCTGAACGGTCTGTTCTACACCATCTAAACGATTACTGGTGACTTTGTTGATAGAATCCAGAAGCGGAAGTACAATTTCAAAGGATCCGAGTCTAGCGTTATTTGCCGGATATTCAAAAATAGGGATTACATTCAAAGCGTGTGGCTGAGATTTTACAACTATCCCGTTTTCCACCAGAAAATACCTATTCTCTGTGTAGATGGAATAATGCGTAATTCCTTGATCGTCTGTGTTGTATTTAACTCCCATCATCGGTTTGTTACCGATTTCAGATGAATAAACTACAAACGTCTGCCTGGGATCCAGCGTGTACATTTCAAAAGGTGCTTCATCTTCTTCTCCGGGTGCATCCGGAAGAACCAGGCGGTATGCCGTGCCACAAATCATCTGCCACTCTACGATTTCTTCATCCTGAGCGGCTTTATCTTCCGCAAACATCAGCTCGTTGAGTTTTGCGATATCTTCAGGTGTATTCCCTTCACCATTACGACTCACGTACTGAATCGGCTCACCACACAAATAACCTACCTTAAAGGAAACGATTTCATTTGCCCGGTTCACTACTACTTTGTTGTTGATTTCCGGTCTCACCGTTTTCTCACGATTCACAATCGGCTGATTTCCACGGTAGTAATCGTATAAATATTGAATTTCGCTACGATTCATATCATGTACGGAAATCGCCTTTAATAGAACGTCAATCACGTTCCCTTCGTTCACTTCGCGCTCACTTGTTTTAATGATGCGTCTTCCATACATGAACCTCGTTTTATCTGCGCCCTGGCTTCCCAATTCCAACCCTTTCAACAATAAAAAAGCGCATGACCACAAGATGAAATATCTCGCAATCATGCGCATACACAAATATTGATTTCTAATTATAGAATACCACAATATATAGTATGTGTCAAGTAAGACACCACAATATGTAGTACATTACCAGGGCCTTTCAAAAATTTCCACATGGTTTCCGGAAAGAGACTGGGCATATTCCGCAAACTGAGCCATACCGTCTGGAACATCATCATGTGCGTTTTTTCCTACTATCGTATAAGTACACAACATGTCCATCATTTTTCCATAATCTGACTTCTTAGAGTACATAGATGAATCTTTAAATAAACAATGTTCTTTTACCCAGGCACTATTCACGATGATCTTTGTCTCTTTGTTTGCTGTCGTGAATTTAGTAGTGATGTGAGTAATTCCGTTCTTTTTCTTAATTTCTTCCTGTACCTTTTCAGCCACCCTTCCACCAGCTGAGTTAGACTCAAACCTACAGGAATTTACATGGTGCTTGTTCAGAAGCTCCACGAGTCTGGCATCTACAATATTTGGAAGATTATTATCGCACACACAATCCTCTATATAATAATCCTGTCCATATACATAGCCCACAGGTAGAAAGCAATAATCTTTACCTTTATCCTTTGTATCACACACTCCGATGATTGCGTCTGGCTTATCTGCAGGAAGCTCAAAGTATCTTCTTAGCTCGTCCTCGTTATATACCGTTCCTTCTCTTTCAATCGGCTGATTCATATACAGTGCTCTCCAAGAAGCATCATCCATGATTTCCCGCTGTTCTCTGTAGAATTTTGTAGAAAACCCTACTCCGTATGCGTAATCAAAATTAGATTCATCGTTTTCATCCATGGCCGGGACTACAATAAATCTTGCTCTTTCACTATCCCCGTATTTCTGTTCCAGCCTTCCTATCACATCATGCACTGACCACCTGGTAGCAATATGCAGTTCTTTCACCTTATCGCCTATTTTCCTCTGCCGTAAGTCAGTGGTATAAGTCTCCCAGAGCTTGTCCAGACGTTCTTTTGATAGTGCTACTTCAATACCAGACACCAGATCATCACAATAAAGCAAAGTGGCGGCTCGATATAATCCGGCATTACCGGTTCCGATGGATGTAAATTCCAGCGTTTCAAATCTCTGTCTTTTATCAATATCAATCCGACAGTCTTTTGCATTCGTCCCTGACACCTGCAGCCCTGGAAACACATCGTGCCACAAATATTCCCCTTGTGAATCAAGAATACGTAGACATTCGTCATATACCCCTCGAACGAAAGAATTAGAGTGTGATCCAGTAAGTATCGGGCTATTCGGATGCCTACCTGCAAGCCATGTCAGATAAAAAATTGCAAGCGTTGTTTTCCCACATCCGGGCGGGAGTGAAATCGCAAGCAGATCCAATTTATCATCTTCTAAATCCTGCAGCGCATCTACAACTTGTTTCAGCACCTTTCTTCTTGGGGGATAGAACTTCTTAGACGGCTCCCTGTCCCACTCCACATAAAGTAAATAGCTTTCAAAGTGGTAATACCCGGCCACCCTTAGCACTTCTTTATGCAGTTCAAATAGACTTTTGATGAAATCTTCATCGTCTGTCTGCTTAATTTTATCTTCAATTCTTTCAGATAATGATATGATGTACCTGACAGCCTCAGATTCCTCATTTTTTATCCCTTCCTTACAGATATCACATAAATCCTGATAAGGCTGTATTTCGTCTCCAAGTGAATTATAAATGACATGATATAAATTCATTCTAAGTTTTCTCCAATAAAAAAAGACGCAGCTGCGAATAATTCGCAACAACGCCTTGCATGTACTTTATTATTTTGTAAATGTAATCTTCTTACTTGTTTCTAATATCTTAGCATTTCCATCCATAACAACCACTTTTGTTTCCACCTTCTTAGGAATTTTACTTGCGGAAAAGTAAATTGGTATGGTTGAGCTTTTGCCATGATCCAATTCAATCGGGATCCCACTAGCAATCAATACCTGGTTCCCATCTGCGTAAGAATGTGTAGGATCTGTTGTAATACTGATATGTTTCTTTGATGTATTTGTTACTTTCCACTTCACATAACAAACACCTTTTGCATCTTCATTCTGGTACAGCTTGTAATATCGCACACTGGCGTATTTTCCTTTCCATACGATTTTACCATCTGCCTTTTTATTTTTTTGAGAATTTTTTTCCACATGGGTGTCTTCACTTGTGCATCCAACTATAGCAAAAGACACTGCTAAAACCAGTGGTACTATAATAAACTTTTTCATATTTCCCGTTCCTTTCTTTATTGATTGTATCATACCATAAACAGTTGTTTAAAACAATACAAAACGCACTGAGCGGTCTATGAGCGGTTCTGAGCGGTCTGAAAAATAAGACCGCTCACCGCTCAAACCCAGTGTTTTCAATGGCTGTGGGTTTTTCTGAGCGGTTGAGCGGTTAAAATTGGAATTATTATTTTTATATACTATATATAGTACTATTTTATAATTATATTATTTTAAAAATATACCGCTCAACCGCTCAGAAATCTCTGAAACCCTTGGTACAAGCGGGGTCTGGGGTGAGCGGTCTGAAAATTAGACCGCTCATTACCGCTCAGAACCGCTCAGAAAAACGATCTTTTTGAAATTTTTGGATATTTAAAGCACTTACCCGGCCGCTGCCTGGGCGGTATATCCCCCTGGGGTGTGCGTGCTGGACATGTTTTTAATGTAATAAAATATATTTCATTATATTCATATCATAACCACTTGCCGCCCGGCCGCCTGTGAATATGTGTATACTAACCCATGTAACACAAAACAAATTCATGCTTGCTATAACTATCCTGAAAGCCGTACGCCCCCCCCGGTAGACAAAAAAAAAGAACCGGGATTTTTCCCGGTTCAAATTTATTTTTGCTCCTTTATCAGCTTTATCAATACAGCTACTGGTATCATCAAAATAACAAAAATTCCCATTTCAATCATCGCCTTCCTTACTTAAAAACAAACCGTCTCGATTCGCTTTTTGTGCTGCATTCCTGAGCTATCTCAGGATACAACTTTTTCAGCTTACTAGTATCTACCCTGGTGGATGCTACAATCTTGTATGTAACTTTATGTTCAGATCCGATAAATTCATCAGATCCGGAATTTAGTAAGTAATTTTTTATATCGGCCTGCAGCCTTTTAATCTCTACTTCAGCCTGTTCTTTTATGCGGATATATCCAGCCAATTCCGAAAATATGTTATTTACATCACAGGTGTTAATCATTCTAATACCTTCTTTCTATCGCACTCTACAATTTCAGTTAATTTGTCAAATATGTGACATATTGCCATTTCTGTTGTTTCGTTAATATATTCCCGGAAACGGCCCTTTTCAATTTCTAAAAACTCGCCGTTACAAGAATATATTGTAATGTGATTATCATCCAACCAACTATTTCCGCCCAGATTAACAAATGCATAAAATTCTTTAGTGTCAGGGTAAAAATACAAATCTACTTGATACGGACATGTGGCATACTTCCATAAAAAGCGGTGAACTTCTTTATTTAATCTGTTTTCATGTTTTCTGAAATAATCAAGTGTTTTTTCTATATCTGTCATGCCTGCTACCTTCTTTCTGTAAGCTTGTAATAATGCTGCTTCTGAAATTCGATTGAAAAATGTTTCGCCCAGCGCTTTAACTCTTTCATGCATTCTAATGTGCTACCATAGAACACAAACGGGTTAGAACCGTCTGAAAAAGAAAAATGCATATAATTATCGTCTGTTTCGATAAAGAACGCTGTATATTTTCCGGTTTCTGTGTTCACACAATTGCAATATTCGAATGAATTTAACAGCTTGTTAAAATCGTTTTCCGCGCCTTTATCGTTCGCTATATCATCTCCATACATTTCTATGTTTATGATTGCTTCCGGGTGCCATGGCATACCCGGGCGTAAATTAGAAGGGCAAAGTGCGATAGTAAAACCGTTTACAAACGCCTGTTTTGCAACCGCTTTACTCACACGTGCAAATGTGCGTTCGTTTATTGTAAATTCATATTTATTCATGATCCCTATCCCCCTTAAAAAGTGAATATAATATAATTTCCGTTCGGAACGCTTAAAACCGTTGTTTCATATCCAAGATGTTCAACCAACGATTCTATATATAAATCTTGATCGAATTCACTTCTTTCAAGAGCGTTGTCTTCTAACCACTCTTCTATCTTGTATAAATAGCTGTAATCATTGATTAAATCATCGAATGAAAAAGCTGCATTTTCACCGAACTCTGTACAATCACAGCAAATCGCAATGGGATCAAATTCTATGTTTTCGTCGATTTCATCATAGTAATTCAGCAGCATTTCTAATCCTTCATAGGTGTAATAATCTCGGTTCATCGCTTTGAACCTCTCTTTCATGTCATAAACATCGATTGTAATTTTCATAGAACCCTCCTTTTTTATTTATATCTACGTGCTAACATGCTCTCCAATGACTGTTTAGGCGTTAAATAATCCGAATAGGTTCCGTATCCCGTAACAGGCATTTCTAAAAATTCAGCTTTATTCAATCCGCAAAAACTTCTAATATGTCTACCTGTTGTTGCCGTCCAGCCTTTATAGAACCGTGTCAGATTACCTTTGACATCTTTGCTAATGATTTTAGTGCCGTAGCTATACAGCGTTTCAATTCCATTTTTGTCTACTTCTACAATGGCTTTCCCATAAAAACTTTTATGGCTATCCGTTGGTATCAATTCATAGCGTTTTAATTTCATAATGTTTACCTCCTGTTATCTGTTTCCTTTGATGATCTTATTATATATAAGGCACATATATATTTCAATGGGTAAAATGCACAAAAAGACACTTTATTTTTGTGTACTTTAATGTACTTCTGTGTTTCTTCTTATATATAGCGATGAAAAGAGGTATTTTTATCTATGGCACTTTTTAAGATGCTATGATATACTTCTAAAAAGGAGGTGAAACCATGGAAAAAAAGACTTCAGAAGCTCAGCGCAAAGCAATAAAAAAGTACGATAGCAAGTATAAACGCATCAATTGCCGGATCCCGCCCGAGTTATATCATCGAATCACTGAGACAGGCAGCAGTGCAAACTCGATAATTCTTGACGCCTTGCGCAAGTACTTTGGTATAGCTGACTGACTATAGATAAAATTCAGCGTTTGGAAAAGTCGCTGATACCAGAAAGAAAACTATTGCGCTGAGTCTTCCGGCCGGTATAGTCGAAAAACTTAGATTAGAAGCAGAAAAGTCTGGCAGCAGTATGAGCGGCATAGTCACAAGTTTGATTGAAAAGTTGCAAACAATTCCCCTGGGACGTTCCCGGGGTTGTTTTAATTTCGTCATGAAGCGTTTTAATTTGCTCATTTTACCATTTTATGACTATCTTAATATATTTTATCATCTAAGCGTAAAAGTCGTTATATTAGAGTCTCACGACTTTCTGAGTCGCTATAAAGTCGCTCGAAAATTTTTAGTGTGCAGTTTATGAGCAAAGTCTATAGATCTCATGTGGATAAAGTCGTATCCTCTACGCTATATATCCAGGCAGCAGAGTCGTAGAACGCTCTCAGCCTTTCATATACTGCTTTTACATTCTCTACTGGTAATTTTATCGCTTAATTCGGAAAGTCGCTGTATGAGCCCGTATGAAAGTCGTATAGGCAGCAGAGTCGCTAAGTGCATTTCTCAGAGTTGTATACTGATGGTTTTACGCTAAACAACTATCTTCCCACATTACAAATTCAAAAATCGCATCCGGCACCGGCTTGGCTATATGGTCTTAAAACGCTCTCAGCCTTTCATATGACGCTTTTTACTATATATGTATATTATTCTATACCTGCTGCCGGATAGTCTTTATACAGAGCTGTAAAAGTTGATCGATAGTATCTTTAAATAAAGTCGTATCTTATATTACACTGTTCGAATGACATTATCTAGCTACAGAGTCGTATAGTCGCAGAACGCTCTGAGCGTCTCATATCGGAGTTTTTATTGTTTAGGTATAGTCTTATATCCAAAGTCGCAAAAGTCGCTCAGGCAGCAGGTAAATAAAAAGAGCCGTGCATAGTCGCACAGCTCTTTCTTTTTATGATTCTTTATCAGGCAAAGTCTTCTGATAAGATTCTGCATTGATGTATCTTTCTTTGATGGACTCAGCATCAATCTCTGTTTCCTGTTTTGGGGTTACCACGTGTTCTACCTTATCGAGATAACCAAAGTTGTTCTTTCCAAGGAATATTCCTGAGACTGGATTCATTTTACCGGAATTCATGTAACTTTCCCATAACGTTTCCATGATTCTGTATGCTTTTTTAATCACATTGGCAACCGATTTTGGCAAGGCTGACTTATATCCATTACCACCCGTAGGTGTATCATTCACAATTGCTAGTAACGTTCTTCTATCCATCCCATTCAACGATAATGCCATACCTGCTACCGTAGGTTTCATATCATACTTAGCATAAATAGAAAAATACCTTGTCAGCTGATCTGCCACCTGTTCTTCATCATCCAAATCAATAGCAGGAAGGTTAAACAGTTCGATGTTCATCTTAGTAATTTTATTGTTATCACCATCCTCAATATTAAACCCTCGAAGTCTCATTTTCACCGGATCTATATTCTTTTTCTTGTGAAGGGTTTTGGCCGGTGATGATTTTTTATCTATCGGTTTACCTGTTCTCGGTGAAATTCTAACGTCTTCTTCTTTCTTCATAAAATATCCTTTCTGAGCGGTCTGAGCGGTTGAGCGGTCATTTTCAACTTTTTATTTTTATATAGTATATATACCTATATTTTTATAATTCTAATAATATTAAAATATACCGCTCAACCGCTCAGTAAACTCTGTATCCTTACTCTCCCAACGGTTTCCGGCTGAGCGGTCTGATTTTTTGACCGCTCATTACCGCTCACTACCGCTCACTTTTTCAGTGATTTTTGCTTATTTTTCTAATTTTTGAGCCGTAACTGAGCGGTCTGAGCAATTTATGAGCGGTCTATGAGCGGTCTGAAATCCCAGACCGCTCAGAAAAATCAGAGTGGAATAGACTGGATCCAGGCATCTTTGATTCGGATTCCTGCATATCCTTTCAGCCTTTTTTCACCTACTTGAGCTTTTCTGATTTTCAAATGCTCGGATTCATTACCTAACCAGTTATAAAGTCTCCTGGACGACACATCCTGGAGACCGTTTGCCCGGCTCCATACTTTATACAAGTCTAAGATTTGTTTTGATGTTACCTCTCCTTTCTCATCCTGCACGAACACACCTTCAAAAAATTCATCAAAGTTCCGTCCTTTTGCTTTTTCCTCGGCCATATATTCTCGGCTACGTTCTGACCAATGTACTTTCCAGTTGTTAGCCATAACACGCTTTAAGCCTTTCATGGCCCAACGGACGATAGCTTCTTTTTCGGATGCCACCTTCTGCTCCATGTTAGCAATATCCCTGCGGTTTGGATCCTTTTCTTTCAGTTTAATTGGATGCAGTCTGCGGTAGAACCCATCCGAATCATCATACAGAGTCTTCAGCATATCGTTTCCGTTTGCTATCACGGTACAATAAGGTGTGAACTCAAACGGATCCTTGTGTTTGCGCTCTGCTTTAATCGGCTGATTTGCTGTAATGAGTTTCTTTAATAATCCTGTTTCAGCAAGTGCCTCAGTCTTTAAGTCATCATCATACACAACCAACTTATTTTCCACCATAGCTAAGGTGAATTTTTCTTCTGCAAGTTCCTTCATTTCTGGTGAAATGAAAGCATTCCCGAAGATCTGTTTCATAAGATAGGTAAGCACAGATTTTCCGGTTCCTCCGTTACTGATTAGGATGAAAGCTTCCTGCGCAGCAGTCGTAGGAATCATGCAATAACCTATCATTTCCTGGATGGTTAAAATATCGTCTTCCTGGAATAAGTCGTTTAGCCATTTGGTAAACCAGGGCATAGGTGCATCCGAATCGGTAAAGTCTACGTTAAGCCGATAGGGATAATGCTTCTTTTCCCCTTCACGAAATTCCCAACGATTTCCATTTATATGCAGATCACCATTTTTAAACGGAATACAGTGAACATCTGCGGAAAAGTCTTCCTGGTTAAATTTGTCAGCAACTGTTTTTAATATTGCATTAGTCGGGATGTCAAGTCGGTCTGTATAACCTGTGCTTTCCAAGGTGTCTACCACTTCTTTTCTGAGAACAGCATCCGGCATAACTCCATCTGGTGTGTAAAAAAGCCCGTTGTGATAGAGAAGTTTATAGGATTGACCTATTGCAGTGGTTATGTTTGGATAGTTGATCTTCAAGCCTCCGCTTTTTGTTTCATATACACAGCGGTCTAATCCGATAACATTCTCATCAGGTATATTTTCGCATTTTGTGATGGTTATGTTAAGACCGTCCGACACTTCTTCTACTTCATCAACGTACTCCGGTTCTCCGTGTATCTCTACCCATTCATCGAATGTTTCCGGGATCGCTTCTCCAGTTTCTAAATAAATCAAATGGTTTTACCTCATATATTTATAAAATCAATTCTAATTCTTCTAGCGTATGCCGCTCTCTTTTAATTCTTTAATGTCGCTTTTTAGTTTTGCAATTTCTTTACCTTCCGCCCGGATCCGGTCAATAGCTGTCCGTACCGCCTCAATGTGATCCGGGCTGTATGTCAGGATCGGGCTGGATAGTTCGTCCAGTACTTCTTGTAAATTAGAAATCAATTCACCATTGTTCATATTAGTTTGTCACCTCAAATCTAAACCTAATTTTTCCTGCTGGTATTCTACGCCGTATTGCATATTTTTATACATATGACCGGATGGAAATTCTGGAAACCATAACCTTTCGCCAGTTTTGAATTTGACAATCAACCTGTTGTTGTGCGTTACACCTGTTTTATTTCCAGTTGGAACCAGTAATAACTTTATATATTCAACTTCTGGCAATGGTTTCAGAACAGTATTTAAATATTCTTTTTCTACGTCATCAAGAATATCCTCTCTAAACTGAACAGCTTTTACGGGTAATGGACGATAATCTAAACCTTTGAATTTTTCATTAAAACCCACGAACTGACACGTTGATCCAGTGCTATGATATGTACAAGAAGATGCATTAAATCTCGGCTTGCTTTCACAAAGAACTAAATCTCCAAGAACATTTCTCATAATCCACTTATACTTCTTATCCGTAGCTTGTAATACCTGCCATTCTTCATTCGTAAATAATTCATTCTTTTTCATTCGATTCTCCTTTAACTTTTGAAATGCTTTTTCTTTCTCACCAATCTGACATCCTCTGACACTATCAAACATACAATTGCTACAACTAATACCTGCACAGGTTATCGAACCTTTAAAATGTTTAGAATATCCTATAAACAGTTTTTTAAACAATTCGTTATCTATCATGTATATGACCTCAGTTTTGATATTCCCAAAGGACTAACTTTGTTTTTAAACAGAATAAATTTCTCTGGAATAATAGCAATTCCATTATCGAATCTGATTGTGTATTCATTATTTTTTAATACTTTTACGATTCTACCAAAACCATTACCGTAAACTTCTTTTGACACAAATCCAAAATTCTTACTGAATTCAGAAACATATACAGTATCTCTCGGTTTATATTTATTGTTCATTTTATATAAATTAACTCTACGTAAATCTCTTTCCCGTAAATCGGCTCTCATATATACCCATCCATCGCAGTCTTTATCTAACCAGTGTTTGTGATTTCTTAATATATCTACAACTTCTCTGTTCATACTGCTTCTCATAAATCCTCCTTACGACAGACTCGCAATAATGCGCTAGATATGAAATAACATCGTTATCATCTTGTACAATTTCAATCATTTGCTTTTTCTTCTATGAATTTTAATTCTGCAATCTCTTTTGGTGTAAGTGTAGGAATGCCTACTTCCTAACACTCGCTTCTCAATCTTTCTCATCCATCTTTGCACCACATGAAAAACAAAAATGTAAATCGGCTATATTGCCGTCACAATTTGTAGCACTTCCACATTCAGAACATTCAACAAACCCTTCTTCTGAATAGTCAATCCAATGTCCTGTCTTTTCCTGCTTTCTTAACTGCTTTAATTCTTTCAGCCATTCCGCAAGTTGTCTGTGTTCTTTGGCACAATCTTTGTAGAATTTGATTGTTCTGTATTCTTCTTGCAACTTTGCTTCCCACGCTTGCGCTTTCTTTTCTTCCGCTACTTCATCACAATGTTGAATTGCTTCATCTAATGTCATTCTGCACCACTTTCTTTAGCCCTTTGTATTCGTCATTCCACCATTTTTTACATTCATCGCAATCGCCGAATGCATCGCAACTAATGAACCTTCCACATCTTCCAGTAGAAGCCGGCGGGCAATCAGCCAGTGTCACTTTAATACCAAAAATTTGTTCAAACTTCTCTTTGTTCGTAATTGCAGGGTGTGCTTTTACCCACTTTTCAAACTCTTCCATTATTTCAAAAAAATCATACGGCTCACAGCATTCATCGTAGCCGTGATTAAACATGCAGTCGCTACACATTACTCCACGGCAAGGGTTATCATCAGTAGCTTCTCCTCTTTCAGGATTTATAGAATCGAAATACCTTTTAGCCTGTTTTTTAAATTCTTCTTTAGTCATAATTTCTCCTAGTATTCAATGTGAAATCCTCCATGCTCATTGATCCAATCAATGACTTCTTTGTAATTCAGACCGCCTTGCTCTTTTGGACGCATGATATAATCATATTGTTTCGGATGAGTTTCTTTCATTTTCAAGAAGCGACCTTCGCCTGGTTTTTCAAGGTGGCAACCATAACCGCAAAACATACATCCTGTACGATTACAACCTGTGGTTTTGAGAACACCGTTATCTTGCACTTTTATCTCTCCATAAACAGAAGCGATTGGGAGGTTGTGCTCTTTAATGTAGAGAAGCACATCCTGTTCTTTCCAGAAACTCATGGGATTTGAAATCGGGGATTTCATCTCAAAACCATTACAACCGTTCTTCGACCATTGTGATGTTCGCAAACGAGATTCAGATGCCATCTGTGCAGTTATCGGTTTTCTCCCGGTTTTTCGCCCAAAAGAGTGAACTGGATATTTCTTCATCACGTTACAGCAATTTGCTGATATTTCGAATGGGGCTTCGAGGAAAAATTTATATTTTGATATATTGTATGCACTCGGTTTCCCGTCTTTGCCCGGATATGTGCCTATTACTTGCATGTAGCGTGAAGTTTGCCTGGGGATAATTCCACTCTCTCGAACTGCCTTTACATAGCGTCTTGCCCCAGAAACCTTATCCGAAACTTCTTTGCTAATGAATGGGTATCCATATTCTTCAATAACCTGTCTAAAATTTTTCTTTGGTTTTAGCCACTCTACATTGTCATACGTCTTTACGAAGTTTCGTACTTCTGGATATTCCAGTCCAGTATCAATATATACTGCTAGTATTTCTGGGTATAAACGGCGTGCAATGTCGAGAAGAACAGTAGAATCCTTTCCGCCAGAGAAACTGATGTATACACCGTCTATATCATATTCTCTAACCCATTCCCTAATTCTGTGCTCAGTCATTTTGATCTTCATGGAAAGTGGCAGTCCCTGTTTTTCATGAAGCTCTTGTATTGTATGTTTAATTTTCTTCCATCCCTTCTGCAGCACAGGCTGCATACCCGATCAGATCCACAAGGGAATCCCTCTTGTAGCCACCGGTCATCATCCGAGCAAGTTTGAAAAGCACCATCATCATCCCGACATCGTAGCCGTTCAGGCCAATCCCGAGATAGACTGTCCACAGCATCGCGATGTTGGCAAAGTTATCTTCCGGCTCGCCGTATTGTTCATTCCTGTCTTCACAAATGATCCGTTTCGCTT
>OCVV011356647.1_pt1 | contig 37910 bp, 31 predicted proteins | sample 1539721 | NCBI WGS metagenome assembly OCVV01 (sample SAMN02144230, study PRJEB22623) | gut metagenome | biome: sheep rumen | host: Ovis aries | place: New Zealand | reverse complement strand
ACAGTAAACGGCACTATTAGAAATTTCTAAAAAACGTCTAATTTCACCAGGTGATTACCAATGATTTCGGATGATTTCCGGTGATCACCAATGCACTCAATAACAAAAAAAGAACTTGCGATTACGGGCCTTCAGGGACTTTGAAAGACTACATATGATCCTCGGCGCATAACACCGACCGTGGCTCCTAAGCGGTAGGTCAGAGGTTCAAATCCTCCCGTGGACGCCAGATCATGATCGGCAATCCATCCAGATGATGGGTTGCCGTTTTTATATCAGAATGCAAGCTCTCTCTTCACCTTCTTGCCAGAACCGTAATCCATGATTTGCCCGGGTGATGGTCTGCAGCGGCCTCTGAAAATTCCACTTTTTTCAGTACCACTTCGATCTGCTCCGGAGTATAACAGGTCATGCCGTCGATGATGCCCTCAAACTTCCTGCCAGCGGCATTCTGGGGCTACTGGTGCCAGTATATCTGAATCAACCGGTACGCGCTGATCCCGTCAGATCTCTAGGAGCGGCTGCTTTCACTCGTAAGGGTCAAAGATTATTTTATCCTGACGACCAATGTCGATCATAGCTTTCAGCGGAGCGGGTTTGATAAGAGAAACTTTTTTCTATACGCAGGGAGACTATGGCTTGTTTCAGAGCAGCTCCCCAAGCGGCACAGCCAGGACCAGGCCCTATGATAATTATGAGATCATCCGCAGAAGATTGCAGAAAGATCCATATGCATTGACGGGGATATCGGGGAAGTACTGAACAGATATTCTGGGTAGGTTATCAGATCCTGCTCGGATGTCTGAATACGAAAACATCACATGTTAACGCGTCATATATTAATAAAAATAAAAAATATGACGCGTTAACACGCATATAGAACTTCATTATGATATGATGAACCCGAAACCAGTAAATATGAAACGGGGAGGGGATTCGGATATGGATCTGTATGTTCGCGAAAAATATTTTAAAAAAATCAGAGGATTCTACAGGAGTAACGACATTATTAAAGTCATTACAGGCGTACGCAGATGTGGGAAATCCACTCTGATGAAGATGATCGCGAATGAGCTGAAAGCCCAGGGCGTGCCAACCGAGAGAATCCTCTATCTTGATCTGGATCAGCGAAAATACAGAAAGATTAAAACTGCAGACCAGTTGGAAGATCTCATTGCCCGCGGTATTCAGGAATCAGAACAGAATTATGTCTTTGTAGATGAGATTCAGAATGTGAAGGGATTTGAAGAAGTCATAAATGGCTTTCGGGAAGATGGAAACTGCTCTATTTTCATTACAGGTTCAAATTCCTACCTGCTGAGCGGAGAACTCGCCACAAAACTGACAGGCAGATACATTGAATTTGAGATGTATACCCTTACATTTGAGGAATATGAACAGATGAAAGCGTTCTATCATGTGCAGGTCAGTGACAATCCGATGATAGAGCTCCGTAATTACATTTTGGAAGGCGGCTTTCCGAGAGCGGTGCTGATTAAGAATCTGGAAGACAAGCGCCGTTATACGGAGAGTGTGGTGCAGGAGATTTTTGAAAAGGATATCCGGCATCGGGTGAAGATCAGAAATCGTGAAAGCTTTGAGACCGTACGCCAATATCTGATCAACAACTTCGGTGGAACGACAAGCATATCCAATCTGCAGCGGGATCTTAAGAATAATGGACAGAAGATAACCAGACAGACACTGTCAAAATATATTCAGACACTGGTGGATGCAAAGGTTCTGTATGCATGTGATCGATTCGACTTGAAATCCCGCAAATCCATTGCCGGTGAAAAAAAGTATTATCTGAGTGATTTGAGCTTCTATTTTGCCTTAAATACAGATAACCGGATCAATTACGGACCGGTACTGGAAAACATTGTATATCTGTACGCAAGAAGTATGGACAGCAAGGTCAGCGTCGGCAGAATCGGTAAGCTGGAATGCGACTTTATTATGCGCGACACTTCGATGAATTATGCCTATGTGCAGGTAGCATTTACGATCGCTCTAAGCAGAGAAACGGAAGACAGAGAATACAGACCGTTGGAGATGATTCGGGATAACTACCCGAAGTATGTCGTCACAACGGACTACCTTCTTCAGAAGAGGAATGGGATTCAGCATGTAAATCTGATGGACTTCATGAAGGCTGAGAAAATATTCTGACAGTGGACCGGTGCGCAATAAATGAAATACACCCGTTATCATCAAATCCCCCTTCTGGGAATACATGAAAAAAATCCGCATGCCTTCTACGCCCGCGTCAACCTAGGTGAGGTGGGATGCAGCCGGGATATTGTGAAGCGGAGTGTCCGCATAATCCGGATTCAGAGACTGAATCGTCCGGAGCCCGGCTGCCTGCAGATAGGAAGAAAAAAGCATATGGATAAACATGATTTAATAAACCAACTTCAGCTTGACACGATGGCTGAGCATTTCGAAAAAGCGATCAGTCAGGCAGCCGACGCTCTTCAGGAAAAAGGATATAAAAATGCAGGCACAATCAGGGACAAAATTCTGGAAACTTCCGGGTACAGATATTTATAAGGAGGCACAATGATTATCAATACCGGAAGCCGCACCGACATTCCGGCCTTCTTTCATACCTGGTTTTACAACCGGATCCGGGAAGGGTATGTCCTGGTGCGCAACCCCTATCAGCCCCAGCAGGTGACCCGCTATCTGCTCGATCCTTCTGTGGTCGACGTCCTGTCCTTCTGCTCCAAGAATCCGGCCCCGATGCTGCCCCGCATCCATGAGCTGGACACCTTCCGGCAGCTCTGGCACGTGACAATCACCCCTTATGGAAGGGATATCGAGCCTTATGTCCCGCCGAAGGCAGAGGTTCTGAAAACCTTCCGCACACTTTCCGGAATTGTCGGAAAAGATGCCATCGTCTGGCGGTATGACCCGGTCTTTCTGTCGGAAAAATACAGTCTTTCGTTCCACAAGAAAGCCTTCCGATCCATGGCGGTGTACCTGAGGGGCTGCACAGAACAGTGCGTTGTGAGCTTCATTGATCTTTATGAGAAGACGAAGAGGAATTTTCCTCAGGCCCGGACTGTCTCCAGTGCTCAGCAGATGGAGCTCATCGATGCGTTCGACAGCATCGCGGCAGAAAACGGTATGCAGATTCATCTGTGCTGCGAGTCCTCCGCCCTGACTGCCGGGCATCCTCATACGGACGCCCAGGGCTGCTTCTCCCGTTCTGTCATCGAGAAGGCAGCCGGCATCCATCTGTCCGTTCCTTCCCACTCACTGGCCAGAAAGGCCTGCTCCTGTCTGCTTGGCGGAGACATCGGGGCTTACAATACCTGCCTGCATGGCTGTCGCTACTGCTACGCAAACTACAACAGAGCAATTGTGGAGGCGCAGGCTGCAAGGCACGACCCCTGCTCCCCCTATCTCATCGGGCATGCGATGGCAGGCGACATCATCAAAGATGCCAGGCAGGAATCGTGGATCGACCGCCAGATGAACCTCACCGATTTTCTGTAAAGCAATTACAGCGTCCTGCCATTCAGATAATCCGCAGGAATCACCAGATCGGTCTTGCAGTCTTTCTTCTCAATGAGGGACAGCAGCATGTCCACGGCTGCATGGCCGATCTCTTTCTCATGATTGTCGATCGTGTCGATCCGTGGGACAACATAGTCCAGGATGCTGGTACCGTCAAAGCCGGTCAGACCATACTCCATCCCGGCGCTGAATCCACATCCGCGGAAGAATTTCATAAGCTCCAGCGCAAAGATATCCCCGGAACAGATGAATGCAGTTCCTCTTTCCGGCAAGAGAAGCGACTTACACCTGTCACTGTAGTCCTCGCATTCGATGACGTGATAATCTGAAAATCCGGCGTCCTTCACAGCTTCCAGAAATCCCGCTCGGCGCTCCTCGTGTACATAGAGATTCAGTCCTCTTCTGGACAGAGGCGGGCATAAGAATACAAGCCGTCTGTACGTTTTGCGGATGGCTTTCTGCACAAGCTGGTAGACAGCCTTCCGATTGTCTACTCCGACAAATGGGAGTCCTCTCCCGACCCTGTTGTCCACCGTTACAATCGGCACCGGCGCCTTTTTCAGCATGTCTGCATAGGAACCTTCCGCATTGACGGAAGACAGGATGATTCCGTCAACATGGTAATCCAGAAGCCGATTGACCTGCTGTTGCTCCAGCGCCGGATCCTGTCCGTGCAGCATAATGTTGACGCCATATCCATTGTTCCGGGAGCGCTCCTCGACAGCGTTCACAATCTGTGCGAAATGCTGGTTCATGACATTCAGAACCACAACTCCGATCGTATAGGTTCTCGACATCGCCAGCCCGCGCGCAAGCAGATCCGGCCTGTAGCCATTCTCCTGCGCAGTCTGCCTGATTCTGGCTTTTGTGGCATCACTGATCCTTCCCGTATCATTCAGCGCACGGATCACCGTTGTTCTTGATACGCCGCAGATTCTCGCGATATCATTGATCGTCACGCCCATGCTGCGCTCCTCCCGTTTTTCCTGTCTGATTCTTCTTTCAGCATCCACAGGGATTTTCTCGATTATAGCATGGAAAACCGATCAGGCCAGAGACACGCTGACCATTTCAAAGGAAAGCGGCTGCATCCTCACCGTCATCTTCCCATCTTTGAGCAACGCATTGTCACACGCCTGCGGCACGACCTTGTCGTGATCGATGCTGTTGTTATCCTTCCTGTCCTTCGCACTCAGAACCTGATCCAGAATGATCGTCTGAGGCTGAAACCCTTCCATCGAAAAGACTGCCTCTGAGTCATTTTCAGCACGATTGACCAGACAGAAGACAAGCCGCTGCCGCTCCTCGTCATAGACTGTGACATGATCGATACATGGGACCTTCTCAAATCCGCCGGCTGAATATCCGTCTTCATCGGAGCGCTCCTCAAGAATGAGTCCTCTGCAGTTTTCTGCCATCAGCGAAAACACGTAATAGATTGGCTGAAACCAGATGCCGCCGCCTTTGACCGTCATGATGCAGGCACTGATATTGGTCAGGAGAGACTGACAGCCGATCTTCACCCTGTCCGCATGCTTCAGCATCGCCATCAGCATACTGGCAAACAGCAGAGAATCCTCAAGCGAATAGATCTGCTCACTGAACGCCGGTGCGATCCGCCAGGGATGCGCCGCCACATCCGCTTCAACCTGCTTGTCAGAAATGGACCAGACGCCCCATTCGTCCAGGGCGATATCGATTGTCCGGCCACTCCGCCTCCTGAACTTTTCAACATCACAGAGGTCAACGATGGCTTTGATGAAACGTTCAAGATCAAGCGACTGAGACAGAAACGCAGCCGTCCCTTTCTCCTGCCCACCATAGTACTGGTGGAGCGAAATGTAATCCGCATAGTCATAGGTTTCCCGGATCACTTCCTGATCCCAGTCCGGACAGGTCTCCCTCGACGACAGCGAGCTGCCACACACTGCCAGCTGAATGGACGGATCGAGCAGCTTCATGGCCTTTCCGGTCTCATGCGCCAGCCGCGCATACTCCCGCGCTGTCCTGTGGCCGATCTGCCACTCCCCGTCCATCTCGTTGCCAAGACACCAGGTTTTCACCCTGTACGGCTCCGGATGACCATTCTCCGCGCGCAGATCGCTGTAACAGGTCCCCGCCTCGCTGTTCACATACTCCAGAAAGGATACGGCCTCCCTGATCCCCGCTGTTCCGAGGTTCACCGCAAGAATCGGCTCAATCCGGGTTTTGTCTGCCCACTTCATGAACTCATCAATCCCAACCTCGTTGGTCTCGATGCTTTTCCAGGCAAGGTCTCTCTTCTTCGGGCGCCGACTGACAGGACCTATCCCGTCCAGCCAGTCATATCCGGACACGAAATTTCCGCCTGGATAGCGGACCGCCGTCACACCCATGCTTCTCGTCGCGTCAATCACATCTTTCCGGAATCCATCCTCATCCGCAAGCGGATGGTCCTTCTCATAGATCCCGGAATACACCACGCGTCCCATATGCTCGACAAAGGATCCGAACAGTCTTCGGTCTATCCATCCTTTTGTATATGCCCTGTTGATCGTAATCGCTGCTCTGTTCATATCTCGTCTTTACTCCTTCATGCCGGATGTCGCGATGCCCTCTACAAAAAACTTCTGCCCGGCGAAAAACAGAATCAGAAGAGGCGTCACAGAAATTGCAGTTGCCGCCAGCGTCGGCCCATACTTGATGGAGTGCGTTCCAACCAGAATTGCCAGCCCTGCAGAGAGTGTCCTGTTCTCCGCCGAACTCGTCAGCATCATCGGGTACAGAAGATCATTCCAGTTGTTCATAAAATGAAAGATTCCAAGCGTGACAAATGCGGGCTTTGACAAAGGCAGGGTGATGGTTCTGTAGATGCCGAATTCACTCATTCCATCAATTCTGGCTGCCTCATCCAGGGAAGAGGGAATATTTCGAAAAAAAGAGGTCAGCATAAAGATCCCGTAAGCACTGGATGCTCTTGGCAGCACAAGCCCGACAATGGTATTCAAAATCCCCATCCGGTACTCTTCCATATAGAGCGGAATCATAATGACCTGAAATGGCACCATCATCGTGAGTAGGATGATGCTGAAAAGCATTTTCCTGCCTCTGAAGTGCATCCTTGAGAAGGCGTATGCCGCCAGCGAGTCAACGCCTAGTGAAATCACCGTTACCAGCCCCGCGAACAAGACCGTGTTCGCCAGCATCCGGAGCACCGGGATCGCCTTCATGACATATGCGTACTGTACCGTCACAAAACGGGACGGAAAAAAGTGCGGCGGCCATTTTATGACGTCAATGTCTGACTTGAAGGAAGACACATACAGCCAGACTAGCGGAAAAAGAACCAGTATCATGATCAGCACCAGAAGAATATCTCCCGGCAGCTGTGATTTTCTTTTCTTCATAGTTCATCGTCCTGTCCGAAAGAATATCTGCGTGTGACCGCAGTCACGACCGCAATCAATAGGAAGAGATAGACGGCGATCGAGGAGGCATACCCCAGATTGAAGGGGGCTGTCTGAAACCCTCGGTCGTAGATGTATCCGACCAGTGTCTCCGTCTTGTAGAGCGGACCACCGCCCGTCATGACATAGATCTGGTCAAATACCTGAAGTGCTGTGATCAGAGTTGTAACGAGGCAGAATCCGATTGAATCCCGGATTCCGGGTATCGTCACATAGAAAAACTGCTGCCATCTGCCTGCGCCGTCGAGCTCCGCTGACTCATAGAGGGACGGCGAAACGCCGAGCGCCGCAGCAGACAGGATGGTAAGGGTGTACCCGAACGATTTCCAGACGGATACGAAAATGACCGTCGGCATCGCCCATGTGGGGCTTCCCAAAAGGTTTGGAAGCTGGATACCAACTTTTGACAGCAGGTACGGAAGCATGCCAGAGTTCGGGTCCAGAAGCATGGACCACACAATGCTGATGGCTGTCATAGAGCACACATAGGGCAGGTAGAACACTGAACGCAGGAACTTGTCAAAGCGCCGGTTCCTCATCATGAACATCAGGAGGAAAAGTGCCAGAAACACCTGAAGCGGCACCTCAAACAAGGTAAACACACAGGTATTCAGGGTTGCATTCCATACCCGGCTGTCGTGAAAGGCCTTTCTGAAATTGTCCAGCCCTACAAAGCTTCCGCCCTTCATATAGATGTTGATGTCCGTCAGACTGATCCCGAAAGCACCGATCAGCGGGACAAAGACAAACACGGTGAGGATCGCAAGGGACGGCAGTAAAAAAAGGTATGCCTGTTTCTGGGAACGCCGGGTGCCTGTCTGTTTTCCGGATCTCTTCGCCGGCCGTCGCCTTGCTGCTCCGCATTCAATCTGTCCTGCCGAAACCATCCTTTGTTCTGCCATCCCTCTTCCTCCTGCTGCGCGCGCTCAAGCATACACCCAGTCTGTGTGATTCTTCACGCGGCCTGGTTCGGCGCTCAAACATGCACGCACTCTGCGTGCTTCTTTGTTATTCAGCAGACTGCCGTCTGCCGGATTACTTTCCTGCAATCACCTGATCAAGCGCATCGGACGCTTCCTGCACGCAGGTCTTCACATCCTGCCCTGCAAGAACCTTCTCCATCATCGGTTTCATCACATCGTTATCGATCTGGCTTCCGCTTGCCAGTCTCAGATGCCAGTCACGACCGATCGTAGATGCCTTCGAAACATCCGTCAGAATTTCATTTCCCTTGATATCCGGATCCTCCAGAAGCGTCTTGGACCACACAGGGAATCCGTTGACCATGGACCACTTCTTCAGAACTTCGTCAGAAAGCCAGTGCGCCATCCATTTATAGACCGCAGCCCTTGTCTCGTCACTTGCACCCTTGGCCAGCATCCAGTCACAGCCTCCTGCCGGTGAGAATGCTCCCGCTGAGCCTGCAGGCAGTGCTGTAATGCCATAATTGATTCCCAGCTGATTCAGACCATTGATGTTCCATGGCCCATTGATCTCCATGGCAAGCTGACCGGCCTGGAACATGGTATCTGCCTCCGCCGCACCGAGGCTTTCCGGAGAAACACCGTCTTTCATCAGGTTCTGCAGCCATGTCAATGTATCGATGTTTTCCTGAGAGTTCAGCAGATTCTTCGTTCCATCCTCACTGATCACATCGCCTCCATTTGCCCAGAGGAACTCGACATAATTCAGATAGTCTGTCGGAAATGCGATTCCGTACTGCTTCTTTGAGGCATCTGTTGTTTTCCTCGCCGCATCCGCGAATTCATCCAGCGTTGCCGGCGGAGTCTCCGGATCCAGCCCTGCTGCCTGAAACAGATCCTTGTTGTAGTACAAATACTGAAGGTTGTACTGCATCGGGACCCCGTACTGGCTCCCGTCGATATAGGAATTCTGCAGGACACTGTCCGTAAAGTTCGATGAGTCGAGTCCGGTTGCCTTCCAGAAATCATCGATCGGCTCGAGCATATCGTTGTCCTTGTACTGCTGCATCAGCTCAATTCCGGCGAGAATGAAATCCGGTCCATTCCCTGTGGATACTGCTGTCGGAAGCTTTGCCTGCAGTGTCTGGTAATCCATGATATCGATATTGACCGTTACGTTGTCGGTGTTTGTCTTGTTGTAGTCATCGACAATCTCACGAAGCACGTCTCCGTCCGACCCGGTGAAGTTGCACCAGAACGAGATCGTGATCGGATCCGAAGCTGCCGCTTCTGTTTCTGCTGCCATCGCCGGCATTCCGCCCAGCAGCATGGATGCTGTCATCGCCCCGGCAAGGACTGTACTGCAAATCTGTTTGTTCATACGCTTGTCTCCTTTGTGAAATGTTTGTGGTGATATCGACGGTTTCTATGTATGCGTACTCGTGTACGCATATTCTCAAAATAGAATGCGTACTCGTGTACGCTTTATATTCTTCTTATCACTTTGTCCTAATAATGTCAATAGTCATTCTATTTTTTGGCATTATGCACAATCTAATCGTTCGAATTTTGTTGTACTTGTTTGTCATGAACACGCTTCTTTCTCATCCCCACGGAGATGCAGAACGGCTCTGGCGACGCGATAGATCCGTTCCTGAAAACTCGTTGCCTTCATGAAAAAAGTGCCAGCCCAACTCTGGACTGGCGCTTCCATCTTTCTGTAACCATCTCTACCTGCTGTTTCAGCTCTCTATTGCTCCGACCTGTACTTCCCCAGCAAGGTTTGCATAGTCTGAGTATACATCAAGGTTTTCTGTTATTTTCACAGTTGCCTCCGGTGTGAGTGACAAGGTCTGATGCCAGACGCCAGCCTTCAAGACGACAGGCCTGTCCAGCAGAAACAATTTCCAGTCTTCCGGATTGGTATGCTCTGCAACGAGCAGCAATGTGGTTCCCTCGAGCGGCTCAAAGCTTTCCTGAGATGTCGGATGGCATTCGATTTTACGAATAGAATGATTGCTGTATCGAAAACACGCCAGCCGCCATGGATGTGTCTGATCATTTGCAACAACATAGAAATTGGTCTGATCCTCCGCCGGAAATGCAATTACGGAGCCATATGGGGCAAAGGATTCCTCTGTAATCCTCTCGATCGGTCTCATGCTCTCCTCCTTCGTATCAGTTCCTCCGACTCTTCACCTGCATGCCTTTATGTATAAAAGTGCATTCTGATGAGCCGGTTCCAGTTGAATCGTCTTGCGGAATGCTTCAGCCGCCTGACTCTTATCTCCGAGTCCGAGTCTTGCAAGCCCCATCAGATAATAGCAGTGTGCCCTGTTCTTCTTTGTCATATCCTCGTCAAATATGGTGAAGTCTGGCATGGATACTGCAAAGTAGTCCATCTTGAAGATGTCTCTTACATGCTTCTCTCCATAGTCCAGCAGACGGTAAAACCTCCGGTTTGCCTCTTTCTGGTTTCCGAGTTTCTTATATGCAAGCCCCTGGTAGAGGATCATGTCAGCAGGCTGATCATAGTAGTACATCATGCCGGCTGGCTCCATTGCCCCGAGTGTTGCCAGTCGGAAGCATTTCTCTGCATCATCCGTCTCGCCCAACCCTTCGTAAGCCAATCCCAGATGATAGTACAGATGGTTATCCTTTGTTCCCTCCAGTCTTCCTTCGCCAAGGTTCTGCGGATAGCTCAAAGCTTCCAATAAATGATCCTTTGCTTTCTGGTAATCTCCTTTGGACAAGGCAGTCTTTGCCATCTCCAGCAACGAAATCTTGAACTGAGTTGTAATCTTTCCTTCCGCCCCTTCCCAGGTTCCGAATACATGACGCGTAATCGCCTGATGAGCTTCGTCGTATCTGCCGTCCAGGTTCAGTACTGTCACATATTCCGTATAGAGATCGTCCCGCTTCTCAATCAACCCGATATACTTCTGATAAGCTTTCAGACGCACCCCTGCGCTGACACCCATCAGCCTTCTGAGCTGATCCAGTTCCAGGAATACACGTGCATCCGTCGGATCCAGTAAAAATGCGCGTTCCATGTACGCATATGCCTTGTCCAGATCATTTCTGCGATTCGCATAGGCAATCGCCAGATTCCGAAGAACGGTTGGATATGTATCATCGAGTTCCTCTGACCGCTCCCACAGTGCAATTGCATCTTCATACTGCAGCTTGTCATACCAGAGGCATCCGAGATAATACGGCGCTTTTGATCCATCAGGATGAATCTTAATCACCGATTCGAATACCAGGATATCCTCCAGCTTGTTGGGGAAGCAGCAGTACGGAGAGCACGCTTCCGCTTTGCTGATTGCCTCTGCTGCTTCTTTCTCCTGTCCCAGCTTCAGCAGATACGCCCCCTGGTAATACCATATCATTGGCTGGTCTCCAGGGTATTCAGCAAGCACCTTCAGTGCCTCTCCATAGAACCCAGCCTCTGCAAAATCACGCGCGGTTTGCAGGAAAGTCTCATGGAAGTCTCGCGAATACAGATGAATCCTGTCAAGCTCCGCTGCATCCCCGCCTTTGATCTCTGCACGAACAAATGCGGACACATAGTCAAACGAATCCAATTTCAGGTTCTGATCAATGAATTCGAGTGCCTCCTCGTCCCGACCAAGCTGGTGCAGAATTTCCGCTTTCAAGCCGCGAGCCTTGATATTGTGAGTATTCTTGACAAGTCCTTTCTCGACCTGCATAAGGGCCTCGTCAAACCTGCCCTTTCGGCAGGCTATGCAAGCTAAATAGTAGAAGGACATCTCCTGCTGCTCATTACTCCAGGTCGCCTTATAAAATGCATCGTAGGCTTCATCCATCCGTTCCTGGTAAAACAGTGAAAGTCCCAGATCATAATACGCCTCGCTGTTGTAAGGATTCGGATTAAGTTCTGTCAGACGCCGGATTGCTTTCCGAAAATACGGTTCTGCTGCAGCAAACTTCCCTCGTCGCAGAAGAAGCATGCCATACGCACAATTGAGACGGCTGTCATACTCATCCCGCCTCAATCCTTCCAGATAATATGGATCAGGCAGGTATGTCGCATGGCGATACTGCTCGATGTGCTGTCCGGTCAGATACAGTTCCTCGCAGGTCTGAATCTCCTTTGGGTCTTTCGCCGCCTTTGCCGGCTCCGCAAGCTTCGGAATTCCCTGGTCTTTCGGCTGGTAAGCAACCAGCTCCTGTCCCTCTGCTTCGACGCTGACACGTACCTTGTACGGATTTTCAATCTGAACCGGCAGGGTCTTTTCAAAAACATCAGTCGGAGAAAGTTTCACGCTTTCCCTCGCCAGCTCTTTCCCATTCTCTGTCACGACAATTGCCGCATCCGGGTAAGACTGTGTCGCATAAACACAGATATACAGCCCATCCTTTCGCGTTTCCATATTGATAGCTGCGTGAATGGTCGCGTTTTTCACCTGTCCGACTGCCTTGTAAGGCATGAAATACTGATGAAAAACTTTCTCCTCATAGGGTTTGAGCCATGTGAAGTCTGGCTGATTGTCACAGTACATACCGGTCATCAGCTCAATGTAGGGTCCATCTTCGTCTGTAAGATTGCGATCCCACGCCTTGCCGAAATCCCCGCAGCCCCAGGTCCACTGCTTCTTCCCCGGTGATACATGATGATCCGCTACATGGAGGAGTCCAGCCTGTTTTCCATAATCATAGCCGCCGACAAAGTCGTAATCAGATTTTTCAGCCATATAAGAAGTCGGAACCGGGATGTTCTTATACCTTGAAATGTCTACCCCTTCTGAATAGTCATGCTTGTAATATTCCCCTGTTGCAATCGGGAACCTTGAAACAGCCCGTTTTCCGTGGTCGTAGACACTGTGCACATCCGGAGGGAAAATCGACTGCGTATGATCATTGACCGCGACTGCCGGATTCGCCCACCACAGAAAGGTCTGCGGAAGCGGTGTGCGGTTATAAAGCTGCCCTCTGATCTCGATATAAGCACGATCCGGATACAGCGTGATCGCTGTAATCTCCTTCGTTCCATTGATCTGGTCGACATCTCCCGTCAATACGGAAACACTCCCATCTTTGTTCTGACGGATCCTGTGGTCAACCGGGCTGAAGGTCGTAGGACGATGATGCTGCGGCCAGTTGAATTCAATCCCCCCGCTGATCCACGGTCCGCACAGGCCTACCAGAGCCGGCTTGATCACATGGTTGTAGTAGACAAAATCATATCCGTTTGTCTTGTCATATGCTCTCTGAATGCGTCCGCCCAATTCTGGCAGAATCATCACACGAATATACTGGTTCTCAAGCCAGACTGCTCTGTATGCCCGCTCTGTCTTTGTGCGGCTGATTTCATTGATTGTCGGATATGGATATATTTTCCCGGAACTTCCCTGATAAACACGTTTCTCGAGGAACATCGGGTTCCGGTCCGGTGCTCCAATTTCATAAGTTGGGATGACAATCGTTTCTTCCCAGGCTCTAACTTTTTCCATGATGTGCGCTTCCTTTCGGCATATATATAAAATAATTGCTCCGTCATCAAATGATGATATTGTCATATTATTTTTAATATTGCTTGTTTTCAATTTTCAATGTTGTCAATTTATATGAATTAATTGCTCTGATACATGTGTGTGATATACTAGTGCTATGTATCATACAAGGAGGAGAAAAATATGTTGTCCAGTGAGCCGAAAGTCCAGCCTGGTTCCGACTATTACCTCTATACTGCATCTCTCACAGCACGGGAGCTGCTGCTGTATCCCTCAATCGTGGGACACTTTGCCTATGAACCCGGTTATCTAATTCATCGGCAGCATTTTGATAATTTTCTGCTCATGCTCATTGAGGACGGAGTCTGTGACATCCTTCTTCACGGAAATCAGCCAATGACCGCACGACGCGGTGACGTCGTGCTGATCGATTGTTATGCGGAGCATCAGTACGGGACACAGAAAGGGTTTTCCTGCCTCTGGATGCACTTTGACGGCAGGATGGCTCGAAGCTGGTATGAACACATCATCAGCCGTTTTGGAAATGTCATTCGCACTCCTTCAGGCCAATCTGTCTCCTACCATCTTGGCCAGATCTACCGGCTCTTCCAGAGCGGAAAGCCTGCCAGGGAGCCCCGAATGTCCACCGAAATTGAGCTGATTCTGGCCGCTCTCCTGGACTGTGGGCAAGCTGCGCAGTCGGACCATCCTGGTGGTTCAGATGGTGTACAGAATGCGATCGCCTATATCAGCGCTCATTTTTCAGAACCCCTTCAGCTTCAGACCCTTGCCGATCAGTGTTCCCTGAGTCCCTACTATTTCTCGCGCCTTTTTGCAAAGGAAACCGGGATGACACCACACCAGTACATTCTTGAAACACGAATCGCTTCCGCACGTTATTATCTGTCCACGACAAACCTTTCCGTGAAAGAGATTGCTTATCTGACTGGTTTTACGGACGAGAGCAGCTTCTGCTCCACATTCCGGAAACGTGAAGGCGAAACACCTAGCTCCTACCGCAATTCCCAGAGTGCGTCACATTGATCTTTTTGCAAAAGAGGCGGGCGGTTATCCACCGCCCGCCTCTGGTTTTGTTTCATAAAGCCGGTGGGTCAGTCCGCGTAAGATCCCATGACCTCCTTGTAATTATCCGGCGTGACAATCGTCGCTGGAACAGCCGTCTCCATGTCATAATCCTGTCCGGCAACAATCTTCTGAAGAACATCGATGGAGCCCTTTCCGATCTGATCCGCGCTGAAGTATGCTGCTGCCTTCATGCAGGTTCCGTCAGCCCCTTTATCATTCCATTCGTCTTTTGCCATATATGCTCCAAGTCCGACAACGCAGGCATCCTTGTCCAGTCCGGCACTCTCAAGCGCACGGCATGCACCGATGGTTCCTTCCTCGTTCGCTCCTGTTACCAGCCACTTGGTGATCTCCGGATGCGCCGTGAGCACTGCAGTTGCCGCTGTGTTGCCTTTGTCAGTAGTGCCGTCGTAATCTGCCTTGAAGATACGATTCTCATCAAAATCCGGGCAGTTTTCTTTCCACTTGTCCAGCTCACCTTCCGCTCGCGGTACGCAGCTCGAAACCGTATCCATCGTCAGAATCAAAAGCCCGACAGACTCGTCATCCAACAGATTGTTATCCTTTGCATACTTTGCCAGCCATTCACCATTCGCCGCGCCGATGTTATATGCATCGATTCCTACCCATGGAGCAATCTTCTTGTCACCATTCTCCAGCGCATCATCACAGGCTACGACCGGAATCTTTGCGTCATTACACTTGTCAACGACAGACTGAGACATTGTCTGGTCCGGCACGCAGATAACAATCCCATCTGCTTTGTTTGCAATGGCGTTATCAACTGCCTTCAGGCACTCCTCTGCACTCATCTTGGCATCGACATATGTGAATTTGCCTCCGGCGTCCTCGACGGCCTTCTGCGCAGCCTTGCCTTCATCGATAAACCAAGTCTGATCGCCGGCCTTGTAGATGCCGTATACATTCAGTGCTGCCTGTGGGACTGCCTCCCCTTCTGTGGACGTTTCCGTCTCCGAAGAGGCATATACCGGTGCGATCATCGTTGCCGCCATGATTGCTGAAAGTCCGAGTGCCATCCATGTTTTTTTCATCTGAAAATCCTCCTTATTCCTTTTCCTTTCGTTGCTTCTGATTTTCTTCAGCCACTGCCGATCCCTGCAGGCAGACCGGCAGTCTGGCTGTTACGAACATTCTAAACATTTCTCATGCTGGCTTCCAAAAGTGCCCTCTCTCTTCTCTGTTTCCGGATATAATCGGATGTCAGTGCAAACAGGAGCAGCGCACCTCTGGCCACATACTGCCAGAAGGATGAAACATTCACCATTGTCAGTCCTGTGTTAAAAGACTGAATCAGGAAAATACCCAGAACCGTTCCAACCATATCGCCGACACCGCCGGCAAATGAAGTACCGCCCAGCACAACTGCGGTGATAGCATCAAACTCAAGGTTGACATTGGCAGACGGTTGGCCGGCATTCATGCGGGCTGCAAAGAGGATGCCGCCCATGGATGTCAAAACCCCGATCATCACAAAGCAGATCAGGATGATCCGTCTTGGATTCAGACCTGCCAGTCGGGCAGCCTCAGAGCTGCCACCGATGGCATAGACGCTGCGCCCAAACTTAGTCTTCGACAGAATAAAACCAAATACAATCAGGCATACAATCATCGTCCAGACTGGTATCGGAATATTCAGGAGTCTGACCTTCCCCAGCGCGTTGAATGACTGATTGCTGATGGAAACCGGCTTGCCATCACAGATAATATACGCAGCGCCGCGTACAATCATCTGTGTCACGAGTGTTGCGATAAAGGCTTCAATCTGAATGCAATTGACCATCCAGGCATTGAACACACCGACCAGAGCCCCGATACACAAAGTCAACAGGATAGCCAGGACAATTGGCACTCCCTTCTGCAGCAGCAGTGCAACGATTACTCCAGACAAAGCTGCCAAAGAACCTGGTGACAGGTCATTCTGCATGGCGATAATCAGATAGGTATGGCCGATCGCAACCATTCCAACCAGGGAACCTGCTACCAGAATGTTGATAATGTTGGTTACAGAGAAATAATTCTTATTCAGGCTGGTGAACAGGATAAACACAACGACAATGGCCAGAAACAGCACCATCTTGTCTCCGCCGACCGCCTGAAGGAATCCAGGTTTCTTCTTTTCTTTTGATCCATTTGCTGTGCTCATTGATTCAGTCTCCTATCATTCCAAGGCTCAGAAGGCCATCTTCTGTTGCATCTTTGGCATCGACTTCTCCGGCAATCTGAAGTGACCGCATTACGATAATGCGATCTGAAAGTCCAATTACCTCCGGCAGTTCTGACGAGATCAATATGACACCGAGCCCCTGCTTTGCAAATTCACAGATCATCTCATAGAACTCAGATTTGGCTCCAACATCAATTCCCTTCGTCGGCTCATCCAGAATCAGAACCTTCGGATGTGTTGCCAGTCCGCGTGCTACGATACATTTCTGCTGGTTTCCGCCAGACAACTCGACAATCATTTTGTCTCTGTCTGGTGTCTTGATATTGAACTTCCGAATTCCTTCGTCCGCTTCCGCCTCTTCCTTTTTGGAGGAAATCACCCCGAAGCGGTTTGAATTCTGATCAAGAAGCGCGATATTGATATTCCCAGACACACTCAGGTTTTTGATGATTCCCTGAAGCTTTCTGTCCTCTGGAACCATGATGATTCCGTTGTCCATTGCTTCCTTTGGGGAACGGTTCTCAATTTTTCTGCCTTCCAGATAAATCTCACCTCCACGCCTCCTGTCAGCTCCGATCAGCGCCCTCATGACCTCCGTCCGGCCTGCGCCAACGAGTCCGGAGAAGCCGAGGACCTCACCTCTGCGAAGCTGGAACGAAACAGGTTTCACGTGGTCTGAGGAAATTCCGCGCACATCCAGCAGTACTTCCCCGATTTTCTTGTTTCGGTCAAGACTGCTATATATATCTCCAAGATCCCGACCTACCATCATTCGAATCAGCTGCTGCTGTGGGACATCTTTTGTCACGACGGTGTCCACATATTTTCCGTCTTTAAATATCGCAACCTTGTCAGTGATCTTCTGAAGCTCGCTCATCCGGTGAGATACATAGATCACGATCTTTCCTTCATCCCGAAGTTTTCGGATGACACGAAACAGCACTTCAATCTCGTCATCACTCAGGGATGCCGTCGGCTCATCGAAGCAAATGACCTTCAGGTTTTCCCTGCTGCAGGCCTTCATGATTTCAACCATCTGCTGATACGCAATGCTCAGGTCCTTAACCTTGGTCGTCGGCCTGATCGGAAGTCCGAAGTCATGAATGACCTTCTCTGCCATCTGATTGGCCTTCGCCTTGTCAATAATCCCCCATCGGTTGGCAGGCATCCTCCCAAGGTAGATATTTTCCGCTACACTCAGCTCCAGAAGAATCTGCCGTTCCTGATAGATTACGCTGATTCCTGCCATCAGAGCTTCGTGTGGTGTGCGGAAGTGCTTTTCCTCGCCATCAAGCAGGTACTGTCCTTCGTTCGGCTGATAGTCCCCATTTAAAACTTTCAGAAGTGTGGATTTCCCTGCCCCATTCTCCCCCAGGAAAGCCAGAACTTCACCGCCATACGCCTTGAAGGAAATATGATCGAGCGCTTTCACACCGGGGAAGAATTTAGAGATATTTCGAAACTCCAATGTATGCTGCATATCGTTTCTTCCTCCTTCGATGTTTCTGATTTTAAACAAATATATGTTCAAAGTAATTAGAAAAAACTGCCTGTATGTTGTGAAAAATTGCTTCTATGGTTTTTCCATATATATTTTCTTGTATATATTTCCCCCTAAATATTATGATGATTCTCTATTTATTTAGTCATATTCCCATGTGCTTTGAATCATCATAAGAAAGTACTCTTTTATTCGCTGCATTTTACACTGATACACACTTCTGATACACAACCACCAAAGCACCAGTTATTCTCACCTCAGAATGCAAAGCAAAATAAATAACAAGAAAATAGGGATTCACCAGCCTAACACGCTCTTGCTGCATGTCCGTCTGACAAATCCCCGTCGACGTTTAATACATACCTCTTAATATCTATTCATTCTCTTATTTTCCTGGCCCTTCCTCATACCTTCTTTCTCTCCCACGCTCTGACCGAGAGAAACCAGGACACCGCAACCGCCGCAGCGACGGTTGCAAATGAAACGGCCGCAAAAACCACCACATTCATATTCATCAGGCGGGCAATCACATCCGCCCCGTTCGTCAGGGCAAACATTGCTGTCGCAACCATCAGAACAACCAGGATCATCTGCACAACCGGCGCTTTCACGGAGCCAAACCAGATTGTGATGGGAATTGTGATGGCTGTGATAAGAAAAGGCAGGACGATCATCAGATACACCGTCGGAAAGATGAGATACGTTCCGTGCGAATATGCCCGAACAATCAGCGCAGCTATTGTATAAAGTGCAGTTGTCACTCCCATCATCAGATAAGGTACGATGTAGAAGGATGAGACGGCCGTCTTTCCGGAAATCGGAAGAAGTCTGACGTACTGATTCCACCCTGATACCTCATCTGACCGCACAAGGGTTCCTGCAAATGAGCCAAACACCATCTCCGCGTAGACGCCCCAGTAAGCAGCATTCTTCTGAGACAGCCCAACTACCAGAAACAACACGCCCATCGCCAGCATCCGCCTGTACTGTCTGAGCAGCTCAATCACATTCTTATAGAAAAATCCCTTCATGCCAGATCCCCCTTCACCATGACGACAAACAATTCTTCAATGCCCACCGGCTGAAGGTTCAGTCCGCGTGTGACATCTGTCCGCTTCACGATACACTGCATCCCGTAGCCGGTATCCCGCTTCCCGATGATATCCTCTGAACTGATTTTCTCGAAATCCTCCCTGCTGCAGACAAGTTTTCCATACATCTCCTGCAGTCTGTCCTTTTCCTCTGAAAGGAGCAGTTTCCCTTCATGAAGAAAAGCAATGTAGTCACAGGCCTTCTCGAGGTCGCTCACAATATGGGAGCTCATCAGGATCGCGTGTGACTCGTCCCGTGTGAAGTCGAGAAGAATGTCCAGCAGCTCATCCCGCACGACCGGGTCGAGTCCTGAGGTCGCCTCATCAAGAATCAGAAGCTTCGGATGGTGGGACAGCGCACAGGCAATACCCAGTTTCATTTTGTTGCCCCTGGAAAAGTCCTTGAAACACTTGTCCTGCGGAATCTTCAAGCCTGACAAAAGGCCGTCATACGCCACCTGATCCCAGGCTGAGTAGATCATGCCCATCATCTTCCCAATCTCTGCTGCCTTCATCGCAGGCGGCAGGCTGACCTCATCGAGGACGACACCAACCTCATTTCTAAAGGATGGAACAGACATGGCTTCGTCCTTTCCATAGACCTGAATCTCCCCTGCATCTTTCCGAGCAAGATCCAGAATCAGTCTGATCAAGGTGGTTTTACCTGCGCCATTCTCCCCGACAAGCCCAAGGATTGTTCCCTCCGGCAGTGTCAGGGAAACATGATCCAGCTGAAAATTCTGATATGCCTTGCAGACATTTCTAACCTCGATTGCGTTCATGCCTCGTCCTCCCACATCGTATTCCACATCTCAAGTACCTCCTCCTTGTTCAGGCCGGCGGAAGAAGCCAGCTTCTGAATCTGGTCCATGTTCTTCTCGATCTCCCGCAGATAGTTCTCCCGTACGAAGGCCTCATTCCGCTTTGCGACGTAGCAGCCCTTTCCGGCGATTTTATAGAGGAACCCCTCCTGCTCCAGCTCCTCGTAGGCTCTTTTGGTCGTGATGACGCTGATCCTCAGATCCTTCGCCAGATTCCGGATCGACGGGAGCGGGTCGTCTGCCTTCAGCCGTCCGTCCAGAATTTGCTCCTTGATCTGTGTAAAAATCTGTTCGTAGATCGGCACCCCGCTATAGTTATCAAGCAGTATCTCCATCTGGTGCCTCCTTTCATATACAGTATATACAGTAATTACACTATTTACAATTCCTCGTTATAAAAAATTGTGACGATATTGTGAACATTAGCACTCGCCTATTGACAGTGCTAACAATCGGGACTATAACGTAGTCAGAACGAAGGAGATGAGGAAATGAAGATCCTCAGATGAAATTCCTTCATTCCGGAGAAACATGAAGTTGTAACTGGAACCCGTAAGCAGAAGCGTTCACGAGTACAACGGTTACATAAGTTAGATCCTGAAGAAGGATATAGAGAAAGGGGAATGACTTATGTTAATGCCGAGTATTATTGATGACAATCTGTTTGATGACTGGTTTGATGATGATTTTTACATGCCGTATGTTCCGGATATGAGCCGTGTTGACAAGAAGCTGTATGGCAACAAGGCTGCACGTGAAATGAAGACAGATGTGAAGGAAACGGATCAGGGTTATGAAGTCGCCGTTGATCTTCCGGGTGTGAAGAAAGATGACGTAACAGTGGAACTGAATGACGGGTACCTGACCATCTCTGCAAAGAAGAATGTCGGCAACGACAAGAAGGATAAGAACGGTAAGTATATCCGCCGTGAGCGCTACTCCGGTACAATGAGTCGCAGCTTCTATGTCGGCAAGGACATGAAGCAGGAAGATGTACATGCAGCATTCAATGATGGAATCCTGACGCTGCAGCTTCCGAAGAAGGACGCTGCAAAGCAGATCGAAGATCGGAAGCATCAGATCAAGATTGCATGACCGCGTGAGAATCGCACGATTGCATCCGGATCACAGAGCAAGCAGTAGGAGTCGGTGCAGCTTCATCTAGAATAGAAAAGTCGCCCCTGTTTTCCAAAGTGAAAGCAGGGGCGGCTTTTTGTCTGTAATCCGCTATCTTTTACTCGCTGACCGCCACACTGACAGCATTCACACACGAGCGTAAAACGAAAAAATGGTGACGAGCATCGCTTTTCCGTAGCTCCGTTTCGCACCTTATGCTAGTATTGGATCCGGAATTGCATGCATGTCTGAATGCATGCGTGAATTACTCATGTAATGAGAGGTGATGCCATCATGGCTTATACCTATATGCTCCGGTGCTTCGATGGTTCTCTGTACACCGGATGGACGAATGATCTCGTGAAGCGGCTTGCAGCACACAGTTCTGGAAAAGGCGCTCGGTATACCCGAAGCCACCGTCCGGTTTCCCTGGCCTACTTCGAGTGCAGTGCCACAAAGGAGGATGCCATGCGCCGCGAATATCAGATCAAGCAGCTTACCCGGAAGGAAAAGGAAGCGCTGATCGCCGCTCTTCCAGACGACATTCTTCAGCAGATCGAAACGATCAACACCCAATTACCTTCTCAGGATTAACAAATTAACAATCAAAGTTTATTTGACTTCTCCGCCGAGAATCGCATCGACAGCAGCTTTTGTGACCTTGTATCCGTTCTCCATGGAAGTCGGGAAGATATCAAACGTCTCTGCAGAATCTCCGGTAGGCGCCTTTTCATCACCCCAAAGGGTTCCAGGTGTATTTCCGCTCATGAAGACATCCGTGTTGACGGAATCACGGATAATCAGGAAACGGTCGAGGAGTCCATAGCGATCAGCCACATCTGCCAGCGCCACATCCTCCATCTCGGTCGTCGCGTACGGGTCCGGGCAGTCATAGGTCTTCGCAATCAGGATCGCATTGGCATGATCGTACTTTCCCTTCCAGTAATTGTCTCCTGTGACGGTTGTTCCCTTCAGGACCTTCGGATCTCTGACCGCCCAGTCTGCATCATCAAACTCATCCTTCATGAACTTCCGGGTCTGATCAGTTGTCTCCAGCTTGACGTCCTTGGTCACTTCATAGACCTGATCTGTGAGGGCTGTGTTCAAATGCTTGAATGCGGAGCCATCGTAGCTTGCGTCATGGTACCAGGTCGTCTCGCTGTCAGAATTCGTCATCTCACGAACATCCGCCTTATGCCCCAGATCATAGTCGACCGCAGAAGTGATGATAAATACGTCGCCCATCGTTCCGTACTCGATTGCGGAGCCTGCGCAGCCAACGCTGATGATATAGGTATCAGAGAAGTCAAAGCGTGGATCATTCAGAATAGAAGTCAGACTTGTCGCGGCATTCACCTTACCCATCCCGGTGACATAAAGCGCCACGCCGTCTTTGACATAGAGCTTAGAGCCGCTGAGGCTTCCGGCAATATCATAAGCCTCTCCGCCTTCGCAGTATTCCTTGTAAAGAAGTTCACCCTCTCCTACCTTTCCGTCATCCAGGGTTCCGATCTCAAACTTTGGAAGCAGAAGAACCTTGATCTTTTCCTGCCCTGCGACAGCCTGGGCCGTAAGCGGATTCTCCGTTTCCTCAGCATTTGCCTCTGTGCCTGCTGCCTCTGTTGCAGACGTTTCTGTCTGCGCGGCTGCTGCCTCCGTCGTCAGTTCTGTGCTCTCGGCCATCACGGGCATCTGCGCCAGGCCAAGTGTCATCCCCAGCACCATCATAGCAGCCAGAAGTCTCTTTTTCATTCAGCTCTCCTCCCATTCCTTGTTGTCATTATGAACCTGTCATCGGGATACAAATTACATGGTTCACATCATAATGTTTTGCAGAATCGGAGTCAATGGCAAAATTATTTTCTTGTACGCGAACTATATTTCTGATTGGTTCGGAAACAGATCATCTTTTTACACATTTTTATAGTCTAATAAATCCTGTCTCATTGTGAATCTCTGCCAATTAAAGCATCCCATCAGTTTTCTGCTTTTTTGAACTTGAACAGGCCATACCTGCTGCCACTGTCGATGCTGTAGGCTTCAATATTGAGCTCTTCGCCTGGATTTATCTTATTAAGCATGATTCTGGTCCTATATCCATCTCCATCAGCTTTTACCCCGGATCCTCCAAAACTGTCAACCGCTTTTCCGGCACTGTCGACGATCCTGAATTCCAGGTCATTGTCTTCGCCTCCCAGCGTCACATTTTCATCAGTGAAGTAGATATCCACATATGTTCCCAGATCCGTCTGGATGACATCGGCCCGCTGTATTTTGAAAAACAACCCCTCTCCAGAATTCGCTTTCTGAGGTCCAGCCTCCGCTTCATAGTGAATGGTTTTTGTCGTCCCCACATCCTGCAGTACCATGGATGCTGACAGTCTCATCACATCTTCGGTTCCGGCCTGACGCGCCGTCGCCGTGATTTCAACCTTTTTATTTTTTACATCAGTCTGAACGCCACAGGTTATGAAAATATCCATCACGTCATCCGAAACAGACCTGAAATCCATTGACTGTTCAAAAATCCCAAGTTTCTCCATGTTGGAAATAATACATCCCGTATTGATCATGGTCAGTTTGTGTTCCTCTGCATACTCCCCTGCCTTCTGATCGGATAGAGCGGTCCAGTTGCTCATGTTGTCTTCCGGCAGTGCATCTTCGGGAACAAGCAGATATTTTCCCTTCTCCCGTGCGCTCAGTTCGCACACAAGTGCAATGCTCTCACTGTCACACAGGGCTTCCCGAACCTGTAGATCTACAATTGCATTGTTCTGATTCTGATCCATATCAGGGTTTATGACAATCTGCTCTGCCGCACTCTCAGGGATTGACCTGCCGGCCCTTCCGGCAAAGTCCAGAATTCCGAAATAGTGTCCGGCAGCAAAGACGCCCATTCCGATCATCAATGTTGCCACAAGCACTGCGGCAGCAATCCTGCTTCCCCTTTTCCTGTACTTCCTAAGCTTCATATCCTGTTCCTGACTCGTCATCTGTCTGACCTCCTCATGAATCTCTGAAGAGGCATGCAGATACGAAAATGTATTCCTGAACTTCTCCTTCGTTGTCATTCCTCACACCTCCTCAAGGTACATCTTTAGTTTTGCCCTGGCCCGCGAAAGTCTTGTACTGACAGTGTTTTCAGAGATCCCCAGCAGACCGGCAATCTCCCTTGTTGAATAGCCATCGAAGTAAAACAGCATCAGCGGAACACGATATTTCCTGTCCAGCTTCATGACTGCTTCAAATAGTTCCCGGTAATCCGGCTGCTCAAAATGAAGGCTTTCAGCATATTTTTCGATATCATCTTCCTTGTGCCAGGGCGCTCTAAAAAATGACTTGCACGCATTGACTGTCACCCGAATCAGCCAGTTTCTCAGATGTTCTTCAGACTGAAACGAATTCTCTGTCCGATATAACTTCATCAGAACATCCTGGGTGATATCGTTGGCGTCATCTGCATTTCTGAGCCAGCTGTAGGCAATCCGGTAGATGGTATCCATGTACCTTTCCGCTGCCTCGGCAAATTGTGAATTGTCCACGTTGTCCTCATTCATAAAGGCCTTTATACTCATAATACGTGTGACGTCACAAATATCTTTCACTTTATGTAACAACATCACAGAACTCCTCCCGCCCGGATGCTATAATGACCTCACAAAGCAAAAAACAAGCCAGTCAACCGTCCCTCCCGGAACGGTCGGGTCATCGGCTCCGCCTGCAGGTGCCGCGGCCAGCGGCTCCCGCGGACGGGTTCCATCAAAATAAAGGAGGATTCACAGATGTCTGTTATCAATATCACTCAGAATACCTATCAGCAGGAAGTACTGAACAACGAGAAGCCCGTTCTTCTGGACTTCTGGGCGCCCTGGTGCGGATACTGCCGCAGAATCGCCCCTGCGTTCGACAAAATCGCAGAAGAGTATGCTGACACACTCGTTGCTGCAAAAGTGAATATCGACGATGAGCCGGATCTTGCAGAGGCAGAGAAGGTCGAGGTTATCCCGACGCTCATTCTCTACAAGGGAGGTAAGGCAGTTGACTCTATCGTGGCTCCGGATTCAAAAGCTGCGATCGACCGGTTCCTCAAGGAAGCGCTTTCCAAATAACAGGAGGTCTGGAACATGAGTGAGAAGCATCTATATGATATGGTGGTGATCGGCGGGGGCCCCGCCGGTTATACGACTGCCCTGTACGCGGCCAGAGCCGGCCTGGATGTCGTCGTGCTCGAGAAGCTCTCTGCCGGCGGCCAGATGGCACTTACAACCCAGATTGATAACTATCCCGGCTTTGACGAAGGCATTGATGGCTTTGAACTTGCCGAGAAGATGCAAAGACAGGCGGAACGATTCGGAAGCAAAAGCGAGTTTGCGGATGTGACCGGAATGGATCTGACAAGGAATCCATATATGATTCAGACTGAGGATGGGGAATTCCATGCCCGGACGGTTGTCATCGCAACCGGCGCGGATCCCAGAGAACTTGGACTTCCAGGAGAAAAAGCGCTCATTGGAAAAGGACTCGCTTACTGTGCGTCATGTGATGGCATGTTCTATAAAGGCAAGGATGTTGCGGTTGTCGGCGGGGGCAATACGGCCGCTGCCGATGCCCTCCTCCTGAGCCGTATCGCCCGGAAGGTCACACTGATCCACCGCAGAGATACGCTCCGCGCCACAAAGGTCTACCATGAGCCGCTGATGAAGGCGGGAAATGTGAACTTTGTCTGGAACAGCACGGTCACAGAGCTGCTGCACAATGAAAAACTGACCGGTCTCCGCCTGAAAAATGTCCAGACCGGTGCGCTCAGTACGCTCTCGTGTGACGGCGTCTTTGTCAGCATTGGCCGGAAGCCCTCGACATCCTTTGTGAAGGGACAGCTTGCGCTCGATCCGGGCGGCTACATCATCGCTGGAGAGAATACCCAGACTAGCGTCCCCGGTGTCTTTGCCGTCGGAGATGTCCGGACCAAGTCTGTCCGTCAGATCGTGACGGCAGTAGCGGACGGGGCTGTGGCTGTTCACATGGCAGAAGAATACCTGGCAGGTCAAAAATCCTGAGAAATAAAAAAAGATCCGGAAAATACCCTTCTCAGTACTTTCCGGATCTTTGCGTTTAGAAGCAGGGGATGAGAGAATCGAACTCCCGCCAAAGGTTTTGGAGACCCCTATCATACCATTTGACCAATCCCCTATCACGCCAACAAGCCTCACGGCTTTACGGCGACTTTTTATTTATAACATAGTAAGCTCTCAGATGTCAAGTATCGAGTTTTGACTGACTTGTCCAAAAAACCTTCAAAAATTTTTTGTTCTTTCAGGATTCCCTCTTCCCAATCTGAATGATCTATGCTATATTGATTTTGCGCAATATAATTTATATCAATTATAAGATAACTGATTTCACAGTTTTTTTAATGGCTCTTCTGCAATGCAGAGAAAGGAGAACGTTATGAGCATCTATGATTACACCGTTACAGACCGCAGTGGTAACGAAGTTTCGCTGAAGCAGTTTGAAGGAAAGGTCCTCATCATTGTCAACACAGCAACCGGCTGCGGATTTACGCCACACTACAAGCCGCTGGAGGAAATGTACGAAAAATACCACGATCAGGGTCTTGAGATTCTGGACATTCCCTGCAATCAGTTTGCCGGTCAGACGCCTGGGACAGACGAAGAGGTTCACTCTTTCTGCACGCTGAAATATCACACGCAGTTTGACCAGATGCACAAGTCCGATGTCAATGGTCCAAATGCGCTTCCGCTCTACGCCTACCTCAAAAGCTGCCAGCCGTTCCAGGGCTTCGGCAAGGGTCCGAAGGCACTGATGATGAGCACAATGCTCAAGAAGATCGACAAGGATTACAAGAATAATCCGGATATCAAATGGAACTTCACAAAATTCATCGTAGATCGCACGGGAAAAGTCACAGCACGCTTTGAACCGACCCAGAGCATGGAGGATGTCGAAAAATACGTCGCTTCGCTTCTTTGAAAACAGCTGCTGCGTCCGACATCACAAACCTCTGCCCGGCCAAGGAAAGACAATGCCCCTGTTTCAAAATGTGCCGGGGATATAAATAAAAAAAGAAATAAAAAAGAGACCGCTGAAGCGGTCTCTTTTTCGTGGAGACGGTAGGACTCGAACCTATGACCTACTACACGTCAAGCAGTTGCTCTCCCAGCTGAGCTACGTCTCCTTATGACTTCCTCGCTCTTTCGGCAAATCAGTACCTTCTTACTATGCCACAGACGAGGAATAATTGCAAGCTTTTTTTACACAAAAGATACAGCTTTCCCGATTTTCTTGACGCTGCTTCCGAAGGAAAGCGTTCCGCTGACCTCGAATGTTCCTGGCGTGTATAGTGTGCCCTCGATTTTTCGGACAAGCGTGGTGACAGCCTTCTCCGCGATCTCCTCCAGGTTCACCCTGCAGCTTGTCAACTGCAGGCCGTAGAGATGGTCCGGTAAAAAGTCTTCAAACCCGGCCAGAGAGACATCCTTCGGAACCGTCAGTCCATCCTGCTGAAGACGTGCAGCAAAACAGCTGGCAGATGTATCGGTACTGCAGAGATACGCCGTCGGCATGTCTTTTCTGTCGATATTGAAATATCGCTCCGGGTTGAAATCCCCGGTCTTCGGGTCGCGGTCATCGAGAACATAAGCCGGATTCATCTGTACACCATGAGCCATCAGCGACTTAATGTAGCCTAAAAACCGGTCGTCAATCGCATCTGTCAGAGTCCTCGTTCCGATAAAACCAATCCTCTTGTGCCCCATCGAAAACAGGTAGTTGGTCAGTTGATAAGCCATCCGGAGATTGTCCGTGACGATGCTGTCTTTTCCATCCCCGATTCCCGGCGCATCAAGAAACAGATACGGAACCTTCGTTGCATCTACCATGGTCTTCCCGTACTTCTCATGGAATGATCCGAGAAATATGATACCCCTTACCTGTCCACCCTGAATCAATCCGGGGACCTTGCTTCCATCCTGTTCTTTCTCACTGACGACCTCCAGAACCGGAAGGTTTCCTCTGTCTCTTGCCTTTCTGGAGAGTTCCTGAAAGTATGCCCAGTAATAGGACTGTCTTCCACTGAAAAGATTCTCCGGTACAACCACGCCGATCGTATAGCTCTTCTTCTGGCCGGGAGCCACCATTGTCTTCTGGTAACCCATGTCCGCCGCGAGCTTCCTGATCTCATCACGCTTCTGCTCACTGACACCCTTCTGCCCTGATAGAGCCTTCGATACGGTTACGGTACTGACCCCTACTTTCTTTGCAATATCTGAGAGACGAACTGTCTTTCCCATGATGCCTTCTTTCTGTCTCCTGAAACTTCCCCATATTTCCGAAAAAATATAAAGTGCTACATACTGATACTATGAAATCAGCTGACCTCTGTCAAGAATAATTATGTACTGTTTGTGTATTTTGTGTATACTCAGACCTCTCCTCTATATAAATCGCCTATCCGGAGTATGCATCCTGTCGAGCACTCATTTTTGTCTCACGAACATTGCAGGCGTTCACCCTCCGATGCTCACTTCAGCTTCACAATCGTCACACCTGCATCTCCTTCTCCATACTCGCCGAGCCGGTAAGACTGCACATGCTTGTTCTTTCTCAGGAAATTCTGCACGCCGGCGCGGAGCGCCCCTGTGCCCTTGCCGTGGACAACCCGCACCTCATCCAGGTGGGCGATCGCGGCATCATCGAGGTACTTATCCAGGACGGAGACCGCTTCATCCACCGTCATGCCGAGAAGATTGATCTCCGGCGAGACACTCGCGGATTTTGAGATCCGCACCCTTCCTGAAGCTGTATGCTCATACGACGGACCCTTGATCGAGACCTCGTCCAGCAGCTCGATATCCTTCACATTGACAACCGAGTGCAGGATGCCCATCTGTACATCGAGGTTTCCCGATTTATCCGGAAGTGATCGCACAATACCCTTCAGGTTCAGCGACAGAACCTTCACCGAGTCGCCCACCTGGAGCTTTCTCGCATCGACCGCCTTGTGCGGCGTCTTCTCCTTCTCCTTTTTGCGGGAAGCCTCCATCTCGTCCATTTTCCCGCGAAGGGCCGTTCGCCTGCGCTCCATATCCCGCGCGGAAATGGCGTTGCCGCTCATCTTGTTGAACGCGCGGATGGTCTCATCCGCATACTGCTTCGTGTCCCGCAGCAAATCGGCAGCCTGCTGTCTGGCCTTCTCCAGAATCTTGTCCTTTGATTCCGCAAGCTTCTTCTCCTGCTCCTCCAGCGAACGCCTCAGTCGGCGGATCTCCGCCTGGTCCTTTGTCATCGCGCTCTCCGCCTTCTCCATGGATACCCGGCGGCTCTCAAGATCGGAGATCACACTCTCGAAGCTCTCCTGCTCATCGGCGATCCGGCCCTTCGCATCCTCAATGATCTCGTCCGGAAGTCCCAGGCGCTTTGATATGGCGAAGGCATTGCTCTTCCCGGGCACACCGATCAGCAACCGGTAGGTCGGTCGCAGCGTCGCCACATCGAACTCGCAGCAGGCATTCTCCACGCCATCTGTGGACAGTGCATAGATCTTGACCTCGCTGTAGTGCGTCGTCGCGACCGTCCGGATGCCCCGGCTGTGCAGGTGCGCCAGGATGGAAATGGCCAGCGCCGCACCTTCCTCCGGGTCTGTCCCGGCGCCAAGCTCATCGAAGAGCACAAGACTTTTCTCGTCTGCCACCTTCCAGAAGGAGACGATGTTCGTCATGTGGCTTGAGAACGTCGACAAACTTTGCTCAATCGACTGCTCATCTCCGATGTCCGCATAGATCTCCGTGAACATTGAGAGTCTGGAATGCTCCTTCGCCGGGATATGGAGCCCGGACAACCCCATGATTTCCAGAAGCCCGATGGTCTTCAGACTGACCGTCTTGCCGCCGGTATTCGGTCCTGAAATCACCAGCTGGTCAAAGTCTTCCCCCAGCCGGATATCAACCGGAACGACCCGCCTGCGGTCAATCAGCGGATGGCGTGCACGGCGGATGTCCACGATCCCTTGTTCATTGAAATCCGGCTGCGTGGCGTTCATTTTCCTGGCAAGGCCAGCCCGCGCGAAAATAAAGTCCAGCTCTGATAGAAGCTGAATATCAGATATGAGAAAGTCGCTCTGCTCCGCCGCCTTTTCACTAAGCTCCTGGAGGATCTTCTCGATCTCCTTCTTTTCCTCCGCCTCGAGTGTACGGATATCGTTGTTCAGCTTCACGACCGCCATCGGCTCGACGAAAATCGTCTGGCCGGATGCGCTCTGGTCATGGATCATGCCTGGAACCTGGGAACGGTACTCTGACCGTACCGGCAGGCAGTAGCGGCCATCCCGCTGGGTGATGACCGCGTCCTGCAGAAATGCGCGGGCGGGTCCGTTCACCATCTGCTGCAGTTGAGAATGGATCCGCTCCTCCGACAGGCTGATCTGCCTGCGGATCCTGCGCAGGTTCACGGACGCATCGTCTGCGATCTCATCCTCTGACAAGATACAGCGGCGGATCTCCCGCACAAGCGACGGCACCGGCTCCAGAGCGCAGAACAGCTCCGTCAGCGAATCCTTCTCCGGCAGGTCTGTCTCCTCCCCGGATTCTCTCCGGCCTGCTCCCGCTCCGGTCTCTCCTGCTGCCATCTGACGGTTCTTTGTCCAGTGTGCCGTCCCTTCCTCGACAACCGCCGGCTCCGGCTTCTTCTCGGATGGCTTGTCCTCCCATGACTTCACTCTGGCTGCGGTCTCCAGAAGCTTTGCAACGTCCAGCAGCTCTGTGATGCTCAGGCTCCCGCCGATCTGAAGCCTTGCAATGTCTGCACGCATGTCCTTCACACCGGAAAAGCTCACACTACCCTTTTCATAGATTCTGCGCAGGGCGTCCGCCGTCTCGGTCTGCATCCGCTGCACCTCTTGGAGATCCTGTGAAGGCAGGAGCGCCTGGCATTTCTGTCTGCCCGGGAAAGAGCCTGCGCAGGCCACCAGCATCTCTCTGATCTTCGGATATTCCAGAATTCTCAACGCTTTTTCGTTCATCTTGCTCCTCGTTCCGCCGCCACCGAATGGCAGTACAGCCTGTCTCCGCTGCCCATGATCTCTTCCGGCGGCTCTGTCAACTGTTTTATGTAAATGGATTTTATCACATTATGAAATGCGCGCCAAAGGTATGCTATAATGTGACTGCTGTCTTCATTGCAGCAGATTTCCAGCATAATCACTTGAATTGTGGCACAGAAGGAAGGATTTTAGAAAGAAGTTTTCAGGATGAAATACATTCAATCATTTCAGGAAGGCGACCATATCGGCGATGTCTATCTCTGCAAGCACAGGCAGTGTGCGACTTCGCGGAACGGAAAAAGCTACGAGAACGTCACGCTTCAGGATAAGACCGGAACCATCGACTGTAAGGTCTGGGATCCCGGAGCTGCCGGCATCGAGGATTTCAAACCGCTCGACTATGTCTATATCACGGGGGAAGTGACCAGCTTCAACAACAGCCTGCAGCTGAACATCAAGCGCGCCCGCCCCGCATCGCCGAATGAATACAAGGCTTCGGATTATCTCCCTGTCAGCGAGAAGGATCCGGAACAGATGTACCAGAAGCTCATGGCTTCTCTCGAGGGCGTGAAGAACCCCTGGCTGAAGCAGCTCATTGCCAAATATTTCAGAGATGAGAACTTCAAGGCTGCCTTCATGAAGCACTCTGCCGCCAAGTCTGTCCACCACGGCTTTGTCGGCGGGCTCCTTGAGCACACCTTGTCGGTTGTCACCATGTGCGAATTTTTCTGTACGCAGTATCCGTACCTCAACCATGACCTGCTGATCACGGCAGCCGCATTTCACGATGTCGGCAAGCTGAAGGAAATCTCTTCCTTCCCGGAGAACGACTACACCGACGACGGACAGCTTCTGGGGCACATTGTGATGGGCAGTGAGCTGGTCGGCTACGGTTGCCGGACGATCAAGGGCTTTCCACACCGCCTTCAGAGCGAGCTGCAGCACTGCATCCTCGCCCACCACGGAGAGCTGGAATACGGGAGTCCGAAGAAGCCGGCGCTCCCGGAGGCGCTTGCGCTGAATCTCGCCGACAACGCGGACGCGCGCCTTGAGACGATGAAGGAGCTCATGAAGACCGACGAGTCCTCCACCGCGCCAGGCGGCTGGCTCGGCTTCAACCGGCTGTTCGACTCGAATATCAGAGCTTCCGGCGAGTGGTAACAGGCCGGGCTTATCCGGCGGACGGCTGGCAAAGGGAGTTCAGTCCGCCGGTGCCTATCCGGGATTTTCCTCCGCTTTGAGGTTCATTTGTATAAACACGATTTCTCTCTTAATATAAAAAAGAGAAAGGAGAGGGCCCGCTGCCCCTCTCCTTTCTCTTTTCTTATTGGTCTGTCTGTAAAAGCCAATTGCCGGCCTTGCATCCGTTCAATCGGATGGTTCGTTCCGAAGATTGCCTTCTTCGCTTTTCAGCCCTGCTCTCCATGGAACACACCATACTGCGCGCGGCAGAGTACCTTCGCATAGCCATTGGCGTAGGTATCGTCACTCGGTGCCGGCGGACAGGTCAGCTCGAAGCCTGCCTTCTTCTCGAACAGCATCGCGCAGTCCGATCCGCCGAACAGGAAGTATCCGAGCTCGTCGCCCTTCTTGATCTTCGCGCCGGGAACGACTCCCTCGGCAAAATGAACGCTCGACACCTGCCCCTGACCGACGGTGAAGACTGCAACGAGGCCGTACTTGTCTGTCTCAATCAGCACACAGCCTCTGGTCTCGTACGCCTGCCAGCCCGCGAAACAGGACTCCAGGACGTACATCTGACGATCCGGTTCCCAGGTCGTGATGCCGCCGACCGCATTTGGATTCTTGATCACATAGGTAGCAATGACCGTCCCAGAAACCGGGCAGTGCGCCCTGTGATAATCGTCAAAATTGAAGAACGTGTGGGTCAGCGTTCCGCCATAGAAATGCTTTGCATACGGCGAACCTGCCTCCCCGAGCAGCGTCTCCACACTGTAGAAAGTCGATGTCTTGATGACAACCCCATGCTCATCCGTCACATCCGGGGAGAAGAAACGCCCTTTCTCGTCAATCTCCCAGGTTCCCTGCGGAAGCGAATCACCCGGCGCCGCGACAACCGAATCATCCTTCGCGCCTGCAAGCGGCCTGGACTCATCCGCATTCTTCAGTCTTCTTGAGAAGAACTGGTTGAAGGTATGCCAGTTGGACGGATCCTCAAACCATCCCTGGTCCAGATGCCAGCTTGGATCCTTGTAAAGCATCTCGTAATACTCCGGCTTCCAGGATTCCTCGGTATCCAGAAACTGCTTGAGCGCATTATTATAGTGGCGAAGCCACACATAGATAGGTTCCAGGAACTGAACCGATGGTCTGAATTCCAGTTCTCCCTTCAGCTCCTTCAGCGGTCTGTCGAGCAGGAAATAGATGTACAAGCAGCTCTGATCGACCTTCGTCACAAACCGTTCGTAGCGCTCCTCCGGCAGGAAGGTCCAAGGCATCGCCGTCAGAGTAAAGTCGATATAGTCATAGAATTCGTCAAGGCTGCGGACCGGATTTGTCCCGTGATCCGGGTTTTCCTTTTCTGCCAGCGCTATCGACTTTTCGACAAGGCTCTTCAGGCGCCCATCTCTGTCCAGCAGTTCCATCAGTTCCAACGTCACTTCAGCATGGTTTTTCATAATTACAGATATCGACCTCTCTTCTGATCAGACTCGCAGGCAGCCTTTCTCCCGGAGAAACCACCCGCTGTTATATATGCAACTTTCTGATTTGCTTCCCGGACATACGGTTCTCACATGAAATCCCCATGAGAACTCCCTCTCTATGTCAGCGAACCGATTTACTATATCACATCTGTCAAGCCCCCGAAAGGGAGTCAGATCGGAATTTTTATTGAAAATGATCCGCTATCGGAAATCTGCCGGAGCGCATACAAAAGATAACAGAACCGGGGCGCCCGCGCTCAGATCAGGCTGAACCGTCCTCTTCCCTCTGCCTTCAGCGCACTGGAGAAGAACACCTTCATCACTCGGATCAGAGCACCTGTGTCATGGACGCCCGCCGCCTCATACGGCGAATGCATGGCCAGCTGCGGCAGTCCGATGTCGACCGTATTGACGGAGACATGGGCATTCGAGATGTTGCCAAGCGTGGATCCGCCCACCATGTCTGACCGGTTCGTGAAATCCTGGCAGGTTTCTCCTGCCTTCTCCGCGATCGCGCGGAACAGCGCCGTGGAATATGCGTCTGTCGTGTACTTCTGGTTGGCGCTGTACTTGATGACGATACCGTGGTTCATCCTCGGACGGTTGACTGGATCTGCCTTTCCTTCCGCGTTCGGGTGCACCGCATGAGCGTTGTCAGCAGAAACCATGAAGCTGGATGCCAGCTTCCTTCTCTGGTCCTCTTCTGTCAGGCCGAGCTCCTGCCCGATCCGCGCCAGAACGTCCTGAAGAAAGGTGGAGTCCGCTCCCTGCTTCGTCCCGCTGCCGACCTCCTCATTGTCAAAGACTGCCAGCACAGGAATCGCAGAGACTTCCGATGCACTTCCGTCCTTCTCTCCCGACTCGACAAACCCCATCAGATCGCCATAGGTGCACTGCAGATCGTCCAGATGCCCCGACGAGACGAACTCCCTGTTTGCACCCCAGATTGCTCCCGGCACCCGGGCATAGAGAAACAGGTCATCCCCCGCAATCTGTTCCTTCGGAACCCCGGCAGCCTCCGCGATCAGCTCCGCAAATGCTCCTTCTGCCGTCTCATCTCCCAGCACCGGAAGCACATCTGTCTGGACATTGTAATGCATGCCGTCGTTGGCTTCACGGTTCATATGAATGGCGACATTCGGGATCATGACCAGATCGCGGTCGATGTTCACAAGCTTCGTCCGGAAATGATTTCCTTCCTTAATTATTATGCGTCCTGCGACGGACAGCGGACGGTCAAACCACGGCGCGATCAGCATACCGCCGTATCGCTCCACATTCAGACGAACATAAGCTCCGGCTGTCTTCATTTCCGGGTTTGCCTTGATTCGAAATGCCGGACTGTCGCTGTGCGAGGCCGCGATCATGTACCCGGTAAAATCCGCAACCTTCCCTCCGTCTTTCCGGTTGGGAATCCGGAACGCGATCAGAGACGAATCATTTCGGGTTACAAAATATTTCCCGCCGGTCTCCAGGCCCCAGCTTTCCTCCTCGAGGCACTCCCTGTATCCGTACTTCTCCAGAATCTGCCGGATGCTGTCGACAGTGTGGAATGCTGTCGGACACTGATCAATAAACGCCAGCAGCTTCCTGGTTATTTTTTCATCTGAAGTCATCTTTTTTCTCCTACCTTTCTGTCTTTCTTCAGTGCCTCTGTGCGGCTGTTTCTCCCTCTTAAAAACACATGAGCCATCTCTTAGCGGGTACCTGTTTCATTCCCTCTGCGCTCTATGCGCTTTCCCCAGTATACACCCATTCCGGCTCTCAGCCTTCCTCACCGCTTTTCGCCATTTTCAGATGTCCTGTTTTTTATCATAGCTTTTTGTTTTTTGCTTTTTGTTTTTTGCTATTTGCTTTTTGCCAAAGTGTCGCTGATTATGCTTTGCTATATTTACTGTTTTTCAGCCGAACATACGAAATTTTTGGTTGACACGTCCTTTGTTTCCCCATAAAATAAACTCTATCAGACGAAGGCGTCCCGCACAAGCGGGGCGCCTGTTGTTTTTCTCCAGCAAAGGCGCTGTCGGTCTGCTCTCCAGCAGACTGCAGCGCTTTTTTCATTGCAGGAGGAACAAGAACAAGGAGGAGGGAACTTATGGAATACAGTATGACTACCGTAATATGGGTGCTTGTCGGCACAGCCCTGGTCTACTTCATGCAGGCAGGCTTCGCCCTCTGCGAGGCAGGTCTCACAAGAGCCAAGAACACCGGCAATATCCTGATGAAGAACATGATGGACTTCTGTATCGGAACACCCTGTTTCTGGCTCGTCGGCTTCGGTCTGATGTTCGGCGGAACCGGTGCCATCATCGGACACCTTGATCCGATGATCCTCGGAAGCTACACTGCCGAAAACAGCGTTGTGCCGCAGACAATGCCGCTCTGGGCATATGTGATCTTCCAGACCGTCTTCTGTGCAACCGCTGCGACCATCGTCTCCGGTTCGATGGCTGAGCGCACAAACTTCAAGGCATACTGTGTATACTCCGCCGTCATCTCACTGATTGTCTATCCGATCAGCGGCCACTGGATCTGGGGCGGCGGCTGGCTCTCGACGCTCGGCTTCCATGACTTTGCAGGTTCCACCTGTGTCCATATGGTCGGCGGTCTTATCGCCTGCCTCGGCGCCTGGATGCTGGGTCCCCGCATCGGTAAATACGATAAGAATGGCAAGGCAAGAGCAATCCCTGGCCACAACATGACGGCCGCAGCGCTCGGTGTCTTCATCCTCTGGTTTTGCTGGTTTGGATTCAACGGCGCTTCGACCGTTGCCATGGATTCCGATGCTGCCGCTGTCACAGCTTCTCTTGTATTCGTCAACACCAACCTGGCTGCCGCTGTCGCAACCGTGGTCGCCATGATCTTCACCTGGATCCGCTATGGCAAGCCTGACGTATCGATGACCTTCAATGCAGCGCTCGCAGGTCTTGTCGCCATCACGGCCCCCTGCGACTGTGTCTCTCCGCTCGGTGCCTTCTTCATCGGCCTCATTTCCGGCATCCTGGTCGTCCTGAGTGTCGAATTCTTTGATAACATCGCGAAGATCGATGATCCGGTCGGCGCCGTGTCCGTGCATATGGTCAACGGCATCTGGGGCACCATCGCGGTCGGCCTGTTCTCCACCGGAGACGACGGGGTCGGCAAGGGTCTCTTTTATGGCGGCGGCTTCCATCAGCTCGGCGTACAGCTCCTCGGCTTCATTTCCGTTGCCGTATACGTGCTGATTGTCATGTTCATCGCCTTCAAGATCATCGACAAAACAATTGGCCTCCGGGTTCCGGCACAGGTCGAGATCGACGGACTTGATGTCCACGAGCATGGGCTGACAAGTGCTTACTCCGGCTTCGCCATCACGGACGTCACCGATATGGACGTCAGCCCGAATGACAACACAGAGCTTGGTGAGGATGACTATGAGAAGGCAAGCGATGCGCAGATCAATGCTGCCGTGAAGGTTACGCGTGAAGCACCGCTCATCCCGTCCCTTGACACCGGCATCCACAAAGTCAGCATCATCTGCCGCCTGTCGAAGTTTGACGCCCTCAAGAAGGCGCTCAACGAGCTCGGCGTGACCGGCATGACCATGTACCAGGTTATGGGCAGTGGCATCGAGCGTGGCTCGACTGAGCGCTATCGTGGTGCAGTCGTAGACTCGACCCTGATCCCGAAGGTCAAGGTGGAGGTCGTTGTCGGATCGATCCCGGTCGACAAGGTCATCGAAACAGCCAAGAAGGTCCTCTACACCGGCCGCATCGGCGATGGCAAGATCTTCGTCTACAATGTCGCGAAAGTCGTTAAAGTCCGCACCGGTGAGGAAGACCTCTCCGCCCTCAAAGATGTAGAATAAAAAGAAATAAGTCCCAGTCGCAATGAGAAGCCCCTGCAGCGTGCTTGCACGCTTGCAGGGGCCTTCTCATTTGCGACGACAAAAGCCATGAGCGCGGGCGATGCGTCAGCAGCGCGCAAAGCGCGAATGGCTTTCAGCGGCACGGAAGCTGCAAAGCAGCGGAGTGACG
>OCVV012824473.1_pt1 | contig 37943 bp, 25 predicted proteins | sample 1539721 | NCBI WGS metagenome assembly OCVV01 (sample SAMN02144230, study PRJEB22623) | gut metagenome | biome: sheep rumen | host: Ovis aries | place: New Zealand | reverse complement strand
GTCTTTATTTGGTCGTAAATACCTTATCACAAGTTTCGGGTGATGTTCTTTTTTATTTTTCATTTATCCGAGAAAACTTTTACTCTGTGTACGATAGTGATAATTCTGAGAATGTATAGAGTATATGATTTATATGTAGTATAATAACACCGTTTAAGAGTTAAGATATATGCGCTGATACAACACATATAAGATTGTATGGGATTATAAGGGCTAATGCTGTCCAACCGGTTATCACGTTTCCGGCACTATCGCGCACCATTGCAGGGATAACATGCGGCCGGTTCATTCGACCGCATGTATCCACCTTTAAAATATAGCATAGTAATCATTGATAATTCTAAAGCTGTGAAAGATGTCTTTTCTTTTACAGTTTTATTTTGTAAAATTAAATATTTGGTTAATTACTAGCCAAACAAATTATTATAACGGAGGTTATACTATGAAAAGAAAAGTAGTTATGGCAATGGTAATGATGACGGTATGTGCTACACTTGGTGCTTGTGGTACAACAGCTCAGACTGTAGAACCAGTTGATTCTTCAGTAGCAGTTGAGGAAGAAGTCAGTGATGCAGTTTCCTCAGATGTTGATACCGAAACAGAGGTCAAGGAAGTTACAGAGGTCGAGGTTGAACCTACTGAAGAGGCTGAGCCTACTGATAAGACTGAAGATGATTCTTCAGTTGAGGCATCTGATAGAGCAACTTCCAGTAATGTTACTGTAGAGGATACAGATGAGGCAAAGCCTACTGAGAAAGTTGCACCTACTGAAGAAGTAAAGCCTACAGAGGATGTAAAACCTACTGAAGAGGCTAAGCCTACTGAAGTAGCACCTGCAAGTAACGAATCAACAGGGGTTGATATAGCATCTCAGCTTGCATCTTCTGGACTTCCGTATGTAGCAGGTCATGAGGCAGAAATTATTTCAGCCATTGAGGATTACTCAGGTTCAAAAGTTACTTCATTTAATGTTACAGTTGCAGGTACAAATGCTAAGTTCACTTGTGCAAATGGTATGTCATTTGATTACTATTACAGTACAGCAGGAGCGTTTGCTACAATCGGTGAGACAGGTAGTGAAGAAGGTATAGTTTGGGCTTGGTGATATTCACTTACTTAAGTGCCTACTAGAAATAGTAGACACTTTCTTTTTTAAAACACCTGCATATAAGTGCAGATACCCCATATATTGCGAATGATACCGGCGCGATCATTCATTAATAACCACATAAGCAAAAAGCAGCAGAAAAAACAAATCGTCTCTGCTACTTTTTTGTATGAAGAACATAAATCATCCTCAAAATATTTCTATGTGACTATCTTTTACCGATATAGCACTTATCAGATAAGCACACCTTATTTCTAAACACTTCTATCCCCCCACAAAACATCTACACCTGTAATTTATAATACATTTCATATTATATTTTATGCTTCATTGACCAGCTTCCCAGTCATATGCTCCGGTACCAGCTCCAGGCAGTTCACTCTGTGGAATGCATTCTCCAGCTCTCTTTGAAGATATGCTTCATCATCAGTAAACTTTCTGCAGAGCAGAGTGCAGATTTCCTTTTTCTTTTCCTCATTTTCCACGACATGAATCCTTCCAAATACCACCACGCTGTTGATGTTTAGCGCCCATTCGCCTTCCTTCCGGTATCCCTCATCATATACGCAGTAGCTTACCTTGTCGCATCTGGATATAGCATCGATCTTATGCCCTTCCTTCGCTCCATGAAAATAAATATGTCCGTCGTCCATATACAGGTGATCCATAGGTATTCCATAGGGATACCCGTCATCACCTATCATTGATAATACTCCGCGTGGCTGTTCCTTAAGTATCCTTACGCATTCCTCCTCGCTGATCTGCTGCTTAAATCTTCTCATTTTTCTAAACATATCGGTTGTCACCTCTCGCATCTTTTTGTAAATATACTATGATTTATATTATAAACCATTCGGTAGCATACAAAAAAGGCCGGAAGTGTACTTGTTTTCTACTCTTTCCATCGTACAATGATAGCATTCTGGATAAACGTATTTTGTAAAAAAATCCCCCGCCCAGATTGAAGCAGAGGATATTTTTTAGTTTTCGGATTATATCGGATCAACTCACTGCTGGATGACTTTTCCCTGCTGTTCATCATAAAACCTGACATTATCCTCAGTGAAAAAATTCAATTTAATATTTCCGGTATTTCTGTCCTCCTCAAAAATATAGCAGAACACCGGGCAATCTCCCATAAGGTTTTTGTCATTATTCATAGCCAAAAGAATCCTGTCGTTTTCAGACTTACTTCCGTAAGGAGCATATTCATTAGGTGACAGCTCAATATGTCCAAATTGATTTTCGTCCACAAAAACATAACCAAATGAATCAAGATAATTCTCAAACTCCCCTATTGTTTCATAGGTATAGCCTGTTGGTTCCTGATAGATAAATCCTCCCGGATACCAACAACCGGCAGAAGAATATATGCCATTCATCGGATCACATACTGATATATCCAGAACAGGAAGGTCTCCCAGTCTGACATGATCTTCTGAGGTTTCCGAAATCACAAGGTACAGTGCAAATCTGTTTGATGAACCAAGGTTATTATATACAGCGTCGCTAACCTCAAAAAATCCTTCAGGATTTACTTCTATCTTCTTTACCGGAAAGACCTTGAGAGTGTTTCCACCTTTTGAAAAAGATTCCGTATCTATATCGCTAAAATCGTATTCAGAGCCGTATTTAGCAATAAACTCATCTAATGTAAGATATCCGCCTCTCTGAAATACTGTATCCAGAATCTGAACTTTGCCGGAACCTAAATCTGCATCCAGAATCTCCTGTGACGGTTCAAACGATAATTCAACCTTTTCCTGCTGTTGATTCTCAACAGCATCGGCATTCAATACGTCCTCATCGCCTGCTAAGACTGCATCCGCAACCTCCTTAGCTTCCTCCTCCGTCATCCCCATCTCCTGATACTGTGCAACTGCTTGATCTTTCTCATTATTGCCACATCCGACAACGCTGATCGTAACAGCTCCCAGCAAAAATAAACTTGTGATTTTTCTTTTCATACTTACACAAACTCCTTTCACACATTCACACATTCAACTGACACAAAATAAAACATAGTTAATATACCCCCCCCCCCGAAAAAATCAAGTCCTGATTAACTATATGTTTAGTGTCACTTTTTACAAAAAAAACGAACCCTTGGGGATTCGTCTTTATGAAATAAAAATTTAAATTTGCTGTGGCACCAATATTTAATGAACTTTGGTTTTAATATCCGATCTCCCAATCCCTTTTCCTTATGTGACTCAACGTTATAACCTCTTCCAACAAAGACTCCGACGAGAAAGGAGTGATAATATAAGGATCGTTTTCATGCAATATGCCAGTTTTCAGCCTGCTGCCTGATCTTCACGAAGCCAGCATACCTTCCTCCTAAATCAAGCAGTTCTCTATGTCTGCCTTTTTCAACAATCCTGCCGTCATCTATGACAATTATCTGATCCGCCACTTCGATCGTTGCCAGTCTGTGTGCGATTATGATCACGGTCTTACCCTTGGAGAGTTCTGTAAGCGCCCCCTGTATCAGATGCTCATTTTCAGGATCGATGCTTGCAGTGGACTCGTCTAAGATTATGACAGGAGAATGCCTCCTTTACATTTCCTGCAGCCCAGTTTCTGGCTCCTATATGAGCCTGCCACATCCTGTTATAAAGCTGTGATCTTTCCATAACTTTTTTATCTCAAGCACTGTATACTGCATCTGTCTCAGGCCGTTTGAAAATACTTCGATCTTAGCCATGCTGATCACCATGGACATTGCCAGCATGACCGAAAGAGCCATCTCGGAAACCGTCATGCTTCCTTTACTGACTAACAGAATACTTACCGGAACCACGCCAAGCAAGGTGGCAGGCATAAAAGCAAACGCAAGCTTCATGGTTATCCATGTGGACTTAAGCCACTCAATGACAAAATCCCTGTAATCACATATCGCACCCGCAAATTTTTCATAGCTCACTCCTGTTTTTCCAAAGGCTTTGATAACCTCAATCCCCTCCACATATTCAACTATCATGCTGCTCATAGAGGCATTTGCCTTCTGGTACTTCTCCATATTTTTACCGCTTATCACAAAAGTAAGTATCATAAATACAAGTCCTATAGGCAAAGCTAAGAGCGAAGCAAGTGCTACCCTGACATCTACAAATAAAAGTGCGATAAAACACACTATCGGAAGCAGGATATGTCCCGCACCTTCCGGAACCACATGTGCAAGAGGAGGCTCAATATCTTCAATCTTGTCAATGATCACACTTTTGATCTCTCCTATCGAATGTGCATATACCTCCCCCAGCGGTGCCTTTAAAAAAGCATCTGCCACCCTAAGCCGCAATGCTTCCAGGACATTAAAAGCCACATAATGCGATATTCCCGTAGATATTACAAAACATACCACCTTTATCAGATATGCTAAGAGCGCTGCGAGACAATAGCCTGATACAAAATGCATATCAAGTTCTTCGTTCATCGTTTCCTTTCTCCTCCTTAGAACCTTTAAAATTTTCAGATTTTTCTGATCATTTTTTGCTAACACTTTCTCTATTTTGTTTACTTACCCCTAAAACGACCTCACCGCCTGATCCTATAAAGGGCCAGACGGTGAGTATGTATTACCGATATTTATTTTTAATGCTTATCAGACACCCATCAGCTTCTTCCAGCCCGGAAGAAAAAATTTCAGCACTATATTATCAATGGTATCTCCGAAAGTCAAGCAGTAATTCATTATTCCCCCATAATGATCACTCATCTTCCGTCACATAGAAGCTCTCCGTGCGCACATCCCTCTTAACCATTGCCCAGAAGTTTTTCCTGTCCGTTATATATACCACTTCATCTCCCGGTTTAAGACTTATAATGTTCACGAATGCACTATAACCGAACATCTGCGGCTTTCCGTCCTCTATATATTCACCTTCTGCTTTTTCATATGTGATCCAGGATATCCTTACCTTATTGCACACTAAATTTACCGGGAGAAGCTTTTTAAGTTTTCCGGCGTAATGAACTGCTTTTTCCTTATTGTAGTTACTGTTATCAAAATAAACATACGCAAGGGGAACAGCCGCAGAGCTGATACATACCCCCAGAAAAAGGAATGAGGCCATCAGTATGCCATGACGTTCAAAAAACTGATCATATCTGATAGCAAAAATAAAGAAAAACATACAAAAAGCCATGGGCACCACAACAGCTTTTGCTAAAGAAATGCTGTGGTTTTTCATGGCTTTATACGGATCAAACATCACAAGCTCGGGATTATCTATAAGTATCTGCCGCTCTTCTGCAGTCACTTTTCGCATAATTATTAAGTACCTTTATATTCTGTTATCACTGCCAGTTAAATGATAACACTGCCTTAGCCCAGTTTTCCATGAAGATACTTAAGAAGATCGTCTCTTGAGGTTGTTTTCAGGATATAGCCGTTCGGTCTAAGCTGCATGACTCGCTCCACAGCCTCTTTTGTACCGACTCCTGTCAGAAATATCACAGGGATCTTCGCTGTAGCCGGTTCCTGCCGCAGCATCTGGAGAACCTGAGGTCCATCCACTACAGGCATTTCATAATCAAGCAGTATCAGATCCACGTGGTTCTTCAATAAAAATGTTATTGCCTGCATTCCCGCTGTCACGATATTGGTCTGATAATCCCCCTTTATCCACTCGCGTATCATCTTTGCATATGAGGGATCGTCATCAACGATCAGGATATTCTTTTTCCCGGGATTTATATTTTTTCCGGCAATGACATTTTCTATTGCATGTTCAAGTACATTGATCTCAACAGGCCTGTCCAGCCAGGCAAACTCAGATACAACAGGAGCTTTTAGCGTCAGTTCCTGACGGTCTTTCGGCTCGCCTATCAGGATCATATTTTTTCTGCACTCTTTCACGTTCTCACAAACATGCGAAACTTTTTCCAACATTAGCAGTTTATTGGTCACATCACCCGGAAGATAGAACAGGAATATATCCGAACTTCTTGAGAATTCCTCTATTCTTGCATGATCATCTTCAATAACCGAGGTCTGATATCCTGCCTCATTCAGTTTTCTCTCGATGCCTTTAACTACAACACTGTACTGAAGCACTATGATAGCAACGTCTTTATTCCCTTCGCTCATTTTTAATCCTCCTGATGTGTATATTATAATACAGAGCCGGGTATTTTACTAATCAGCACCTTTTAGGACTGCTGCCTGCGCATCCTTCTGTATATCCGGGTCAAATGACAGCATTGGTGCAATATCTTTTCCTCTTATGCGTCTGTCTGTATAGTTTTTTGTCAGTCTGATCAGCAAAGGCACATGTACGATCAGACCTATAAGGTTAGGTATCATCATAAGCCCGTTAAAAGTATCCGAAATACTCCATGCCAGATTAGACTCCATCACAGCACCGAATACCATAACGCCGATAAATATCAGCCTGTAGATTCGTCCGCAGGTAACGCCCAGAAGATATTCCGTTACTTTTGCGCCATAGTAAGACCATCCCAATACGGTGGTAAAGGCAAAAAGCGTAATCGCTATCACCACAAACCATTCCCCCGGCTTCCCCAGCATGGTACCGAATGCTTCCGTGACAAGAGTCGCATCATTTGTTCCGTTAGCAGCAAGTCCTGTCTCAAGGTCGATGGCCCCCGATCCCAGCACAACCAGTGCCGTAAGCGTACATATTATCATAGTATCAAGAAAAACTTCTGCGATTCCCCACATTCCCTGTCTCACCGGCTCTCTGACACTGGTATTGCTATGTACCATTACGGACGAACCGAGGCCCGCTTCATTTGAAAACACACCTCTTTTACAGCCATTCTTTATGGTATTAAACGCTAACTGTACTGCTGTTCCTGCCACACCTCCTGCAACAGCATCCGGACCTAAGGCAAACCGGAAAATGGAAGAAAAGATCATGGGAAGCTTTGATATATTCAGTAATATCATCACTATGCACCCCAGAATATAAGCTACAGACATGACGGGTATCAAAGTCTCCGATACGGCTGCCAGGCGCCTGAAGCCTCCCATTATTATAACAGCAGCCGCAACCATAAGTGTCACACCGATCAGCCAGTTAACCTTTGGTGCCCCAAGAAACAGGCCGTAATCCACATCCGAAAGGAAGGTTGAACCGAAATTAATGGTTATCTTATTGATCTGCGCCATATTGCCGATTCCGAAAGAAGCCAGCATGGTAAAAAGGCAGAACATAACGCCCAACAGCTTTCCAAGTCCTTTGCAGTGCTTTATCGATCCGAGTCCGTCCTGCAGATAATACATCGGTCCGCCGGACCATGCCCCTTCCTGATTTCTTCTTCTGTAATACAGGCCCAGGGTATTTTCCGCAAATTTTACCATCATTCCCAGGAACCCCGCTACCCACATCCATAGCACAGCTCCCGGTCCGCCCATGCAGATTGCGGTAGAGACACCCGCGATATTCCCGGTACCAATAGTCGCACACAGTGCAGTACAGAACGCTCTGTACTGTGACAGTGCCCCCGCATCATTAATGATACGTCCTTCACTGCGCATGATCCCAAAGGTTTTTAAAAACCAGTGTTTTAAATGCGTGACCTGGAAAAAACCTGTGATCAACGTGCATATTATCCCCGTGCCAAGAAGAAGGGAAATTCCGAATGTCCCCCAGGCAATCTCATTTACCGTATCATTGATCTGTATAACGGTATCAATCATCCTGTCCCACAACCTCACAATATACAAGTGTCTGATTCAGCATCTGATAAGCGATCTCGCCAAATGTAACCGGTCCTGTATACGGTGTTATCTTTCTTCCGTTAAGATTTCCATACTGATAATTTAATATACAGTTAAATGAAAACACAGGAGCATGGGCGCCGGCTTCATCGATCTTGTTCTTAAATTCTCTCGCATAATCCTCCACACGAGCAGCAAAACGATAATCGATATTCTTGAAGACCGGTGCATAAAATCCAACTGTTTTATCATCTACGCTCTTGATAGAAGTATTGAAATAAGAACCGTTATAATCCGCTACAAGCGGCATACCTGTCTCTATGCCATTTTCTTTGATATACTCGGCCAGACATACCTCCTTATCATTCACGGTACACCTGCCTGCCTCTAATTCGTTTTCATTAAACCTGATCACCGGATCCGACTTATCATCCCTGAAAATATTGATCATATTGATCATCGCAGTCTTATTCTCCGGCAGCTTGATATACATCACTACTGCCTTGTCAGTATAAGACATTCCTGTAGTTCCATCATATACTTTTGCCTCACCGGGTTCTGCCAGATCAAAACCGGATATCCAGCCTATAGTCGGATGCATGAGCAATTCCTCTATCTCCGGTGCTTCTTTGGCATACTTGGTAGCAACAGCGGAACCGTAGGGTATAATAATCGTGGTAAGTCCGTTGTCATAGCATTCTTCAACGATCTGAAAAACATTATATTTGCCATATGTGGCAATACTTATCTCTTCCGCATAATCAATCTCATATACAAAGAGCATTTCCTTTGAGAACACTCCGCCGTCCTCGCTGATAAAATATGGTGTGGTTCCGCCTATCCATCTGCCCTTTGGAAGCTTATCAAGCAACGACTCATCCGCTGCGATATGAAGAACCTTCCCCTCATTTATCATTTTTACTGTTTCATCTAAGCTGATATACATATTAACCCCTCCTTATAATTACGGTTGTTTTGGCTGATTTAAAGTGCCGCGATATTTGCAAGATCCACTTTGGCAACGATCGGATATTTTGCCAGAAAGGCTTCCAGATCTTTAATACATGCATCCAGGCTCTCAGGATTCGCAGCAACTCTCTTCTGCATTTTTGAAATAAGCATGTTAAATGCAAGGTTTGACGAGCTGTACTTTAGCTCCCCTCTGAATATCTTCTTCATTTTTTCCTCCAGGATCACATCCATCGGCATTCTCCTCCTATTTTTTATTTTGTAAGTGCCTGAATCATTCCTTCATAATCAAACATATTTGCCTTCTCACATACAATCTTAAACCGTTCCTTCTCCGCTTCCGGGATCGCATATTCCGCAATCTCCTCCATGATGGAATCTATCATATCACAGTCCATATTTTCCGCTGCTTCCCGAAGTCCCTCGTAGATACTTTCCATTAGAAAATCATCTGCAACCGGTTTATCTTCTTCCTCATCTGCTCCGTCTGCTTCCTCATATACCGGGGCCAAAATCTCAGCGTATTTCAGATATTTATCCATAGCGGCTGCATGTTTTTCCTCAATGTAGGAAATATCGCCTTCTTTCCCTGCTGCCTCCAGGCGTTCCGCATCTGCCCCCAGTTCCATGGCACCTACCAGCCTTGCCGAGCTCTTCAGCGCATGGATCCTTATGGTATAGTTTTCCCAGTCTTTTGAAGTGTAGCAGCTTTCAAGTGCCTCGTGCTTTTCACCTATCGACTCATAAAATATCTTTAATACAGCCTTGAAAGCCTCCTCTGAACCGCTGTTCTTTATTGCAGCTTCAGAATCTATACCTTCAAGCTTTTCGTACCAGTTTTCTTCACATAACCCACTCTGTTGTGCATTTTCTCTGTCCACACATTCTCCGGAGCCGCTTTCTTCAACTAAACATTCTTCAGATATACTATCCTCCGATCCGAGTTCATCAAGGAAAGCAAGCATTTCCTGCATTTCTTCCGAAAGTTCTTCCTCCTGCTCCGTATCCATCTCCGAGTCATCATCCGCATATGCACTGTCGCTTTCCCTTTCAGGAACAGTTTCTTCAGACCTCGTCTCCGCAACATAGGATGCAAGATTATATGACTTATTGGATTTTAGGAAATAAAGGATACCAAATGTTCCCGGTCCGCAGTTGGACGATATAGCCGCTGACGCCTGCTGGAATATCACATTTTCAAAATATGCAACTTTCCTTATCTCCTCCTCTATCCACTTAAGAGTCTCCAACGGTATGTCCGCATATGTAATAAAAACGACATCCGGATCGGGAATAGTATCAGGAGGAAGTGCCATGTTGATATACTTCTTATATGCCCTTCGGCTTCTTCCCATCCATATTCCGCCAATGTACGCCTTATCTTTTCGGAATCTGAGCGCCGGATGCAGGTTAAGCGCCTTTGCTACCCTGTCTACGCCTTTTCCTATCAGATTTCGTTTTGCCATATATTCCGTTGAGTCTATTACAAAGCTGCACTTTAAACGATACTTTACCGTTTCAAGTTCAGTAATGATCTCCTGGACAGGAAGCCCCTGCTGGATCAGTTTGTATGCTATCATCACTAACAGTCCGGTTGCACTGGACAGGCATTCGGAATTTATAACCGTTACATTGTCAAATGATTTCGCAGCTTCGGAAGCGATAACATAGTCCTTGCTCATGCTTTTTGTTATGGCTATATATATCAGATGGTGTGTTCTCTGCAGGATACCGGCAAAGAATTCCGTATAGTCATCTTCATCCGGAGCATCAGACACAGCTTCATTTCCCGACTTGGTGATCCGTATCAGCTCAAAAGCATCGAGATGCACACCATCCTTGAATATACCGTTTTCGGTCCGGATAACAAAAGGAATGATGGGAATATGCAGTTTACGTATCAGCTCGTCAGGAATATCGCTCATGCTTGAAGAAGCAACAATAACAGGAAGCTTCTCCGCATATCTGTCGGAAGCGTTGATAACCTCATCATTTTCTCTCATAATGTTTCTAAGGATCAGCTTATCCCCGGAGATATGCCTGATAAGCATTTCCTCCATCGCTTCTCCCGAAACAGGTTTTACGAGATATCCGTCAAACCCGACTTTATTGTAGAGTTCTCTGTTTTCACTTCCGACATTTGCTGTCAGCACAATAACAGGCGTATTCCTGTTAAGTCCACCGGCCTGATTTCTTATCTGTCCAAAGCACTCAACTCCATCCATTCCCGGCATCAGGTGATCCATAAAGATGACATCATAATGGATCCGCAGACATTTATCCAGAGCATCCTTTCCGTTTAAAGCGGTATCTATCCCCATATCAGTATCCGCTAAAAGCCTGCTCTCCACTTCAAGGTTCATCTCATTATCATCAATGATCAGTATCCTTGCCTCCGGAGCAAGGAAGCTGCTTTCATACTCATTACGCTTTATAACCTGCTGATTGTGTATATTAAGAACACCAACGGCACTGTGATCCGTAACCGCCTGTCTTATACTAAATGAAAAAGTTGAGCCTTCACCATACACACTGTTTACGGATATCGTTCCGTCCATCAGCTCCACAAGCTGCTTAACTATGCTCAGCCCTAGACCGGTTCCTTCTATGTGGCTGTTCTTCCCCTCGTCCACTCTCTTAAAAGCGTCAAAGAGATACGGCAGGTCTTCCTTTTTTATACCCATACCAGTATCCGAAACAGAGACCACAAGCTCAACTGTTTCCGGATCTATATCCCTGCTTTCAACAAGCAGTTCAATGCGTCCCTCTTTAGTATACTTAATCGCATTATTCAGTAGATTTATAATGATCTGCTTAAGACGTACCTCATCTCCATACAGAGCCACGGGAACTTCCGGATCCACGCTTACTTCAAAACCCAGTCCCTTGTCATGAGCCCTGAGCCACAGCATATTCACTATCTCGGAAAGCATATCGCCTACACGGTAATTGACAGGCACGATATCCATACTTCCTGCCTCTATCTTGGAAAAATCCAAAATATCATTTATCAAAGCCAACAGGAGCTTTCCGGAACCCTGTATACTTGAGGCATCCCTTACTATGTCATCCGAAGCACTCTGGTCACGAAGTATCAGCTCATTCAGGCCTAAGATAGAATTGATCGGAGTTCGTATCTCATGGCTCATGCTTGAGAAAAAGCGGTTTTGGGAACGAGTCAGTTCCTCAGCTCTTTCCGCTTCTCTTTTTGCACGCGCGCTCTGCTCCGCAAACAGCTTTCCCTGTGACCATGTCATTACAAAACACAGGATTCCCACCAGCAAAAGTGAAATAAGGAAATCCATATGGAATGTATCATTATTGTGCGGATATACTAACTCGGGATAATAATATGCAGTCAGAAAACAAGCTATCGTCATAATTCCGATTGCCGCAAACATTATGTTACGCCATTTATCATTAAGAACGAGTCCGACATACATGAATGCAAATATTATCCAAACGACACCGCCGCCTTGCAGCCCGCCTCCGAAAAAGAACAGCGCCGGAAGTATTATGAACACAAGGCTGAGCACTATGATCCTGATGGCCAGCTTAAGCCTGTCAAAATACAGGCATACCATTGCAACCAGCGGAACAAATACAAGGATTCCCAAAAGAACCGCTATCTCATAGATACTTTCACCCGTGAGAAGATCGCCGATAAATGCAACAAACACGGCCACTTCAGACATAAGAGTAAGTATAAGAAATATTCTCTCGGTAAAATCCCTGTCCGGATCTTTTACGACAGCAAAGGCTTTTTTAAAGAGTGCGATCGGATTCATTATACCTCACCTCCCTTGCCTGTCTTTACTCCGTGCAATACTCTCTGCACAACCCTTTCAAAATCCGATGTGTTGATGGGCTTCGCGATAAAGCCGTCAAACCCTTCCCTTATAAACATCTCGCGGGCACCGGATACGGCGTTTGCAGTAAGCGCTATAACCGCTATATCACGCTTAAGGTCTTCGGCCATGGATTTGATCTGTTTCATCGCTTCCACACCATCCATCTCAGGCATCATATGGTCCATGAATATCAGATCATATTCATTATTGTGGAATTTATGTATTGCTTCTTTTCCGCTTCCTGCGGTCTCGATTATCATTTTGTAATCCCGGAAAAGAGACGTAGCCACTACAAGGTTCATTGGCTCATCATCCACAACCAAAGCCCTTACACCTTCAAATACCGGTCTTTCTCCCAGGTCTTCGTTTTCCATATTCTTTGCATCGATTTCTTCATTCAGAACCTTAAGAATAGGATATGCATACAGCGGCTTAGGCATAAGCACTACCCTGCTGTCCTTTGATACCTTTAATCCCTGGTCAGCTGATACCGCAACTATGATATCCTCCTTCGACAGCATATCGAAATAGCCCCGGTTTTCTTCATATTCTTCCTGCCCCATAAACACAAATGAAGCATTCAGTTTATCCTTAAGTCTTTCTACTTCGTAAACTGTTTCGGCAGCATAAAGAGGGACGCCGACACCTGCCGCAAGATTAGCCGCCATACTGCGATAAAAGTCCCTGACCTGCGGAACCTTATATTTATCAGGTTTTACATGAAATAACACCGCACCTTTGAAACGTTCCTTAAGCATCAGACAGGGTTTGCCATCCACGACCTTTTGGGGAATGGTTACACGGATTATCGTCCCCCTGTTTTTCTCACCTTCGATCTTTACAAACCCGCCCATCTTATGTGCAAAACCATATACAATGAAAAGACCGAGGCCTATTCCGCCTGAACTGCGGTTTCTCTTCTTATTTGCCTGATACATACCCTCGGAAATGGCTGAAACTGCATTCTTATCCATTCCGATACCGGTGTCCATCATCTCTATGATAAGATTCACGCCATAATCCATATCCTCCGCATGCATCTTTACGCAGATACCGCCGTTCTTCGTGAATTTTATTGCATTTTCCAGAAGATGACGGAATATCTTATGCAGCTTTTTGATATCACCGCGCATCATAGTAGGAACCTTCGGATCCAGATCGACTACAAGTTCCAGATTGCCTTTACTGTCATTCACGCGGAAAGCAGTCACAACGTCATTTATGAGTGAGATACTCATGTAATTATCTTCTTCGAGAAAAACCTTATTTCTCCTGCATTCGGTATAATCCTGTATATCCTCTATCTGGTACGCAAGCCTTACACCGGCATTTTTGATGGCATCTGCTTCGTGTCCCACACCCTTTTTTATAAGAAGATCTGACATGCCGTTTACTACATTGACCGGTGTCCTGAGTTCATGGGATATATTCGACAGGAAATCTTCCATGCTTGCATCATTCGCTTCTATTCGTTCATTCTTTATCTTCTTTTCCTTAGCTTCTTCCAGCCTGTCGTCTATGGATTTTGCGCAATAATAGTACACCAAAAGGACTATTATGATATGAAGCAGAAGTCTTAAGACAGTAAGACTGTCGTACTGTATCGGATCTCCTCCGGGAAGATTTATGACATGAATAAATAATATTGAAAAAAACTCAAGAAGCAGGATATTCATCATGTACATTTTATTTAACAGTGAAAACGTTGCCAGAATAAGCGTAGTCACCAAAGCCACATCGAAAAGACTCGTCTTGTGTATACCGTGATAAAAGAAAAGCAGTGCACCGATTCCAAAAAATACTACGCTGCGGACAAATTCATCGAGACGGTCAGTCAGGCTGATGCCCCAGATCAATACAACCCCTGCAAAAACAACGGGAACCATCCAGAATTCCCATCCCATCACTATATTCTCTATGATCATTCCGGCAGAAGCCAGCGTCAGGACAAAAGTTATGAATTTTTCATTACTGCTTTGATTCATTCTCGTTTCCTTTCTGCAGGTTCGCTCTTATTGATATTACTAGGTATCTCATTATGGAGCATACGGCAATACATGATGATAATACTTATGGAAAACATGATCAGCAGAATGGCGATCACCCTGTTACTTAAAGCCCCCCCTCCAGTTTCCCCTTTGTGCGGTCATTTATATCCGTATCAGAATCCCATTGGATCAATGATCATTTTAACATATTTCGTCCCCATACTCCACCTGTGACCTGCGATATTCTAATACGGAATCATGTTCCAATACTTCATCCTAACCCCGTGACGGGACGCATATCCAACATACGGTGACAGTTTAGTCCCCCCATCTCATATCGACTATCGGATCTTTGCAAACCGGATCCTCAAGAACCGCCGCCAGTTCCGTTTTCATCTTCCCCGTCTTGTCAAACATGGATATATTATTTTCAAATTCCTCGTCCGTAAATGTTCCCCAGTTCCAGATGTGTGAAAGATACACGCAGTCAAAGCCTAAGCGCTTAGCCCATCTGATAAAATCAGGGATTTCTTTATAATTATCCCTTTGAACCACCATATTTACCGTTACATCATCCACTTTGTTCTCTCTTCGGAGTCCGGACAGAAATTCCATATTCTCCATCAGACGGTCAAAATTGCCGCCACACCTTACTTTTGAATAAGTTTCCTTCGTTGCTGCATCTACCGAAACCGAGAATCCTATATGTTCGTACCTGCCTTCCAGTTTCTTCCACTCGGCCGGCGTGAAAAGAGTGCCGTTAGTCATGATATAAATGCTGTTTCTTTTAACTATTCCGTCATACAGAAGCCTTCTGTAATTCTTTGAAAGAAATGTTTCTCCGCTTGCCCCTACTACCAGTTTATCCGCCTTATCAAGCCAGCCTGATTCCAGCAGTGCCTGCGTACATGCTGATATTTCAGTTTCCGCATTATTATCGTTTTTAGTCAGAATCCTTTTACGGCATGACGGACAATGCAGATTACATACATAATCATTGGCGACTTTGATTATATCCGGGAAACTATTCACCGGTTCATCAGCTTTACGCTCAAGCAAAGCCTCTCCGTCTTTATTGGCATTGAACTTCCTGCAGAGTTCCCTTGAACAGAATGTATATGTATTGTTTACGACTGAAAGCCGCATTATGCGTGCAAGCGGGGAATCCCATATCTGTTCACATTCCGTCACGCCCAGATTGCCGCAGCTTATATCAAGATAGTCCGGGCAGCCGCACAGCCTGGTTGTTCCATGTTCTCCTATCCAGAGAGTATTTAATGGCGTACCGCATCCACAGCCGTTCTGCCTCCTGTCGAAATAAACGGCCTTCATATAGAGCGAAGCCATCGTATGCGCCCGGAGCGTTTCTACGGTTATCACTTTACCGGATGCATAAGGATAATCCTTTTTATATCTTATCGCATCCGCAGCTGAATCAAAGCAGATATGATCATACTTTTCATTCAGCCTTTTTCCCGCAAACAACTGCTGAATACTCTCTATGCATCCCAGAAGCAGATACGATGCATATATCAGTTTTCTTCCGAAGACCTTATTGTTTTGCTGTAAATGTCTTCCATATCTGTTTCCATTATTATTGGAATAATGTCCGCTTAAAATATCCTTATATCTGTCACGTGGAGTCACCCTGCCATGCTTAGCCGCATAGCCGAATATTAAGACTTTAATCCACCCCTTAGCATCCCCGGGATAAGCCATAAATGCGATCCGGCTTCCCTTAAGATCGTCCAGAAGAAAGAAACAGTCCTCAGCCATAAGATAATCATCACCATACTTAAGTCCTGCCGTCTCTATTTTATCTGCTGCCTGCGCACGATCATATGCACAACAGATATAATAATCATGCTTACTGTCAGGCAGGCCAAGCCCATCATGCAATTCTATGCTGTCACCGATACAAAGAATATTCCCGAAAATATATAGGAAATCACTGACAAGCTTTCCGGAGTTTTCTCCGATGCCGACGACTGCGATACTCTTTGCATTCCTTATTCTTTTTTCGAAATTTACGTTCCTTTTCAATTCCGTTTCCGTTATCTTTAAGGTTTGGCCAAAAACTGCCTATCACTTACCTGATTACCGTTATCGATGATATGCATAAATTCATATTCTTCATTTCTGCTGTGTTTATAGAGATTACTGATAAAGCCTACCGACGACTTGCCTGCAAGCAGTCCGTCACAGAGACTCAGTGTATACATATCCCTTGCAATCTCATAGCCCAGGAGATAATGATGATACTTTCTTTCACTTTCACAAAATGCCACAGATCTGTCTCCGACGCTTCGATAAACATCCCTGAACAACAGCACTTCCTTTTCACTAAAACAGGACTCGATCTTATCACATATAGAAGCATCATCCGTTGCAAGAAACAGCGCAGAAAATTCCTCGCTCTCAATTGCCATTTTTATTTCAGCTATCATCTGCGCTTCGTCAATATATACGGGATGGCCGTTGTACCCGTATTTATAATCCGTTCCCCTGAAATGAATACCGAGGATCTTTCCTCCTTTTTCTCTTGCTTTCCTAAGCAGCTCTTCTGCGTCTGAAATGATCTCCGGCCTGAGTACAAAGTACTTCTTTACAAGCGGCGAACAGATACCCAGGATTTCTCCGTTATAATAATTCTCGACCTTATATGCGCTCATATCATAGCGCTCCCTGATCATCTGCATCTGATAATAATTTCCATAGCAGACATTTTTTGCATTAGTCTCATCATATGAATCCTCCGCCTGAAGGAAATAGTATTCCCACGGATTACTGATATCTTTGCTCTTTTCTTCGTCATAATAAACAAAGTCCTCTGACAGCACTATCTTCGGCACCAGACCGTGCTGCTCTGCAAAGATCAGATAACACAATATGAATCTTAACGTGGCACAGAACCCGTCATGATCACAGTTTTCTTTGATCACGTAAATTATCTTCCCATAATCAACAGATCCGTTATGACAAATTTCCAGGTAATCGTAATCACCGCTGATCCCCGGTATTTTTTTTACGGATACATTATCTCCCTTTAGCACATGCTTTAGTTTACGGAGAAACACACTTATTCCCGAAAAACCCCACTTTTTCCTGTCGATCATAGTCATATAAGCCCACTGTTGTTCACTGTCCATTTAAGTACCGGGGCACACACACCCGGTCTTTTCATTGTCCAGAACGGTGACTCACTGAGCCCCCCCTGTACATACAGTTTCAGGCAGGGTGAATCAACTTCCGGATTGACAAGCCACTGTATATAATGCAGACTTGCGGAAAAATAAATATAATACTCTCCTTCATTAAGAAAATGGTTCGGAATCTCACCGGTCAATACGTTCCGGCCCATTTTCACATTATTGTTCTCATCATAATCATCCACAGAATATGACCAGTACATAAGGATACCTTCCGAATTGTAGATTGCATATCCGGTTGTAAATGCGTGATGTATTTTTTTCATATTCAGTTCGATACGCACGAAAGCTTTATCATGATTTTCCACCGGCATAGCCAGGTCATGTCCGTCCTGATCCACAAGCTTAAATTCCAGCAGTTCGAAAAATTCATTATCATAATGCGAAAGATCTTCAAATGATTTTTTTTCATACAGATGACTCTGGTAACCGGTAATACACTTATCAATTTCATCCCGGAGCACGATTTTTCCCTTATCCAGTAACATTCCGGTCCTGCACAAAGATTTCACAGCATTCATCCGATGACTGACAAAAAGCACTGTACGCCCCTGCCTGCTGCTCAGTTCATTCATCCTTCCAAGCGCCCTTTTCTGAAATTCCGCATCACCCACAGCAAGCACCTCGTCTGCGATCAGTATATCGCTGTCGAGGCTTGCAGCCACAGCAAAAGCAAGACGAACATACATACCGCTGGAATATCTTTTTACGGGAGTATCTATGTGCTCATTGATCTCACTGAATTCGATAATATCGTCTATCTTCTCATTGATCTCTGCCCGCTTCATTCCAAGGATCGCGCCGTTTAAATATATGTTCTCCCTGCCTGTCATATCATGGTGGAAACCGGTTCCCACTTCAAGAAGACTGGCTACATTTCCCCTTATGCCGATCCGGCCTTTTGTCGGAGCCGTAACCCGGCTGATCACCTTTAACAGTGTAGATTTGCCTGCACCGTTTTTACCTATGATGCCCACCCGGTCTCCCTGCTCTATCTCAAAGTTTATGTCATCCAAAGCCCAGAATCCATTCCTGTCCCCTGCGCTCTCACCGATCTTTAAAGTCTTATCCTCTATGCCCAGCTTCCGGGAAATCCAGGATTTAGCATCAAGATAAAACATTCCGGTATTGATCTGGCCCAGCCTGTAATACTTCCCTATATTTTCAGCCTTAATAACAATATCTTCCATAAGTATTTACATACACCTATATCACATCCACGAAAACTTTCTCATTTTTATTGAACAAAAAAACCCCCAGTAAAACAAATATCAGAGTGCAGCCTATGCTGTACAGAACCATGTGCAAAGATACACCGCCGGTACCGAAACACAGGCTTCTGAAGCACTCCAGAACCGCTGTAACGGGATTGAGCACAAAGAATATCCGAAATCTTTCCGACACTTCAGAGAGCGGATATACCACCGGTGCCGCATACATGAACATTGATATAAAAAACTCCAACGCCTTAGCCAGATCCCTGTATTTCGTAGTGACCGAGGACACCATAAGCCCTATCCCTGTCGCCATAAATATAAGCCATAATAATACAAAAGGAATCAGCAGAAGCCCGGGTGAAAGAAATTCCGCATATCCATTGAACAGATACACGATAAAGATCAGTACAAATATTCCAAACTGTAATAGGAATTTTATCAGTTCGCTGAAAATGATCGATATCGGCGCTGTAAGCCTCGGAAAATACACCTTGCCGAAAATATCTTTGTTGGAAGAAAAAACATTTGCCTGACACATCAGCAGACTGCTGAAAAAAGACCAGAGTATTACACCGATAGAATAAAAAAGCACCGGTGGTATATCATCGGTCCCTATTCTCGCCACATGGCCGAATACTATCATGAACATGACAGTCGTAAAGACAGGCTGGAAGAGATACCACAAAGGACCCAGTATGGTCTGCTTATATGTAGTGGCAATATCTCTTCGCACAAAAAGAATAACCAGATCCCTGTACTCAATTATCTGCTTCAGATCAAGAGACAGCGGATTCTGTTTTGCCTCGATCACTGTATCCCATTTAGAGTCTTTGAATTGCATTTATCCCACGGTTACTGCCATTATCCGGCTACAACTGTTTCAAATGGCAAATTTCCTCCCAAGCCTTCGCAACATCCCCCAGTTTCAATGAACAAAATGCCGCTCTGTATTGTTTCTCAAGAAATTCCTCATCCATCTCGCAGCTTTCTATTACGTTGTTATACACTTCCTTTGCAAAAAAGCTGAATAGTTCACGATCATCAATCGCAATAAGCTTCAGCATGATAATATATCCTGCCAGCTTCTTATAAGTCTCCTCATATATCTCATAATACCCTCTTTTTTTCAGCTCATCATGAATAGCCTTAAGAGCATATGTACAGTCAAGGATATTCTCACCGGAATTTCCATGGAGACTTTCCTTATTTCCTACCCGGTACCCTGCCAGTATCTTATCGAGAAAAACTATGCGTTCAGCCTGTACTGTAGTAAGCCGTGAGAAAAACTCGTCATTAGTATTCCTCAATTCCTGAAATTCCACCTTCGTACTGCGCAGGAATTCTGTCTTATACAGCTTATTCCAAGGCATGCCGTGATCACACTGAAACAATCTGTCTGATATGTCAGCCGGTGCTGCCGGCCGATTCATCGGTACCTTAAGTTTCTTAGCGGAAAAATCAACATGTATCTTCCTGCATCCTGTAAACTTGTAATACCCATACAGTACAATATCGGCATCATGCTTTACAGCTCCCCTTACTGCCGTCTTCACTGCATTTCTTTTTAAAACATCATCTGCGTCAAAAAAAAGAATATACTCACCCTTTGCTGCTTTCATCCCCAGGTTCCTGGCCACTCCGGCTCCCCGGTTTTCCTGATGTAAAACGCTTATCCGCAGATCTTCCTTCCTTAAGCTCTGCAGTATCACAGAACTGTTATCCGCAGAGCCGTCGTCAACACATACTATCTCCAGATTTTCGTACGACTGCAAGAGCATGGACCTTATTGATCCCTCGAGATAATCCTCCGCATTATAGACCGGTATGACGATGCTCACTAACGGTTCATCTATGGTACCAAACATTTTTTTACCTTCGAAAAAAAGTATATTGCTCTTTTCATTCCCAGCATTGAAAAGCTGATGATAAAGAATTCCACAACAGTGACCCTTTCGGCTCCTATATCCCAAAAAGGATATTTCATTATAAATCTTACGATCCTCCGGTAATTTCTATCCCTGATAACCTGTTCTATTTTTAATAGAACACTCTCATCCAGCGGCAATTTACCCAGTGTCTCGAATATATACAGGTACACCCCGTAAAAGTACATAATATAAGCATGATGAATAGCCCTGTATCTGAGTCTGTCATCAGCAATCCGTTCTGAGATCAGCCTGTTTACCACTAAAAACCTGCTGATACCGTTCAAAGCCCCATCCTGAAGCTTTGATGTCAGCCCATCATCATGCACCATATATCCGTATAAGACCTCACCAACATAGGCGACTTTCGGATCGTTATCGTAATAGTACCATGCACAGAACATGCTGTCCTCACAGGTAGAGACTTCTTCATCAAATAAGTGCTTTATCTTTTTCCGGACATAGAGTTTATTCCACAGTATGCATAAGAGATTTTGTCTTAATGCCTCATAGGCTCTGTCGCCTGAATTATAATTTTTATGAATGTGGGGAATTGCCTTTCTTTTCCGTATTTCATAATATCCGCATACCGCAAGTCCTGCTTTCCCGCCATTGATAGCGCCATGCAGCTTTTCAAGAAAAGTCTTTTTTACACGGTCGTCTGCGTCAATGAAGCTTATATACTTTCCGACAGCTTTCTTTATCCCCAGATTCCGTGCAGCGCTTACCCCCCGGTTTTCAGTATGAAAAACCTTAACCCTTGGATTTCCGTCCGATAATCCATCACATATTTCCCCGGATCCGTCCGTAGAGCCGTCATCAATAAGAAGCAGTTCAAAATCACTAAAGCTCTGACCGAGAATAGTCCTGACAGTATCCTCGATATATTCTTTTTTATTATATACGGGGACTACTACGCTTATCTCACACATCTGCTTTTACCGCCTCGTACCTGTCGGAAAACCATCCCCGGCTTTTGGAATAATACTTCTGTCCCATTACTTTCCTGCAAAAATCCCGGAACATATTAAAAGCAACAACCTCCACGATCAAAAGCCTTGGAAACAGCATCCGCTTCATGCCGTTTTGTTTTCTTGAAGCATAAAATTCTTTTTCTCTCTGCCGGATATTTCTGTTGCTGATCCCCCCCAGTCTGAAAATGCCAAAAACCAGGTCCAGTTTCTTTACACGGTCTGCATCTTTAAGGTACAGCTTTACGAAAAGATCGAAATCCGCTGCGATCTTGTATCGGCAGTCAAAAGAATACTTTCTGACAATCCCGGTTCTTGTAATTGAAGCCTGATGGCAAATAGGATTGGTGTTCCTTAATCTTTCAGCCTCCCCTGCCCTTAGCATTCTGTACATTCCATTATCCATCATGACCGCATCACCATACAGCACATCATAACGGTCAGAAAGCTCCAAAGAAAGATTCCTCAACACATTTTTGTCAAAAAGGGCATCTCCCGCATTTATGTAGATGACCCACTCACCGTCTGCATAACCGGCAGCCTTATTCATTGCATCATATATACCCTCATCCTTTTCCGAAATGATACGGAAGGGGATGTTCTTATCCTTAAAAAGTTCCCTGTATCTTTCTGCAATTCCTATTGTATGATCATCTGAACCTCCGTCCTGTATCAGAAACTCATAGCCTGTAAAGTCCTGCTCCAGAACAGAATTAATCGTAAATTCAATATCTTTCTCTGCATTAAGGCATACAGTTATTACGGATATCAGAGTTTTCATACTTTCTTAACCAGCAGCTCAACCACGAAGCCGTTATCATTATAATATTCCAAGCCGCCCCCCTGCTTTTCCATATAGAGCTTTACCAGGTACATTCCCAGTCCGTATCCGTTTTTATCCCTGGAGTTAGCCCCTCTGTAGTACTTCTCTACCAGAAGCGGCAGTTCTTCTTCAGGAACCCCCTTTCCCCTGTCCCTGATGATTATCTTGATAAACCGCTCTTTCTTTCCCTCATCCGTGGCTTTTACTTCAGTTTCCTTAAATGAAACATGTATATCCGTTCCTGCATACTTATAGGAATTGCCGATCACATTGTCGATCACCTGTTCCATCCTGAGCCTGTCCATATATATCAGACAGCCGGGGATATGCCCCTCCATAACGATTTTACCGTATTCCTTGAGGTTGGTAATAAACCCCTCTATCTCTGTCGAATGGTACTCATCGATGGACAAAGTGACTTCTTTCATATCGTCAATTGTGGCATGAAGGACATTCTGCACCAGCTCCTGTATGGTGTCGGCTTTTCTGGTGATATACCCGATCTTTTCCTCCAGGTTTTCAATTTCCGCATATCTTACTGCCCTGTCACTATCTGAAAGCCCCTCCGATTCATCCTTAAGCTTTGCTAACTCCTCCTTCTTCCTGGATATCTGCATCTCCAGGACCTCACATGTCGCCTGTATGGTAGCCACGGGAGTCTTCAGGTCATGACTTAACTCTGCCACTAACTGCTTCTTGGCATTCTCTGCTTCTATCTCCCTTCTCTTAGAGGCCCTCAATTCCTCACGCATGATATCAAAGCCCTCGGAAAACTCCACAAAGCTATTGTTCTTTTTCATTGGAAGCGGAACATCAAGATTTCCTTTTGCGATCTCTTCTGCGAATTTCTGAAGCTCCATTATGGGTTTCAGATCTTTGAAATATATGACAAGCAGCAGGATATATCCCGCCAGAAGCATCAGTCCCCAGATGTATACGGTAAATATAAAGGTCTGCTCCTTGTACATCTCAACGGAATTACTCATATGTTCCCAGATCTGCTTGTATATCTTAAGCTCCTCATCCGTATATGAGTCCGGTACCCTTTGGGCAAAACTAAGACTTTTGTGCAGACCGCAGATAACAAGCAGCACAACACCCATAAAAAATGTATATAAGAGCGCAATTTTCTTTAACCCCTTCATTCGGAAGGCTCCTCCAGTATGTATCCGGTCCCCCAGATAGTCTTGATTATCTTCGGATCATTTGGATTTTCTTCCAGCTTTTCCCTGAGCTTCCTTATATGCACATTAAGTGTTCCGTCAGAATAGAAGGTATCCCCCCATACTTCCTCAAAAAGGGCATCCTTGGTAACTATAGTATTTTTATGGGAATATAAGCATTTTAGAAGTGCAAATTCCTTTGCCTTAAGGCTGATATGCCGCCCCTCCACTACCACCGACATGGTAGCATCTTCAATCATAAAACGTCTGCCGTTGCTTCCATTACCTGCATTACCGTCGGATGATAAATTTCCTATCCCTTCTCCGCGGACCGTTGTTCCCTCCCCGACAACCGATATCTTCTTAATCTCCTCGATTTTCTTCAGGTTAATCTTTACTTTGGCCAAGAGCACAGCCAGGCTGTACGGTTTCTTGATATAATCATCCCCGCCTATGCTGAGAGCGATCAGTACATCATCATCGCTCTGCCTGGCGCTTATAAAAAGTATTGGAATCTTGTACTTTTCCCTTACGGTCTTGCATACATCAAAGCCTGAACCATCCCCCAGATTGATGTCCAGCAGTATCAAATCAGCTTCATTTTTATCAAGGAATTCATAACACGAAGAGACGCTGTCAACATACTGCGTCTTTATGTCAAACATCTCGAAATATTCTGCCGTCATCTTGGCAAGCTCTACTTCATCATCTACTATAAGACAGTTATAGTGCATATATCCCCCCCCAGACACCTGCATCCCGATAAACTGACAGGCATTAGTCTGTCAGCCTGTCTTATCTTTTCCGGAAGCATTTACTGTTCTTTATATGATATACGTATATTCGTTATAACGTTTTATCGGATGCTCCTTTATTTTTCTGCAAGTTCATCATCCTTAATATTTAATATAGGTTACCCGGCCTCCAAAAGAATCATTTCTGATTCGTGCTGACCGGTCGACATAATTAATTGACACACAGATTATATTATACCCTAATTATGCCCAATAATCACTTGATTTACTTGATTATAGGGATTGATTGTCTATCTTGCCCCGCACTACATTCCATCTCATGGTCTGTGAGTAATCATATTTATCCTTTGCATGTATACCGAATTCCAGATCATTCCATCGTTTCGGATCATGACGCTTCTTCTCCTCGGACTTAAATGCTCTTGCAAATTCATTTTCGGAAACATACTTTGCATATTCCTTCACTCCGTACATATAATTCCGGTTATCTATGGACAGGTAAGTCTTGCCCGGATCAACCGCCAGTTCATTGATATCATTAAACTTCTTGTAATCCTCTTCCTTAAGGAAGAAGTCGCACTGGGGGTGCTCAGTCCAACCCATAAGCTGGTAGAAGATCAAAGCCTTCTTTCTGGCCTCTTCTATCTGCTCTAACATCTCCTGAGCCCTCAGCTTGTTCATGAGTATTTTTTTCTCATTAAAATCAAGAGCCTTAAGCTTGAGCCTCATAAGGTCAAGGGTATCGTCAGAGGCAAGCCTCTTGAGTCCCTCGTATGCTTTAAGGTCATAATGCAGGTATGTAGGAAGGGTCATGTCGCCATTTTCATCCTGCAGTGACTTGAAAAGTGCTTCCTTTCTGGTCTTTTCATCAGCCTTATTTTCAAGCTTCATTAATTCATCATTGACAATAAGGTCTTCCTTAAAGGCATTGGCAAAGAAATACATGAACTGCTGCATCCAGAGATCAAGCCTTCCGATAGCTTCGCTTCCGCTTTCAAGCACGACCTGAAATCCATGTGCCACGAACCTGAAATCATAGGTTTCATACATACCCTTAAGCTCATAGACAAGCTTACAGAGCTTTTTCTTTTCTTCATCCGTATAGTCTGTCTTAAACTCTCTAAGATATGCCGGAATATTACCAAATTTATGCTTATCTTTGTATTCTTTGCTTAACCTCTTTCTCTCGGCTTCATCTTCTTTACTATCGCCCCTGATAACCAGCTTCCTGATGTCAGAAATAAGCGTTCCAAGTTTACCCGTAACCTTATCCAGTTCTTCACCCTTTACCCTGAATTCTTCAGCCTCTTCTCCCGGAAGGTATACATGGTCCTGGGTCATAACCCTCTCGAATTTTTCCTTTTTTTTCTCATAAGCAGCCTGTGTTTCCTTTGTTCCATCATCAGCAGGCTTCGGAATCCTATAGACTCTTCCATGCAGATTTTCCTTATCATCTCTTGTATTCTGATCGTGAGTGATCTTAAGATTGGGATCCGCAAATTCTTTATGTTTAAGGAAAGGATAGCAGAAATCAGAAGTACTGCCCTGTCTGTCCCATACGGTTGAGGACTTGTAATAGCAGTGACGCAGCCTGGGCACTTCTATATTCTTGATAAAGTCCGGCTGCATCCCGAAACGCTCATATTTCAGGTACTTAAAGAATGCACTGTCCTTCTTGATCTTGGTGGTCATAGGGGGAAGGAAGCCCTGAAAATCAAGCGACCCGTCCGGATTAACCTTAAAGGTGTCCTTAAGAGTTTCCTCTGCAAATGACATATCCTGGTCATATGACTTAATACTGTCGATCACTATCCTGCCGTTCATCTTCCTGGCCAGGCACTTCAGGTTGCGGCCATGACGGTCTACCTGACGCGTCACACTATCAAGTGCCTGAAGCTGCATAAGCTGCCGTATGGCAGCCGGTGAGTAGTCCACACGCTTATGTGAAGACTCGGCTTCCTTGAGCAGGGTCAGTAATTCCTCTCCCTCTGCTTCTTCCGTTACAGTACAGAAATCCTCAACTACATTTTCGTCACGATCCTTAAACCTTACTATCCTGATATCCGATGCCGTTACCACCTCCGTAAGGCCTGCTATCTCTGCTATCCTGTAAAAACCTGAATTATTGGCAGCGGACTGCTCCCTTTCATCACCCTTTCCGCGGTCACGCATCTGTCCGAAAAGCTCCACTTCCTTTCCTAACATCACGCGGAAAAGATTCTCAAGTCCGTGTTCATTATCCTTTTCATGGATATCGGCAAGCTTCCGTATTATATCCGCATCCTTCTCTATATTAAGATCTTCCTCCAGCTTTTCCTTCATCCATGTAAGGGCATCCTTCTTCTGAAGCTGCACTTCCTCAGCTTTTCCACCGGCTGCCGCAGCCTGCTCGCCCCTGATTTTTACTATAAGCATTGCCATCTGCTGACGCGGATCACCATCCTTGGCTGCAATGACATTCCAGTCAATATCGGAATTACTGATTGCATAATCAACGGCATCATTATACGCCTGCAACTCATTGAACATCCTGTCGAAGTCATGGCGGAACATAGCTATTATGGTGTCCTCGACCTTCGCTCTGTCTGCAACGGATGCATTTTTCCGTTTGTTCATAAGTACATCCAGGAAGCCTATGGCATTTTCATAGTCAGGAGCTTCCATCCCAGCCTTGCTAAGTCTCTGCTCTTCCAGCCTTTTTTCTTTCTCGATCTGAGATTCGTGACGCTTCTTGCTGCTAGTCAGCTGTTCTTTACGCCTTGTCAAAAAGCCGCCTATATCCGCACTGATAAGTGGAAGATTTCTTTTAAGGAAATAGGTTTTGTCTTTTCCATCTTCAGTGATCACTACGCGATACACATCGGTAGAGTTACCCTCATTCTGCCACTGAGCTTCCAATTTTTTTGTCACGGATGACTTGAATTTTGTGGAAAGCTCCCTGGGGCTTAACTGCATATTCGCCTCCACGGAATTTTCCGTAAGGGACTCCATCTTTATAGCCTCGATCAGTTGATCATATTTAGGCTTTTCGAGCTCGATCTGCTTCATCATGTCCACGACCTTACGCCTTCTCCTAATGCCGTGGCGTTTCTTTGCCTTGCCCGCACTGTCTTTCTTATCTATATAATTTACGCAGGCATTGTGTGCCTCATCAAACGCGGTATCCAGTTCCTCCTTAAGCTTTCCGGTATCAAAAGTCTTACGACCGCCTATCTCGGTGACATATTTTTCCAGCTTAAGGTCCAGCATATTATTCAGAAAATTGACAGTCTTTTTAACCCTCGTCATTTCAGGTGAATCAGAAAACCTAAACCATACACTGTCCTTGCACAATCTCGCACTTGCGACATGGAACATAGCGGTCTCGGTAGCCCTTCTCGTAGCAAAATTCGCACCTTCGGAAAGCTGTGTTTTAAGAGTATTATCATACTCAGTTGCCTTTGAACGGAGGCTGCTCTTTGACATCTTTTCCCTGTCATCGAACATGCCCATATTGTCATTTTCAACATGAAGCCCGAATTCATGGCTCTGTCCGCCTCCAAGGTTCAGTCTTGTCTTCTTTACCTGTTCATGCTGCTGTTTATTCCCTGCGAAATCCATTTTTTTCCCTTTCTGACCGGTCTATTACTTCTTTTATATTTATGTCTCTGTGACTATACCGCTGAAATACTCTATATCCACAACTTTGGCCACTTCCGGAATGGCCGCCAGGTCCTCAAGCCTCTTCTTTTCACTTTCAAGCCACTTTTCATAGACTTTCTCTTCTATCTCGTCTAAATTGACCGGTGCCATCATTATGTCATGATACAGGGGGGCAGATTCAGATAATATGCTCCTTGCCATTCCCTGCCACTTGCTGTTAGTGAACTTAGCATAAATATATGCATTCTTTCCGCTCTGCTTTATGATTCTTTCCGCCGCATATACCATCATAGTAGGCAGGCAGACAGGATTGTTTGTCTCAGAGTGGTAATCAACAGGATAATATATGCCGCCTATATTCTTTACCAGCAATGAAGCAGCTGCCTTGCCGTTTTCCATATAAACACAGCTAACATCATTATCTATGCAGGCGATGCTTTCGTCACCGATACGCTCACCTGTCTCATTAAGCCGGGCCTTAAGCACATAATCAGGCTGATTTGAAATTGATGAAACCGCAGAAGTATCCTTAACCAAAGGAGCAATCCTGCCGGTAATCTCCGTGGGCGTTACCAGCCATTCATTTTCAGTCTGTCCTGCTATTTTGAAGCCAAGTTCCAGAAAATAATCAATAGGATCGCCGGGCTGATTGTGCACCTCTGTGCGCCGCACCATAGCAACTATATTTTTTAAGGAATTCTCCCTGGCAAGGGTAAAGGCATAATCGACAAGATCCCCGCCATAGCCAAGATTACGCTTACCCTCAGCTACATACAGCCAGTTTATGACCAGATCCTCTCCGTTTTTGGATGCTATCATGACTGCAACAGGAACATCGGTCTTATCCCCGGTTTCATAGCCCCCCACCGTAGTGTACCCCGGCTCATACATCATATGCATGATATCCGCAGGTACCAAGTCCGTATAGTATTCCCTGTTTTCGCCGGTAACCAATATCTTATCCATTGCTCCCCTTTCTGCCACAGGATATGCGGCCTTCCCCATAATTTAACTGAATCAGTAATCGTCAAAACTTCCCACACCGATAATTCACCTGCCGGCGGGATCGTTTGCCAGACAGATCCTTCAGATAGGAATTCGTACTGAATAATTACAGAGTTTCTACTGTCTCTATAGTTTCCACGGTTCCGTCCGCAGGTGATGCATAGCCACAGGCCGCAACACATATGCCGGTAATAGTTAATACACAGATAATTGCAATTATAGTCTTTTTCATAATTCCTGCTCCTTTAATCCCGGCTGCCATATTCCATTATGGCAGTTTTTATAACTGTTCAAAATCTATCGTCTTTCCTGTTACGACAGATTTACTCCGTTACAAGTGTTATTTTATCCCCCCATGCGTACCCAAAACCAAACTTTGAAACAAAAATTAACATAATTTTTTTATATTTTGCCAAAAATCTTCCTACAATAATAAATTAGTTTACATAACTAAAATATCCACACTAAACCGAATAAAACGATTATATGTAGGCGATATACAAAAACCGCCTCGCTCATGTGAGTCCGGCGGTTTTTTTAACTCTTTTCCGATGTCTTATCAGGCTTTACTTCTTATTATATCCTTTCCCTTGAACCTTGAGCTATTACTCCTCCTGATCGTTCTTCTTACCCTGGGGATCCTTATTCTGATTCTTGTCTTTTTTCTGATTCTTGTCTTTTTTCTGCCCCCGTTTATTATCCCGTTCCAGCTTCTTCTTTTCCTTTTCCTGTTTTTCTGCAGCTTTCTTCTTTGCCTCAGCTAAAACCATAGCATGGTCTTTCGACTGTTGTTCACAAAGTACCCGGTACGGTTCAATAACTGCTTTATATCCATTGCTGATCAGCTCATTGGCTGTCATGCTGCATATGTTGTTGTAGTGACTGACGGCACCTTCACCAAAAAGCCTCTGCAGCGGTGAAATAGCATTCCAGCCATCCATAAGTTCATTAAGTGTATCCTCCGGTATGTTAGCCACAAGAGTCGGATTACCCAGTATTCGCGCCACCGTATAACCCACGGCCTGTGCTTTCTTGGAAAGATACGGCAGCAGCCGCAGATCATTTTTGTCCATCTTGAGTACATCTGTGACACTCACATCATCGCCGCAGAGATTCGGGAACCTTTCTTTATAAGACAAAAGTTCATTAACCCTTTCCCTGAAAATCGGAAGGAATTCATTAAATACAACTAACAGTTCTTCTTTTTTTGCAACATTATCAGGCGCTTTTCTCTCCCTGTTCTTACCGGTTTTTATCATGTCCTGTCCCAATGCAAACTTTGTCATCTCTTCTTCGGAAAGCTCTCCGTTCCCCTCCAAAGGAAGCAGCATAGGAACAATATCCCTGATATCGCTGGAGATTTTCAATTTTTTATTCTTCAGATTGGCATATTCACTGTGCTTTGCCATATATTTCCCGATTCCATTATAATCCTCCTCCACGGTTTCCCTCTGCATAAGAGTTGTTGCTGAAGTAATACCAGAATGCTTTTCAGACATTTCCTTATGTCTGATCTTATAGATCTTCTTATTCATATCTATTGCATTGCCTTTTCCGTCACTGACCGGTATAGCAGCCTTAGGTTTGAAAGTCTGACTGATGTACACGGCATCTTCGGGCATCACCGGTTCATTCTTGAGTATATACCTTATGTATGCCGCACATGCCTGAATGCCTTTCTTCACCATATGCTTATCGGCATTCTTTTTTCCTTTCCATTTTATTTCGGTAGTACCCAGCTTGACAAACTGCGTAAGTATCCGACCTATAAGTTCTTTGTTTTTTTCATACTCAGGACGGGAATCAGAAATCAGTTTCTTTACCTCGCTAAGCTGCTTAGCATAAGACGCACTCGGTCTGGAACTTACCCCCAGTACTGCGATCAGCTCAAGCCTCGTAGCACAGTTTTCACGCATTATATTCAGTTCCTTCTGTTTAAGTCCTTTCTGTCCCTTTTTAATAGCAGAATTTATTTCATCGTCAAACTTTTTCTGTGCTTTCTGCTTAGCCTTTTCTTCCGCTGTCAGCTTTTTCGGCTTTTCTGCGTTCTTCTTTTGGGCCTGCTTTTCATCTGCTTTCTTTGCGCCGGTCTTATTGCCGTTCTTCTCTTCTTCTACCTTGTTTTCGTCCTGTACGATCTTCTTTTCTTCTACCTTCTCGCCCTTATTAACGGCCTTATCTTCTTTTTTATCTTCTTTTTTATCTTCTTTTTTATCTTCTTTTTTATCTTCTTTCTTCTCTTGTTTATTTTTTACCTGCTTATCGTCCTTCTTTGTATCTTTCTTTGATGTCTCTGAATCAACAACTACCCAGTCATCGAAGTCATCATCTTTTTTCGCTTTATTCTTTTCTTTATTCTTTTCTTCGTTCTTCTTCTCGTTCTTTTCCTCCGGCTTCTCTTTTTCGTTCAGGGCGTTCTTCTTTTCTTCAGCATTCCTGACGGCATCCCTCATAGCCTCAGTCTCTAATTTCTCAATTCCGGGCACCTTGTCCTTAATAAGCGGGATGAGCTCAGCTTCAAGTACAAGACGCTGCTTTATTTTTTCGTGTATAAGCGTGTAATGGACAGCCATCTTCTCAAGCGCCCCATCATCATACAGAATTTCAGTTGCTACCATATCTCTGTTAAGCTTCTCTAGCCGTCCTAACAGTTCTATTACCTTTTCACTTATTTGGTCATCAAAGGTATACTCTTTTGCATTTTTTGCCAAAAAGTACAGAATATTTTCAGTTCCCTCGTTATTTTCATAACTTTTGATTCCGGGAAGTGAAGAATATGCGGTAAACTTTCTTCCGTTGATCGTGGTCTCCGGAAATTCATATTCCTGTACACCTATTTCTTTTGCAACGCCTTTACAAAAACCCTCCAAATTTTCTTTGACCAGCTTTTCATCATCAATTCTATTTTCATACTTGAAATCCTGTGACATTGGATATCCGTTTTCATGCAGGTAACCGAAGACAGACATGAAACTTTGCTCATAGTTCTCTCTGTATTGTCTGACTTCCATCCGTACATCAAAGGGAACAGATCCTTCATTTGCAAATTTCTTAAGGAACTGACCTTCCCTGGTCTTGACAAATTTCTCATTTTCCATGTCACATCCCAATGACCAGGAAAGTTCATCAGCGATATCATATGCCTTCTTATGACGCACATATTCTCGCCTTGCCTTGAACCATTTATTAAGCTCTTCTTCCAATCCTTTTTCGTGTTCCTTCTTAAGCGGCACACCATAAATATTCTTAGTCTTAAGGAACCCGGCAACAGTCTTTTCAAAATCATAAAGAGCCTTTCCTTCACTTCTAAGAAACAAAGTCACTTCCTTTTTTAATGGCGTTTTCTCAACAAATTCATTATTATCATCCGGCTCTTCTCCTTTCGCCAGTTCAATCTGCTGACTGTAAATAAGCTTAAGATTTGCTTCACTATCCCGGGTAAGGGCAGAATTGTTCTTATTTAATTTTTCCGCTAATTTCTGTCCCTGTTTTATTCTGGATATATGAGTCTTAGTTGCATTAACATCCTTATCTCTCTGTATCTCCATTGCTTTTTTTATCCCAGAGTCAAAGTACCTGGTTGTTTTCTTAAGTGCATTTTTGTTATTAACACTGCGATACAACGTGAGATAGTCAGCAAGCTCTTTATCCTTGATTTCTGCAATTTTTGCTTCACCGTTCTTGCCAAGATAAATCTTCAGGTCTTCCTGCGGTATAAGCGCATAATAGGGCGAAGAAATAAGTTTAATTCGTTCTTCATATTCCGCTTTAATAACCTTTGCCATTTCACATTTCGTCCTTAGGAGTGTCTTTGAGAATTTTACAACATACTTTTCTTTGTCCAAAAAGACCTCCACTAAAGAAAGCTTAGTCAGCTTTTCATACTTTTTAGCATAATCCGCAATAAATTCACTATCGGAGTTATAATTAAACTCCGTTAGGTCTGCCTCTTCTACCATACATTCCATATCAAACTGCGTATCATCTATGTTACATTTAAAAATAGTCTGTTTTCCGGTTCTTCTCTTATCACGATTGTATGTCCCACCTACCAGCCACACGCCTAACGCAGCCTTTTCACTGTCTGTTTTAAAATTATTTGCAATATCAACGGTATAATCCGATCTAGAGCCCTCTTTTTCAAGATTGTTCTGGATCAGAGCACGCTCTTCATTCCTTCTTTTCAGAAGCTCCTGGTTTTCTACAAGCAAGTGCCTCTGCATGGCCAGTTTTTTCCTTACATCCTTTGTAACCTCTTTATGTGCCTTGCTGCTTATCTTCTTGCCTGGCAAAGCCTTAGAATATGTCTCATCAATAAGTGAATCAAGTTCTTTTAACTGGGGATAATTTTTCACATATTTTTCTACATAGTCTGAATTAGCACTTTTAGCCAGATATTCCTCGGCAGTCTTCGCTATCACATCAGGACCGATCAGTTCATCCAGCTTTTCCTTGCCCATCAAATTTTCCTTGTTTGCACTTATACCAAGAAAAAAATTCCACTTCGGGAATTCAGTCTTCTTGAACTTGTAGTCCCTCTGGTCATTTGCTAAGACCTCATTAGCAATAGGAGTCCATTCCTTCTTCTCGTTTACCTTCTTCTCCCCTGCCTTGTTTTCAGCCTTTTCTTCCTTCTCTTTGGACACAGCTGCAGTGCTGTCAGCCTTTTTTTCCTTCTCCTTGGACTCTGTTACAGTGCTGTCGACAATCTCCCAGCCATCCTTCTTAACCTGCTCTTTATCCCACTGCTTCTTTTCTTCCTTTGCCTGGTTAATATATGTATCAAAGTCATATGACTCTACCTGCTTCTTATCCGGAATATAAGCCATCTGGGATATATCCATATAGGCATCACCCATTTCTTTGAAATCCTTAATAACAGTCACACCCTTCGTATGGGATACAGACTCGTTTATCTGATGACTTGACAGAGTCTTGAATGAATAGCCATTTACCTCATCATACTGAAGATTCTTGTACTCCTCCGTCAGTTCTTTCGGTTCCTTCATATCAGACAGCCAGTTGATCTCAACTGTCACCCCGCCCTGCAGCAGGCTGCTTATGCTTTCAGTAGTTGACTTATTTGCATAGCCGCTTGAATTATAGACCTGCAGATTATCACCATCTATGCCGGTTACGGTTATGTAATGGGCATATCCGCCTTCTACCGTCAGCACGCTGGCAATACCGCCGGCAGAGATGATCTCATTTATTTTTTCTGCAAAAACAGCCTTCATATTATCACGGACTCTTGTATTGAATTCCGCTGCCATACCATCCTGGGGCACATTCATGACCATTCTGTTAAGCATTACATCTTCTATACCGTTATCTTTCAGCGTTTCAAGAACAAAGTCGCCCAGGGCAAAGATATTTCCAAACTCACTCTTACCCTCTCCTGCATATTCATCAATTGACAGGGCATTATTGTCATATCCCTCCTTATCCATGATCAAGTCATATGACTTATCATATTTGCGTATACGGGGCTTATATGCACGCATCTGATGCTGGTTGACCACCTGGGTAATGGCAGCATTCTCTTCGCCATTACGCTTTTTGCGCATAGCAATATACTGGTTTATAAGAGCGGTGCCGGAGCAGCAGTAGCAGTTACTTGGGTCCTGCGCCTCATAGGCTTCATCCATTCCCTTGATATCCATCTGATTCTTATAATTTTTGAATTCAATTGCCGGAACGGGTTTCAGTTCCTTCCTGAACACCTCTATAGTCGGATCATTATAGTAATAATATTTGAACAGCCAGTCATAATGTTCCTTCATCACCGGGTTCACCTTGTTTTCATCCCATTCATAACTCTCTCCGGCTGTACCATCTTTTTTGATCACATTAATTCTTTTTGAATATTTGCTCCTTATCTGAACCAGCTCATCATTACTTTCCGGCACAGGGATCTTTTTGTCCATCAGAGCCTTAACATGCTTTGTCTTTTCTTCATAGTTGTATATGCCGCGCTTCTCCTCGAGAGTCATGTCCTCTTCTTTTTTGTCAGCGGCTTTCTTATCGTCTTCCTTCTTCTGCTTTTCGTGTTTTTCCTTCTTATCTTCCTGCTTCTCTTTCTCCAGCTGTGTGATGAGTTTAGGAAGATTATCAGTTTCTTTTTTCTCATCCACGGGCTCTAACTGAGTCTTTCTGTATTCAGTCAGTTTAAAACTCCTGTCATCAGATTTGATCAGTTCACCTGTGCGTTTTACCATTTCCAGATTGCTCTTAGCTACGCCGAATTTGATTTCAGCCTCACTGCTGCTCAGGTATTCTGCAATGACAGCTTTGAGAACTTCATATGCTTCCAACAGGGCAGCCTTCTGCTTAGCGTTCATTCCTGCCACAGATCCTGCCTTGCCTTTAGTATAGCTGACGGACTTTAGTACGGATTTTCTTATATCAACATAAGCCGTAAGGGCTGTCTTGAATTTCTTACGAATACTTAAGCCAGCCATATCCTTAAGCTTATTATCCACATCAGTTCCGGCTCTGTGCTTAAGGCTTCCCTGAATCTCCTTTGAAGTATTACGAATGCGTTCCTTTTCCTCCTTACTCATATCGGCGGAAGAAAGCTCGTTTCCCTTTACTTCGGACTGTTTTTCCGTAATGATGCCCTGCTTTTCTTTTTCTGCATTCTGTACAGATTCAATACGCTGCTTTTCCTGTTCTATCTCACGCATCTTCTGCATCTGTATACTACGGCTGTCGTCCTTATTCTGCTCATCCGCTGTTTTAGTATCCATGACGGACTTATAAAATAAGGATTTAGGCTTGTTAACCTGGCCTTTTTCTTTATCTCTACTCTTAAACGTATCCATATCTTTCCTCCTTTATGAGCCGCATACATTTACAGGTTATTTGCGCTTTCCTGCTATTATCAATTGAATTATATTGCACTATCCGTACCGGAATCGTACCCTTATCTGAATCCCGCTGCCTTTCTAAGTTTGTCCCAGTCGGAGGTGCTCACAGTCTCCTTTACCTGCGGAGGCATGAGTATTCCCGTAAGCTGCGTCATTATCATGGTATCCGGTACGAGCTTAGCCACAGTCATATACCCCTCTGCACTTTCAAAAGTTCCAAAAAGCAGGCTGCTGCCATCGTCTTTTGCAAGAGCACTCCGGTAGCCGTATCTCAGTAGCTGCAGGAATACAGTAGGATCTGTATTGCGTCCGCTTCTCAGTACCTCGTACCTGTAATTGCCATTTTGATACCGGTGCACAAGAAAGAGCGCTGTGATCACTCCGCCTGTCACGATGGCACAGCTCACATCCGGATCAAAGAAATCATAATGTTCATAAGCAAAAAGTCTGAATCCGGCATCATAGTCTTTATTTCGGTTCCGGAAAAAACGCTGGATCATATCCCGTCCGCCCAAGCCAAGCTCAGCTAAGGAACTGACTCCTTCTGCCTGATCCTTTAAGTATTTATTATCTTTAAGCAAGGACAGATCTATATAGAAAACCCTGCCTGTATCCACGTGCAGCCTGAATTTCCATAGACGAAGAAAAGCCTCAAGAGTCTCTGATTCTTCCTTGATTTCCATGTCTGAATCATCAGGAATATTCATATTAACCGAAAGAACAGTCTCAGCATTCTGCAACGCAAGTCCGGACATCTCTGCCATAAGCATATTGGCAACCCCCTGTCTCCTGAAATCCCTTGCAACGTACAACCAGTCAAGCATTATTACAGGGGTCATAGTAACGGGCCGGTTTTCTACACGGTAGACTGCGATACCTGCACAGCAGCTCCTTCCCATCTTCATACGGATAGCACCAAGTGCGCGCTTCCTGCCGGCAGCGATGTCATCATAGTGTTCTTCAGACATAAGGTTTCTGAAGCTCTTTATGTTGTCTTTTGTAATTCTTGTTACTAACGGCCAGTGCTTTTTTTCAAAGCGCCTGAGTATCTCCAGCGCTTTTTCCAGCCGATTCTTGCCAAATCCTCCAAGCGGATTTATAAGCCTGGCAGACTTAAAACATGCATCCAGAAGACCGGTATAAGCAGCTTCAAGCTTCCCGGCGGCAGCATCTTCCTCCTCCAGCCGGATAACTGCTGTCCTCCTGTCTGCAATAACTTTAATCAGATGGTCGTCCTCAGGGAGGTGTCCCAGGATATCGACAGGTTCTTCCTCATTATATGCTTCCAGCAGCTTACTAAAAACATCTCTGATTTCCCCCGCTACATCTCCCATATCGGTATTCTGATTCAGAGTATCGTCCTCAAGCCACTTCATCAGCTCAGCATCAACATCGGAGTATACTGTACTTTCTTTCACCATAACGGTCTCCTTTTATTCATGATTTTAGTCTTCTGTACTCATCTGTACCTTTAATGTCATTATCCGTTCGAAAACGTATATTCCTGTGTAAAACTTTAGCATTCTCCAATGTATATGATATCACTTTCACACTGTTAATGCTTGTATTATATTCCTGCCGCCTGTCCGGGTAGTACCTCAGTAAAACCTGTTTCATCACTCAATTGATCTGAATGGTTAATCATTGTGTTTAAGTGAGCGTTAGTATTTTTAGTTACTAAAACTTCCCACATATAGTCTGTGGAAAGAGAACGACGACTCGCATATGCACCGGAACCGATGCAACGCCTCGGGAAACTA
>OCVV011323481.1_pt1 | contig 37946 bp, 42 predicted proteins | sample 1539721 | NCBI WGS metagenome assembly OCVV01 (sample SAMN02144230, study PRJEB22623) | gut metagenome | biome: sheep rumen | host: Ovis aries | place: New Zealand | reverse complement strand
GAAGTCATCCTTTATCTGGCTGATCTTGTCGGAGCAGGCAGCGGTAGCAACTTTGTCGGTGATGGTCTCGGTGGTGCCGTCGTAGTGTTTCTGCACTTGGCTCACTACTACGGGCACGTTGTTCATCGCCGCAATCATCAGTTGGTGTCCGTATATCTGTTGTTTCAGCAACTCGCTATACACACCCTCGGAGCGGTTCTTCTCGCCGTGGAGCGAGTAAGTGCCCCAACTTTTCTCGTTGCTCAACCATGCGCTGCCGACATGCGTCAGTTGCAGACTGTCCACGCCGAACTTCTCTTTGAGGTATTCGTGGTACAGTTCCACGGGAATCCATGTCGAACCGATATTGAACTCAATGAGGTGCGCCGGAATATCCACGGGGATCACCTTGCGCAGTTCCTCAATGTTGGTGTCATACTCGCCGTTCTCGTTGTGCTCCTCGGCATACGCCAGTTTCTCACGGACGTTGCCGGATAGATACTCGTGGCTCACTACCATGTTGCCGGTCTGCGGGTCACGGAACGCCAGACGCGAGGCTATAATCTCTTTCTCTACCTCGTCTTGCGGTTTGCCGAGCCACTCTGCGATGCGGTCAGGACGCACATTGCCGTACTGCTGCACGGAAAGGATAACGCCGTCTTTGGCATTGTCGGCTTTCGGCGTCGGCTGCACTCCCACTACGCGCTTGCTGAATACATCGGTCTTGGTAACTTCCACTTTCTTCTTGCCGTTTCGGTCGATTGTCTCGCGCACATTCTCCAATGCCGCCATGCTTGCCCACTGTACATCGTTACGCAGGAACGACAGCGACACGTTGCGGTTGAGGTAGCCGTATTTCTTCACAAAGTCATCATAGACCTTGTTCAGTTTCTTCATCAAGATATTCAGTCCCTCGTCTTCAACGCCTTGCGACTGCAATCTGAGTAACTCCTCAACGGCTGCTTTCAGAGCGTTGTAGTCTTTCAGCACTTCGGACTTCTCGTGTCCTTTTACTTTGGTCGGAGTAATACCCTCAACAGGAATTGCAGAACCGTGGTATGCTCTACATATCTGCCCCTTTGAGTTGATAATGAGCGAACCGTAAGGAACTGCACCCTCATAGGTCTCGTATGTGCCTTCAGGAACCACAGCACCGTTCTCTACTTCATTATAGGTTGGTAGTTCTTCCGAGGTCGGGATATTCTTAGCCCAGAATTGCAGACGGTCGGACTGGTCGATGTATGGTGCAGCATAACAGCCTGCGGTAGTTCCACCCCAACGGGTGTCGCCATGCTCAAAGCCAAAGCCCATCTCACCGCCCATATTCTCCGGATGCTCCACGAAATAGCGGTTGTAGATCAGTTTGCGGTCTTCGGTCTTGCCGTTGTCCTGCTCTTGCGGCACGATGCGACCTATAGCCGTATCGAGTACGTTGATAGCGTTCGGGGACTGCTGTCCGTTCACACGCTTACGTACTACAATAATATCAGAGGTGGCACTTGTGCCGCCAAAGGTCTCACGGTTGAGACGGAAAGCACCTATCACGTCCGTCTCGCCTTCCGTATTGAGCCATGCACGCAAATCCTTGCTGTTATCCAGCGTGCCGGAGGTCGTGATGAAGATACCGATGCCGCCCTGACGCAGTTTGCGTACGTTCTTGGCGATACAGAAATCATGAATACTGCGGAAACGCTTGCTCAGGTCTTTCTCTTTCGGGTCATGCACACGCAAACCGGTCACAAACGGCACGTTCGTGATCACAAGGTCTTGCGAGTTATTGGGAATATCTACTTTCTCAAAGCCGGAATGATGCGTCTCTGCATCCGGGTACAGTTGTGCAAGGATGCCTGCCGTGATGTCGTCAATCTCCACCGCCTGCAGGTTGCTACGGTCGCTGATGGACTGCGGCATCTGCGCGAGGATATTACCGATACCGGCACTACCTTCCAATATATTACCGCCCTTGAAGCCAAGACGCTCGGCGATATTCCATAACTGGTCAATGATAGCCGTCGGCGTATAGTACGCGGAGTTACGTGACAGCTGCGCAGCCGCCAACTCCTCGTCCGTCAAAAGTTCCTTGATAATCTGATACGGTGACTTCTCGCCGTTGTAGGCGTAGTACGTGGTGCCCGGTTCGCCCTTGAAGTATTCACCCAGACCGCCCCAGCCGGTGAACTTGGCTAATACGCGCTGCTCTTCCGGCGTGGCTTGTCTGCCCTCGTCCTGCAACTGCTTCAGCAGACGGATAGCCGCCATGTTAGCATCATAGCGTGCTTTCGGGCTGGTCGGTGCAGGGTCGTTCGGGTCATAGCGGAAGTTATGCGTATTCTTCCGCTCACTCTCCGCTACAGGTTGCTGCTCTGTGCGCTGCCCAGTAGTTCCCAAGCCTCGCTCTCCGTCATGCACCCGATGTTGTTCACTACTCGAACCCACTCCTCCGGACTGAGTTCCTTCATTAGTTTGCCGTTGGCCTCCTCCCAGCGTTCCATTCTGGTCCGCAGGTTGTCCGGCTGATCCGGCTTTCTGGGTGCGACCTTTTCGCTGCCCATCATTTCGTACTTCGGTTCTTCCATTATCTTCGGTGTTTATAGGTTCTATATCATCCCAGTCGGCTATTTCGGTGATGTAGTTCGTGCCAAACGAATCAACTACAGGCCGTCCGTCTTTCTCAAAGTCCACAATCTTCACCTTTTGCGGCTTACGACTTGCAGAACCTTTGCTACGGAATATAACTTCATCGCCTACCTTGTAGCCGTGACGCGGGTCTTCCTCCTTGTTTTGCTCCTCTTCCTGACGCACTCCGTCGTTCAGTTCCTCAACCACATCATCAAACAGGCTTAATACCTGCTGACCGTCTTGGACGCTGTTCTTACTACGCTTCTTGGCTATTGCTTCCTTGCGTGCCTTCGCTTGCTCCACGACATCCATCATGGTCGGATTTGCGGGCAGTTCGGGAACATCTACTTGCTCCGGCTTTACTTCCGGCAAATAGTTCTTTGCAATGCGGCGAATGTTTTTAAGTAACTGTTGATAGGTAACTTCTTTCCACTCCCAGTTATTAGAGCCATATCCGGTTTGATGATCAACGCGCCACATTATGCTTTGTACTACAAGGCTGTCCGTCGTGCCATCGTCACGATGACCTTCAGCGGAGGACACTTGTGAATTAGGACGTACGCTAATCCAGATATTCAACTCTCTGCCTTCCGGTAATGGTAGTGAGATTTTAACATCACCGCCTATCTGCGAGAGATTGGCACTTGCTACCTTCTTGCGCTTGTTCACCTCTATACCGAGGTCGGTTGCGAGTTGTTTGCCTAACTTATCGGCATCGGCTACCGCTTTCTTCTCCGCAGACTTCATGTAACCATAATACTCATGGAAGTCTTTGGTCTCGTCTGCTTGATAGTAACCGAGGACAGCCAACTGCTCGTTGATCTGCTCGACGGTCTCATCAATCTTGCTGATAGCCTCTTTGCTCTCCGTTACGGCTGCGTCGGCTTCTTCCTGCGATAATTCCGGCTGTGCTTCCGGTTTTACAGTCCCGACTGCTCCAACGCTTGCCGGAGCGTCCTCTGTGCGCTGTTCTCCTTCTGCTCCGCTTCTATCTTCTCCATCTTGTCCGATAGCCGCTGCCTCTGCTGCAACAGTCTCTGCTTGGCTGATAACAGCTTCTGTATTTGCACTTGTTTGTGCGTCTGTAACTTCTTCATCGTTTATAGTATTAAAGCGTTTAGCATCTTCTTCGGTATTGAATATGAAGCCGCGATTCTTGGCAAAACTGCTATAATAGCCGCCGTTGGCTCTTGCGCGGGTCTTCAATACCTTAAACTCATCGTTCGACACATGGTCGGTCAGACTGACTACGTATATCTCTGCACCGGTCTTGGTGTTCTTCGACTGCCGTATCGTGCCCAATGTCCGCTCCGCTGTCGGTTCGGTCTCTTCCTCTGCCGGTTGCTCGTTGGCAGGATAGATACCCTTTGTCTCTAACTCATGGTTGAACGTATCAACACTTACGCTTGTTTGGCGTTGGTGCTTTCCGTCTGCCTCTGTAACTGTCAAATCGTAGTACAATTTGCCGTCCGACTTGCTCATGCTGACATCATCAATATGGATGTCTTGGCCGTTCACGTCCTTGTAGTCGCGGATTTCCGGCATGTTGCGCTCCTTGAAGTCGAAGTTATCTACATCGAAGTAATCCACTACGTCGTGCGAGTCAAAGTCTTTGTTCCAGCCTTGTGCCTTGACTTGCGGATCATGGCGCAAGGAATCGTAGATGGACTGCAAGTAAGGCCGTACGGCATCGCCCAAGTCCTGAATCATCGCTTTGCAGAAGTCCGCGAACTTACGCACTCCCTGCTCCACGTATGCACCGGCAATGATGGTATAGTCGTACGCATCTTCGGGGTTCAGTCCCATGTTCAGACGGTTGCGACGTGCTGCCAGTCGTTTACGTGCCTCGGCTACTGCATCAGCTGTGAAGACGGTATTGTTTTCAAAGTTCGCTTGCTGCTGATTGCGCGGTTGTTTGCTAACGATTGCGCTATTATTTGTACCTAATTGCTCAGTTGTTTGCTCCTGATTGCGCTTCTGCTTTGTCGGTGCGGGCTCATTCTGATTATTATTTACGCCTGCAAAGGTACTACTTTTTTCTGACTCTTGCAAGTTTTGTTCAACATTTTCTGCATTTTTTGTGCTATTTTCGGCATTCTCACCGCGTTTGGCTTGCTCTTCCTGCCATGCTTCTTGTGCTTGGTTGAGGATATTTGCTACATTAACCTCTGCGGTCAGTTCTGCACGGCGGCGATTAACACCGGATCGCAGTTTACCTTGACGGTTAGCAAGCCACTTATCGAACGCCTCACGGGTACTGATACCCTTTTCGTTCATCAGTTGCTTTGCCAAATCAGGGTACTGCTCTATATAACCGACTGCTTGGATGCTTGCCATCGTGCGGTTGGAATAGCCGCTGATAATAGCGTCTATATTATTCAACAGTTCCTGCGTAGTGGTAGGCTTCTGCAGGTTGAGTTCGCTTTCCCAATCACGTCCGTTGCTTTCTTCTTCCTTCAGCTCAGGATGTGCAGCGAACCATGCAGGACCATTATGAGAAACAAAGTATGCAGCCGTGACGATACCTTTCTCGTCCGTGCTCAACTGCAAACGTCCATAACCGGCGCGGTCAAAGATATACTGACCTGCATTTTGACTATCCAAAGTCCACCAATGACCGAGAGTAGCCCGAACATCACTAATATCCTTGCCAATAAATTCCTGCGCACTCTCATTGGTAATATCCGGCTGTTCTTCCATAGCGGTAGAAGCTGCGCCTTCGGTTTTGACGGACTTGTACTCGGCAAAGGGTTTGGTCTTGCGGTGGGAAGAGTCAATCCATTTCTTGAACTCGTCCATCGTCACCTCCGTCACGGTGCCCATGCCCTGCCAGCCTTCCTCGTAGTTGCTTAGATAGCCGTTCTGCGCGTCCTCCAACGAATCAAAGCCAAGCATACACTTGTGCTCGTCGAACTCGCCGGTATCAACATTGCGCTGATCCACCACAAAGACCTTATCGCTCGTCAGGTTCGGACCGATGAACACATCTATATGGTCACCGTCCACGCCCTCGGTGCGACGAATCTTGCCGTAGGTGTGGTGCATCTCCTGCTCCCATTGTTTGCCGTTAGCGTCCGTTCCGCGACGGATACTGCCTTTCGGGTTCTCAATGGTGATAGGCAGTCCCCACAAGGTCACATGACCCTGTTTGTAGTTCTCTGCTTTCTTTTGTGCCTCGGTCGGGTTGGTGTCCGTCTCTGCCTCGGCTTGCGCAAGACGCTCTTCCGGTGTGCTTTCTGCAGGTGTTTCTGCATCCGGTAAACGGCTAATGAGCGCAGCGCCTTGGCCTCCACTCCATTTATTGGAATCGAGATAGTTGAGACGGCGCCATATTTCCCTTAGCACATCATTTGCAGCAAGACGATACTCTGCCGTCTTGTTAGGCTCGGCAAGGTATTCTTCCTGCGTCTGTTGGTAAATATCCTCGACCTTTTTAAGATCACTCTTCTTGTCCGGCAGTTCATCGAATAACAAACCACGTGCATCGTTTCCGAACCCTGCGGTTGATAACTCCCAATTGGGATGCTGCGCTTTGTTAGCGAGTATAGCAATAAGTGCTCGCTGAATCGGCGATATATTGCCTAATAGAGCAAAGTCCTCGCGTTTGATAGTAGCCGGAGTGACTACACGACCATCGGTCAGGGTTATTGTTTGTTCGGCTGCGGGTTCATTACTTGCTGGTGTGCTTTCAGCAGGATTGTCAGCTTCGCGGCTTGCACTTGGTCGCTCTTGCTCATTGGGTTCTTTGCCATAGCGTTGTAGTATTAAGTTCTTTAATTCGGTCGGGGTCAGCAGATCACCGAAGATGTCCACCTGACCGCCTTGCACGTTACGTGCTTCGTTGTTATAGGCTGTGAGTACGTCACGGAAAGCATCCACGCCGCCCTCACTCATCTCCTCAGCGAGCAGGAGTTGGTACGGTGTGTAGCCTTCTGCGGCGGTGTGTACCTGTCCGTCCTCGGCGATGACTGTCTGCGAGACAAACGACCGGAACGGCATACCGGCATTGCGCACTTGGTACAGCAGCCGTATAGCGTCGTTGATGTCTGCCTCCAGCGAGAACTCGCCCAGGGACTTGTTATCGAGTATCTGCGGCAGGGCACGCAAGATAGAGTTCTTGAGTGCTGCATCGTCGCCCATGAGACGGATCGTCTCGTTATCGAAGACCGTACCAAACAGGATATTCGACAGTCTCTCACGTCCGGTAGCAGACAATTTATCGCCATCCACCATCTCGGCCTTTTCCCGTTGTGCTATGATACCGGCGTTGATGAGACTGTTAATAAGGTTGAACGGTGCTTTCTTGTCGCTGAAGAAGGCATCAATGGTATTGAAGCCGTCCACAGCCGCCAGCACCTCGGACACGGCTTGCGGTGTCAATGCACGGGCATACTTGGCAGCAATAGCAGTATTACTTTGCTTTTGCGTCTCTTGTGCATTAAACATACCGAGGTTGGTTGTATTGAACTCAAACGGCTCTACCAGCTCAAGCGATACAAACGGATATTCAAACTCGCTAATATGCGACGGATCAATACCCGTAGTGCTGATATTGGCTTTTTGCGTTTGCAGATACTTGCCTGCTTTACCATTTCGGAAGCCAATCATAGCGCCTTGTGTTGAGCCACTATGACTTGCAATAAGTCCGTTCTGCTGAATAGGCATATTCGTCCACAAACGTCCGTCCGTGTCGTTTCCTATCTGGAATACCTTTTCTTGTTCCTCGCTGTCTTGGTAGTCACGGTCGTTTACGTTCTGTCCGTCGGATGTCATAGGATAACCCTCGGAGGACTTGAAGCCATTGAACGGATTATGACTCGGAGTAAGAGCAAAGATGTCCGAAAGAACATAGCGTGCTTTCAGCGTCACGCCAGTAGGAGTAGTAAACTCTATCTCGTTGCCGTAGTATTTAGGCGCGGCTTCGTATTTCTCCTGCGGTGCTTGGTTGGCTTGCGTGCCGGTCTCGGTCTTGCGGTTCTGCTCACGCGCTGCCATAATAGCGTCACGCTGTGCTTGCTCGGCGGCTAACTCCTCTGCTGTCTTGATCTGACCAATGGCGAGTTTGACATCCTGCCAATACTTAACCGCAGCATCGGCTTGCGCTTTGAATGCGGCGTTCTGATCGTCCTCGGCGATACGTTGCGCGATATTCAGGCTATGCGACTTCTGCGATGCCGCTTTCTTTTGCACTTTCTCCGCCTCTTTCAGTTGGTCTTCTGCATAACTCTGTGCGGCGGTGTTGTTCTGCTTGAACGTGTCGTAGAGAATCTGCGCGGCTTGCGGCACTTCAATCTGTCCCCATGCGGGGTTGCCAGTCTCATCGGTGGGGTACGGAGGCTGCGCAACTACTTGGGTCTGCATACTCTGATCAACGGTATTTGCGGGTGCTTTCTCCTGTACTAATGGTTTGGCACCCAGCTCCGCAAGATCTTCATCGTTATGGATAAGAACAACTTGACCATCCGGCGATAATTCCTCATATACTCCGTCACCGGTTTTGCGCAGACGGAGCTGCGTGTTATCCGGCAGAACGTATGTTACAATATTGTCCTCCGTCTCGCCTTCTGCCACGGCAAGGGCTTCTGCTGCCTGCTCATGGGGGATAACGGTCGTGTTCGGTTGTCCGTCCGGACCGATGATCTCCACCTCTATACCATCGTCGTTGATGCCGACGATGGTTGAACTCTCCGCGCTCTGCTGTCCGTTCTGCTTGAGATAGACCTTATCGCCCACATGGAAGAGGTCATTATTGGCATACTGCGCAAATAACTGTTCTACTCGCTCCTGATAAAGCGTGTTGGCGTTATCAGGCGAAGCAAGCACATCTACTTCATCCGCAGGAACTTGTTCTACGCTACCATCAAGCATCTTAATCGTAACAAGATCACGACCGGTCGTACTATACGTTCCGTCCTCGTCCTGCTTAATATTGAGCGCACCACTCACGGCATAACCGACAACGTGATCATTACCCTTGATGCCTACACGATAGACATTGCCGTCTTGGTGCATCATTCCCTGCACCTCTTGCTCCGCCTGCTGCGCTGCCTGCTGAAGGAGTTGCGTCCGCCGGTCTTGCTGCTGCTCCGGTTCTGCTTGTGCTACCTGCTCTGACTGTTGAATAGCAGTAAGAAGTTCCTCTCCACGATTGATAATTGCTTGCTGGTCGGGTGTTAGTTGTTTTTCCGCCTGATAATCAACTATGGCTTGTGCAACTTGTTCTTGCGACACACCAAACTCGTCGGATAGTTGTTTCAAAACGGCTAACTGCTGCTGCGCTTGCGTCCTTGATGCTTCGCTTCCTCCGTTTTTGGCGTAATACTTTGCGTTCTGGACTATACCAACACCCGTTGACGGACCAGACAGAATCTTACCGGACAAGTAACCACCGATAAAGTCATTAGAAAGTCCTTCTGCCTTATCCCATGCAAACTGCTCCAAAGTGATATTCGGGTCTTGCTGTTTTGCACGCTCCCATTGCGAACGCAGACCGAGACCGTTTGTATCCTTCCAATCCAATAAGGTGTTGTACAAGTCCTGACCGGTTGTGGTTGCTAATTCTTCAATACCCTCTTTGCCTGCCTCTTTGGCACTTACACCCAATACACGCAAGATACCTTTGTAGATATTGTCTTTGGACTGTTTCACTACGTCCTTGATCCACTTGGTAGCGGTAGGAGCAGTTAGTTTACCGGCCTTAGCAACTTTGAACGGGTTACCGAAATGCTCTACCGCCATTTCAATCGCTGCATTTCCGACTGCGCTGGCAATACGCTTACCCTCACTCATATCGGGATTATCCTCAAGCGACTGCCGGTAGTTCTGCTCCGACATAGACATAATCATCGCTGCCGTAGCGAGCGGATTGAGCGCCGATAAGGTATATAACGCACTCTCCGAAGCCGTTCCGAGACCTAACTGTAGAGCCTTTTTGATGTCTTTCTCCTTAAACAGATAGTCCGTGAAACTTTTCTCTCCGCCGTCCGGCTTGGACTCTGCGGATAACTGGTCAGCCTTTTTCTTCCACGCCTCGTATCGCTCGTTCTCGGCCTTATCAAGCCTTGCTCTCGTAGCATTAGCAGCTTGCGCAATCTCTTCCGGCGACTTGCCCTGTTTAGCCATCATCTGCAAAGTCATCGGGTCGTTGGCTATCTGCGCCGAGTTTGCTCTATTGATGAATCCGAGTAATCCATTAGCCGTATTGATTGCTCCGGCACCAAGACCCTTATAGAACGTCTGCCAAACATTAGGCTGTTTTTCTTGTTCGGACTGCCCCACAAACGGCTGGTTAGGGTCGTTGGTAGCGCCTTGTATCGCGTTTTGACGGGCAAGTTCGGCTTGCTCGTCTAACAGACTACCGCCGGACACTCCTCCGGCAGGCTGAGCGGAGGACGGTTGAGCCGGTTGTCTCTCGGTGGTCTCCCGGTTGTCGGTCGGTTGCTGCTGAGTGGCAAGACCAGGGATGCGCTCGTTCAGATAAGAGCCAAACTCCTGCTCCGTACCAATACGCAGACCATCTCGGGTAGCAGCCAAATAGAAAGACTTGCGCTCATTAGCGTCTTTCATCGCCTCAACAAAGGAATTATAATCAACTTCCGGATCAATAACACCCTTACTGATAGCATTGTCGTAGAATTTATGCAAATCTGCCATAATATATTATCGTATTTTCGTGTTTAACATACTTGCTCCGGCGCTCATCTCCATATAATCAATGCGGGTCTTGCCGGTTACCTGACCCGAGAGGCAGATACGGAAGAAACGCACATCCGTCCGCTCTACCATACATCCTATATCGCGGAACTTGCCTGCCTTGCGGTTAAAACCTAACGGTCTGAACTTCCGTCCGTCATACGAACCTTCCACCACACAAGCGATATTCGCGCCCTCCATCGTCTCAAAATAGCCGCGGACCACAAAGCGGTATGCCTGCTTGAAACCGATGCTGTCTAACTTAATCACGTTCGAGAGATAGAAGATCTTATTGTCCGCTTCCTTGCGATGCTCCAGAGACGTGTTCTCGTCGCCCTCGTCGTCCACCTTATAGAAATGTCCGTCGGCATCCACGCGGTACGAGGTCGGGTAGTTGTTCACATACTGCGCAGCGGTATAGTCCCTCCGGCTCCAGTTGCCCTCGCGGTCCAACACATAGCTGTACGGATAGTTCGGGTTGCTCACCATCAACTCACGCATGTTGTGGTTATAGTTGATGATAGCCGCCTTGCCCGATGTGCCTTTGTCTTGCAGGTACGTCAGGAAATCCGTTGTGCTGCATAACTCCGACGGCAGACCGGCTATCTGCTGCATGGATGCCGTGGCAATCTTACTGTAATCGACACTCCCTGCGTTCCAGAACTGCACCACATCACCTTCCGCCGGTGCGCCTATCTCCTGCACTTGCTCTCCTGCAATCATCATCAGTCCACGGTCGGTTGTAAAGACCACTCCGGCATCAATAGGCGTGACGGAGCGCGGGTTATTGCATACGTCTCTTGCTAAGATACGTGCATTAGGATAAGCCATCTGACCCGATGCGTCCACAAAGAGCGCATACACACCGTCCTTGCAGAACACATACAACGGCGCATCGCCGGTCTGACCTGTACCAACCGCAATCGTGTTCGACATAAGCGCCAGTATCTCCGCAGATCCTACTCGGTACGTATTCTCCACCGGAAAGAACATTGGCTGATCCGTCTTGCTCACCTTCAGTCCGTTCGGAAAATACTCCTCTGTGTTCTGCATCTCGGGCGCATTGAAAGGATGTATTTCCTTTATTTCGCTATCTACTATATAATCTACACCGGCAACACCATCTAAGTATCTGTATATGGAATTATCAAAATGGTGAGAAATACCATCATTCGGATTTGCATCCTGATTCCATGAGGTCGAACTCCGAAGCTTGATCGGTTTTAAATCAGGATCTATATGATATGCCATATTAAGATATGGATGCGGTTTTAACTCAAACTTTTCATACCAACATACTACACCTGCTGTAGTAGTGGAAGAATTGCCATTGATAGTCATAAGGAATACGGTCATGCTTTTTGCCCGAGCATCAGGGTATGTCAGCAGAGGATTCAAGTCCTCAATAAAATCCGCACGACCATTCACTGCGGGCTTAGTGTCGTATGCTTTTATATATCTTACCACCTTTTGCAGTCCTTGTTCAGTATCTATCTCCACTGCGATAAAGGCAAACACATCGCCCTTGGACTTTATTTTGCTCGCAGCAACAGGTGCTCCTGGTCCATAACCAGAGCTATCAATATCGCTCGGGATAAATGTATGCTGCGTCCTCGGATATTGCAGATACGCATCATTATTGTCCGCCAGATTAGGCAGCACGCCTTTGAACCATGCGCCGTCCTGCACTTTCACGGAATGATTGTGCAGGTGGAAAAGGTCTATCGGGTAGCCAAAGAACGGATGCGTCTTGTAGTTGGCTATATGCAACCGATTGTTGTACATGTAACTTACCTTTGGCAAGTATGTCGTGCGGGAGGTGGTTTCTGTATCGAGAACTTTCTGTTGGGTGATATTCTTTAGTACTCCTTTATATTCTGGTGCTGATAAATCTATGACCGGATTCGAAAGTAGTTCTGATATATTGTTTTGATTATACTCTCTCAGAAGATAAAACGGATGATGAATAAGGTCATGCATAATCTCTTCGTCCGGTCTTATATTCGGCAAGAACCCGAAATAGAAATTCCACGTGCTCGCATGACGAACCTTTAATTGACCATACCGTTCTACACTACTATCATTCTCTTTAATAAGTTTAAGATTCTCCACTTGAGGAGTTACAAAAATACATATAGATTGTATAGTGTCACTATTATTACGCAAGAATGTTAATATCTCGCTGTCTAACGACATTACAAGATCATATCCAAGCATCCTATATTTATTCTTAACAGGAATGTCTTGCGAAGAATATATATATCCGCCAGCACAGAATGTAGGTTCGTTTATTGCATCTTTGAATACTGCACAATAGTGGTGTCCTGCATTCTTTCGGGCATCATAGTCTGTAGGGATTTCCGCACCAGTATTACCACCTACAAACAACTTTTCAAAAGTAAGATTTGCGATACCACCAGCTACTGGTCCATAAACTTTAGCATCTGGAATACATAGAAACGAGTTTTCTTTCCAATCCTGATTTACTCCCGTTAGGTGTGTAGGGGTTGTTCTGTAGAAGAAATCATCAGGTGTTGATGCTTCCCAACCATCTTTTACTTTATCGAAACAATACAACTCCTTTGCTTTATTTGATAGTTCATTAGGATTAAGCAACACGGGATTAGAGGCGTATGCGATAGAACCATCGTATAGTTTAACAGCTGCAATAGCAAGGAATGGATGTGTGAACCTGTTTTTCTCGGTTTGCTCCCCAAGCATAGTAATATAGGTATTATGCAGCAATTCCGATGAGGCAATTGTATCTAATACTGATTTTTGATAAGTATAAGGATCTGTTCCTATTGGATGTAGAGAAGAAGGAGTTACGCTATTTTCCGATTCTTTCTTTGCAATATAGTTAGGATTCTTATATAGATTAAAATGCACCTGTCCGAACGGATAGAGTGAGCGGTCAGTTGCCTTGCCGTTCACATCCATATTGACCTCGATATACTCTTTCGTACTGGTCTTGAATACAAAGTGCTCAAAATCGTCTGCCTCGTCAATCACCGTGAGCAAGTGCCCGGTCTGTGTGATCCATACATCACCCACTACCGTAGTCAATGCCTTTCGCTCCGTGGGCAAGTCCTGCTTATCCTCCGGCCATTGACTGCGATCCGTCGTATTATCCAAGGGGTAGAAAGTTACACCATCGTTATCTATCTCCGCAAACCAATAGAGCGTGCCGTTATCCACACCTAACAAGTGATGATAGATATTGGTATGCACATACAGCTGCTGATAGATAGTGCCGGTCGGCATGTTCTCTATCTGCCTGCCGTTGCCGCTGGCACGCCAACTACCATCCATAAAACGCAGGTTGATCAGGTCTTCCGCCTGACCGTCCTGCACACCAATCTTCGTGGCATTACGTACAATGCCTTTGGGTTCTATCGCTTTCGGTGTTCCTTCTGCCATAGGGAGATTATGCTGAATGATTAACGAATAACTAACTTATACCTAACGAATCACTAACGATTGGCAGGTCAGATTATAGTAAATCGCTCGTTTGGCTATTTACTGCGGTCGGTTTCCAACCTATTTTGAATTTTACCTTACCACCAGTCGCTTCTTCTATTCGTTTTGCAGTAGCATTGTCGATACTCCAATACTGACCATTAAGCATGACCATATCGTTTTCAAAGTCATTCTGTTCAATATTATTTTTACTTCCTGCAACAGACTTTTTAAGCACTCCTGCCTGCAATAACTTTTGACGAAGGTCCTCTGATCTTTTTGTCGGATTATCCTCTGTATCTTTCTCGTTCAAAATACTTTGATAGTACGACTCAAGTATTCCTTTCACCGCATCGTACTGCGCATTAGAAAGCGAATATCCTCCCCGTTTGAAGTTTCCTTTTTCACGACTACCGGTATTGATATTCATGATTTTATTTCCTCCGCCACCTCCAGAGCCGGAGCCGCTACCGTTATCTCCATCTCCGACAACATGCGAAGAAGTCTTATAGCCTTTAATAGCAGGATGGTCTGTAATCTCAACTCTGCCACCTCCTGTTGTGTTCTTAGTGGTGGTTTTGGTGAGGTAATTCTGAATAAGTTTATTCACCATGCCGGCGTACTGAGCACCGGCTGCACGCAGTTTAGCCCTGTTAGCTTCATCCTCGGCTTTCTGCTCGGCTATCAGTCGCGCATTGTCGGCATTAGCTTTCGCTCCGATGTTGTTCGGCTGACGCTGCCATACATTGCCGCCTAACGCAGCTGTGAGCGAATCACCGAGGACCGCAAAAGCATTGTACCATGCGTTCTCTTTGCGTTTGCGGTCATTCAGGGCGCGTTCCGCCTCTCGGCGCTTGCGTTCGTCCTCCGGGTTATAACCAAGCACCTCAAACGGCGTTTTTACCTGCCCATTATTAGGATCAACGCCATACGCATTAGCAAGCGGCTGAATAACATTCTGCCGGATGTATGCTTGTGTAGTTGGATCAGGAGCACCAACGGTAGTGGTACGCGTCGTCTCTTCCGGTTCAACCTGTACTGTCTTGCGTTCCTGATAAGCCTCTTGCTCATAAGGGTTGCGTCTCTGCTCTACATGTGATGCCATAGTCGTTCCTCCTTAAATCATAAAACCTAATTTACGCCGTCTCTCTTCCTCTTCAAAGTTATAAGGAGCAGTTTGCGGTAATTGATCGACAGCCGGTTTAGGTGGCTGAGCGGCTGCTGTAGCCAGTTTCTGCGCGTTATCAACCGCATTAGCGGTATTATGTAACACTACACCTTCAGGCGTTTTAGTTCCTCCGGCAAGTTGGCTTGCTGCCTCTAAACGCGCACTCTTAGTAGCCGTATCATCCGTGACCGTATTAAGATTCTGCATTTGAGCATTGATTTGAGCCGTTGTCTTATTAGAAGAAGGCACATCCGCTTTAGGCATTTTGGCGCTATACCCATCCATGATAGCGCCCACAGCTGATGCAGCATTACCGGCAAGAGCGGCGTATGTGCTGTTACGTTGCATACGACGCTGCATATCCTCCTGCGCTTTTTGATGCTGCGCACGCTCACCAAGCATATTGTAATAGTCGGCACGCTGGCTGGCACCTGCCGCCACTTGCCCCATCAGGTTAGCACGACCTTCCGCCACTCCTTTCTGCACCGCAGCGGTGAACTCCGGCGTTGAACCTTTGATAGCCGCCACACTGCGTGCGTTCTCTATCTGCTGCTGCGCACTACGGTCATACTGACCTAATACATGTTGAACTTCTGAACGAGACAAAGGATTCTCGTTGGCTTTGGCATCATAGAACGCTTTCTGCCGCGCGGCTTCTGCATCCGCTTCCTGCTGCATACGACGGTTATTAAAGATAGATAACGCGCCACTCGCCGCCTGTCCTGCCAAGCCTATAATTGCACCAAAAGGAAACATAAATTCTAATTTTAATTTATAGATAAAATTAACCGGCTGCAAAATTACTACTTTTAATTTGTGATAATTGGCGAAAATCACATTTTATTTGGCAATAATCACATTATTATAGGAATATAACAGGCGTACTTGCGCATAATATAGGCGTGTAATAATAAAGGAATACAAAGAGAGACGACAAAAATAGATGTTATAATTGCAAAAATGCCGATTTTCGTTAAAAAATTCATTTTTCTTGCATTTTTTCGGCTTTTTTCTTGCATATATCAAAAATTTGTTGTACCTTTGCACCAGATTTCAAAAAAACATGTCTAACTACTAAAATGTAATCAGTATGGCAAACTACACTTACACAAACGGAATCGGAGCAAAGGTTGGTGAAACACCTATGCCCAACTGCTTCAATCGTCACATCATCGAATTAGCAGATGGTCGTGCATTCTACGACAAAACAGGCACCTATATTGGCCGTGATTATGTCGAGAGTAAAGATTGCTACGAAATCGTAAAAAGCAAATCCGGTAACGAGTACGCGGTTAACCTGTGTAACGGTTGCTGCTATTCAATGTCTAACGAAGCAAAATAGATCTGATATGGCAGCAAATAAAACATACCACGTATTCGTTAATTGTGGTGAGGGGTACTTCCCCGTCTATGAGTGGAACTTTAACTCTTATGAGGAATTAAAGTCCGCAGTAGGGAAAATCAAAAGAGCGTATAACAAGGAGCGTCGTGAGAATGGTCTTGACAGGATTAGGATCATGTGCAACGAGCTTAATGACGATGACATACAAACCTTATTTTTTTCGTAACTATGGCAAATCAAGGACGAAAGAAGCAAGAAGGTGAGCGGCACATGTACACGGTAGCCGACGATGCTCACGAATGGATTATGGCTCACGGCGGAGGCCAATACATCACGGACACAATACGAATTATTAAGGCGATGCAGCAATAGCATCGCCTTAATTTATAAAGACTGCCGACTTTCACAAGCCAGCAGTCCCAAAACCCAATCTTTTTTGATTTCGCCGTCTTAATCTTATGGACAAAAATCATTTAACACACATTCCCCCGGACGGCTGCGGGGTTATTCTCCTTTCGTTATTCTTTCTAATTCGTCCGTGTCTATAATGGCAAATTGCAGATGTGCATGCCAAAACAGCCATGCTATACCTATTTCAAGTCCCCAATGATTATCAAAATTAACAAACACTGTAGGAATGATCGTTAAGGTTAACATCCATTGTGAAAATTCTACGTGATGTGGACCGAGATAACGAAACCTCGGATATAACTTTAACTTTTTCATAACTTTGCTAATTCTTCATCGGTGGTATGACTGAGGATTTCGGTGGCGATGGCGTGAGCGTACAACTCAGCGGCGGTCGTCGGATCATCCTCGTGCTCTTTTAAGATTTGTTTTAACTGAGGACGCAGTTTGTCCTCTGCTTTGAATACTGCCGGAACAATCTCCGTCGCCCAATGGCGAATAGCTTCTTCTCGTGTCATAATTATAATCTGTCTTTGAAATGTTTGCAGGCATGGCGGGTGCCAGGGACTCGCCGTTTTATTTTCGGGCACAGACCACCACGCCAACGGTCGGTCTTCCACTGCAAGAAGATACAATCAGCGCAGCGGGCAATGTTGATATGTGCGGTCATTAACGGCATTACTAATATCTGAATGAGGTGAATTGGATGATAGCAAAGGCTTGCGACTTGTCTTCCTTGGCGAACCATGCACGCCAATCTTCCAACGATAAGCCGTCGTTCTGCGCCAGTTCCAGTTCGTGTTCATGCGGGAAGGTATGTCCGGCAATCCATATACCATTACCGGTAAAGCCGTCTTGATACTCCAGGAACTCCAACTTCTGCACGCTGATATAGTCGCGGTTGGTGAAGCGTTGAATCTCTTCCTGCTTACTGTTATACGGTTTGCCGGTCCACTCGCGGACGGAAAGAACAGCCTCACCACTGCGCACCTCGTCGATAATCTTCTTCCACCGCTCGTAGTTGCCACGGATGGTGTGCAACTTGGCAGGGATGAAGCGGTCACGCACGCTGGGCTTGATCCACTCGCGGTCCACTACGTCGATGTCGCAGAAGTCCCGATAGACTGCACGCATCAGTTTCTGGTTGAAGTACGTCGGCTGTCCTGCTTTCGGGTGCGTCGCCGGAAACGTCTTCGATAATATCAATACATGGGTTTTCATAATTCAAAATAATGTTAGTTGTCTTTGCACGGCATCAATCCGTTTAAGGCTCTTGTCGTAATACTCTTTATTCAGTTCAAAGCCTATGAAGTGCCTATGCTCCTTAATGCAGGCTACTGCAGTCGTTCCTGATCCCATACAGTTATCCAAGACGGTCTCGCCCTCATTCGTATAAGTCCGTATCAGATAGCGCAGCAAGTCCACTGGCTTTTGGGTTGGATGCCACGTATCGCCGGAATGCTCTTTATTGAAATGTAGTACTGACATCGGAAAGCACTCTCCCGTTGGCTCTACAACCTTAATATGTGCATAGTCATAAGTCGCTCCTACTTTCTGCTTAGGCTCTTTGAATTGCCCGTAGCATTGGTTTGTCTGCTTATGGACTCCGTTACCGCGTGAATGGCTGTCACCTTGTCGCATCTGCGGATTATAGGTAGGCTGGCTCCGATAGAATACCGCAATATCTTCATGGCTGCGCATCGGCATCCGATTTGCGTTAAGGAAGCCTGTTGCACGACCTTTCTCCCAGATAAGGTTATATTTCCATATCTTCGGCTGAGCCATCATCAGTTGAGCCGTGAACATACCTTGACAGAATAAGACGATAGGTGCGTTCTGCTTTGCTACTCGCAGATATTGCTCCCACAGTGGATCCATCGGGATCAGTCTATCCCATTGCACAAGGTCGTTGCTCTTATGCAGCACCTCGTACGGCAGGTCGCATATTATTGCGTCCACCGAGCCATCCGGAATATCTTTCATCCCCTGCAAGCAGTCGCAGTTGTATATGTGATCTAACTCTATCATTTCAAATAATACGATTGGTCGTTGACGGTTGGTTTATATTCAAGTTTATCGGTCTTCACCAGATTCATCAGATGGCGGGTCACAGCATGGCGGTCCATAGTGGAGCCGATGCTGGATAACTCGATGTCTATCTCACGTCGCAGAGCACACTCCGGAAAACGATGCGCAGCACGGCGGCGGTCAATGATCGCTCTCACTGCTTTCAATACTAACTCCTCACTCTTCATCTTTGTGCCATGGCCATAAATAATGCCACTCTCCATTCTTAAAATACTGAGCATTCCTATCAAACGGTAGGGTCAAAATCAATAATGCTCTAACTACTAACTCTGCTATCCAATTCATAATTGCATTGTATTGGCCATTGGCGGGGTTGGCGGCCGGCATAGTGCTTGCAGGCTTGGCATGAGGCACTAAACACCATCGCACTCTTACCAAACGGACACGGCGTTACGCATATACCACCACTCTCTATTTCAAAATCAATGGTCATGCTTCAATTAAAACTTTACCTTCATAGATTACGACCTTACCAGTCCAATCGTGACCGGAGCCGACATCTACACGTATATCACAGATGTTTCTATATCCGTCCTCTACAACTACATCGCATTCAGGAACGGTTTGCAGTAACTCTGCTAATTCTTCCGCTTTCATTGTTCAAATGTTTTGTTATAATCCGGGTCTAATATATCCAACTGGAACAGGTCAGCTACATACGCCGTGCAAACCCATTGCTTGCCATCGTAGCGCACGCTGACCAACTTCTTGCCTGCCTTGTGCAACTGCAACTGCTCGCGCTTGTTGAGGAACTGCGGACGAACGTGCTGCAGGAAATAATAAGGGTTTCTGTTCATCGTCACATTGCCGTCATGCAGCCACCGCAACACCGCCTCACGGAACTTCGGGTCCATGTCATTCCACTGCAACAGCGAGACCTTGTACTTGGCAGACTGGCTCGGATCGGGACGGAACAACTGCCAGAACTCCTCAAAACTCTTGCGTATCTCCGGCGGCACATCCTCAATCTTGCGTTCGTTGCGGAATAGTTGTATTTCCCCTTTATTTATTTTTTCTTCCAATAATTTTCTCTCCTCCTCTTCCTCCTCCTTTGACTTCGACGTTGAGGGTTCGCAAACCTCAACGGAAGAAGAAGAGGGAAGATTTTTTTCTTCGTCAGAAGGAAATATATCTTCACTATTATGTTTATCTATTTCATTTATCTCATGTATATTATTTATATTAAGGGGGTCAGCAGACGTTGCAACGTCCGTTGGATTTTCGGCAACGTCCGTTGAACGGTCGTTGGTTGCGTCGTTTGATGCCTTGCGCTTACCGGCACTGCTTTTACCGGCCTTGGAAGCCGCAGCTTTCTTACGCATGATTGTCTCGGCAATCTCGTCCAACTGTGCCGTGAGCGACTTGCTCCAGAACATGCCTTTGCTCACGACAAACAGTCCGTAGTCCTCGACGATACGTTTGACGGTTGCTTCGTCCACCCGCAAGTCCCAAGCGATAGCATCGTAATCGGTCTTTGCTTTATGGTCTTTGATGGGTGTGAGGAACTCCAGCAGCGCCCAGTAAATTCCGTAGCCGTGCCATTTCTCTTTGCGCAGCAGTTGGATGATTTTCTCGTCCTTCTGCGCATTGGCTTGATGCCGGAAATATTGTATTCTTACTTCGTCCATTTGTTAGGATTATTTTGGAAATTGGTGAGTACCCGGCAATCCAATGCCGAATACCCTACTATCATTCTTTCACGACGTGGATGCCAATATACAGCGTCCATACATCGTCCGGAACATCTACGTCCAGTTTGATTATATATGACGGAGTGAAGTTGATGATACTCTTGATGTCTTCCAAGTAGTCAGACCAATCGCCTCGCCCATTCAGTCCACCATAAATCTTTGCGACATAATAGTCTCCATCGTTTACGTTGAATACATCTACTACTCTGATTCGAGAGTTTTTCCCCCTCTCTTCAATCTGCTTGACAAAACCACTCTTATTGAGTTCGTCAGTAGATTTCCATTTCTCACCAAAAGACTCATAATAAGCTTTCAGCGCATCGATTTCTTCTTTTACAACATTTTCCATAACAATTTTGTTTTAATTGGTTATTACTTTATATTATTCTCCGGACGCAAGATGTCCAGCACCGGCGACTGCGCGATGCTGATGATGTCGCAGTCGTAACCGCTCAACTTGAACTTCAGTTCCTTCAACGCCTGATGGATGCTGTCCTCCTGGATAAGGAACTTGACCGCCTTGCGCGTCTCACGGTCGCCGTCAATGGTGATTATCTCCACTTTTGCCTCGAACCACAGCGTTTTGTCCTCGCTGGGGAAGACATCGAAGAAGAGCCGTTTGCGCACTTGTGGTATGTCGCAGTCGTTGCCCCACATGAGTGGCTGCACATGTTCCAATACTTGCTGTTCAGCGTCGGCGCACGAAACAGCCTCGACGAGATAGGTTTCTTTTACTTTGCCGGGGTTGTCCTCTCCGGTCTGCCTGTCGTAAGCGACATTCACTTGATGAAATACCATAGGTTTGTGATTTTTTTTGGGGGTTAATAATGTTAGTGTATCTCTATACCTTCGTCTGTATTAGCGTCCATTGCCTTTAATAGCTCCATGGCGTTAATACTTGTGCCATCATTGAAATATAGTTCGTGTATAGAATAAGCAAACGTACTTGTCTTTGCGTTCTTATTCTCACACCAGCAAACGCTCTTTAGACCACATTTCTTTGATAGTTCCTTTAATTCTTCCGCGAACTTCTTCCTTGCTTCCATAATCACTCCTCCTTTATTTGCCTTTGCGGAACTTGCCAAGATGGTTTGCACGCAGGAATTGCTTTTGTCTGCGACCATTGGCGGCATAATGTGTTCCGTACATATCCACGGGATAGGAATGGCTTATATTGACATTTCCCGGCAGATACATAGCATCTACACCATTGCGAGTTTTAATAGACTTGGCTCCTAATTCACGAAGCCGTTGCATTGCTTTCTGTGCCATCTCGTTGGCACGCATAGCATAGTTCTTAAAAATGTTTGTTCTTTGCATATCTTCTTCCAAATTTAGATTTATTTGCAAATAATTTAGTTATTGTTATCAAGCAATGTTGATATTGTTTGCTAATAGTCAGAACAACGACCCTTGTACGAGTTTCTGTCCGTTCTTCATGATGATCACGTTTGGGTCGGTTTCGACCTTTTGCGCCAGTTCGTCGTCCACTCGTTTCTCCAAGGCTTTGGAGCGTTGCAGGGCATCGTGACTGCGGTCGCGGAAATATTCCTTTTGCGCCGTTCTCATCTCCCTGACCAGCGCCTTGAATGCTTCGTAGTCCATACTATGCCTCCTCTAATTTTGATAAATCTATTGTTCCAAGTTGGATGGCACGTTCAATAGACTTAACCAAATACTCCACATAAGTCATATTTAATTTCTTTCTAACCTTAGTCGTGGAAGGGTATTCTTCTCCGGAATCTTCCGAACTATCCTCCTTGGCACAAATATCTATAATCTCCATCAACCTGACTACTGACCATGCCGGGAATGGTTTATCAACCCACACACCACCATCTTTGGGGTTCTCAACATCCGTATAAGTATCACCCTCTAATAATTGCTGGATGCGAATGTTAGAAACTACGTTCCCTGCCATATTGTGTATCGGCTGTTCTGTCACAAACCCTACACTATCGGCACTATCTTTCGGCAATCCTAACGATAGCAATAACGCTGATTGTTCCGGCATTGTAAAGATAGGTTGGTTATCCATATTTATATTCCTTTCCTTTGATTAAACATTCGATGTGTTTGGGATTGCGGATAGGCTGATGGTAGGAACGCCGCCTTTCTTGGTGTTTGGTCCACTCCACCACCTCGTCGAACTGCCTCAGTTCATGGTCGGTCAGTTGCAGCACATTGAACGACTCTGTGAACTTAGTCCGTTCCGCGCCGACGATGGTAGCGCCAATGACTTTGTTAGTCCGCAGCCGTTCTTTAGCCTCAGCGACAGCCTGATTGCTTGAATTAGCTTTGACGAACAGGTTCTTCTTCCCCTTGCCGTCATAATAGGTCACTTTGTAGGGTTTCATATAGTTATTGTTTTAGTTCTTCGGGAAATTCATTCCACCGGCGCACAAGTTCTTTCGCAAATGCGTTCGATGATTCAACAGTGCCCAAATGGATTTCGGCAATTCCATAGTTCCAATTGTCTTTCAATGCGATTTCGGCATCTCTTTCACCGCGTGTCGGACGTGCCGGTATATCTACCATTTGAATAGTTTTTGTATCAAAATTGCCGGAGGCATATTTCCATTTTAATTCAAGTATCATATCTATGATTATTTAAGTTCAACATAAAATGAGGTAAAACCTGTGAACGTGTCTTCAATCTCACGGAGATAGTCCATATTGACTCCGGCTATGCTGTACGGGATAATCTCCCAATGGTGATTGCGCTTGCACTTAACGTATATCGTGCCGGTGGTCTCGTTCTTGTGCAGATTAAGCCACACGCACATCGCCATATCAGCGTGCTTGAAATACTTGCGTTTCATTTGATTTCCTCCGATTCATTCTTACGCAACTGGAATACTTCTTCCGGCGTAACTGTTATTACTGATATGCCGTTAATGGTCTTGCCTAACTTCAATGCCCTGCTTAATTGAGACTGCGAACAATGGAGTGCGTGAGCCGCAGCGGTGACGCTTCCATAGTACGTGTTCCGTCCTTCGAACTCCGCCATAACCATCTTGGCACGCGGATGGACGTTCTTGGTTACTTCGTTATGTACCACTACCGGCTCTGCCTTCGGCTTTCTCTTTGGCTTTGCGGGCTTCTCCGGTTCTTCCAGTATAATTACCTCGGGCTGTTCGGTTACTGCGCCTATATCGCAACTGTCGAACGCTTCAAGGAACGTGGCTAACTCTGACGCAGGACGTTGCGTCTGTATCATAAAGTCGCAAATAAACAATTGGCGACGTGTTCTATAAACCTCGTTCATATCCCTTATCCTTTATATTGTTTACGAATTTGGTTCTCGCGCTTCCACTCACGGATATACAGCCTACCCAGCCATACTATCAGCGGGATGTTAAAGAAGATGCACACGGCACTCGTCACCATGATCCAATCTTCTATTTGGTAATGACTACCCATAACTACTGTTGCGCCCTCGATGAGCGATAAAATGGTTAATACTGCGATCGTCCTCACGCGGTTCGCTTGACGCGTCGCTACTCGTTTCTCTCTGGACACTTGCGCAGCTGCTGCGCGGTTCTCGATCGTTCTTGCGTGCTGCCATGCTGTCGGAGCACCTACATAAATACTTGCCGTCATAATGATTCGGTTTTTAGAAATTTAACAATTGGTTATATTTGCTCTCTTCGTCTAATCTATAGCGGGGACCGGTGCCGTAGCCCGCCTTATACGATACCACACGAAGAGATCACTTTGCCCGGTCTTATTGTTTGTATTCAAGCCACTTACGAAAGTGTTTATCTCTTCACTTGCTGAATCCGACTCCTTTCCAACGCAGCGTCGATGTCCGCTTTCTTGAACCAGTACTTATTCGTGTCCTTCTTTCCCGGTGGCACGTACTTCGGTAAGTTCGGAAAATAACTGTCGAACTGATCCGTGTTGTCAATGGCGAGATACCCGCAGGCTTCCGCCTTGGTAAACCACATCTTCGGCGTACTGGTTATATCTACTGCTTTTGGTCTTGGCATAATGATATGATGTTTTAGTTTAGTGCGGTAAGCCAGAGTCGAACTGTTAAGCAGAATCTGCATACATTCACGTTTCCGTGCGTTTTGCCGTTAAACTACTACCGCATAGAGGAGTGCGGGCGGCTCCTTCTGACTAAGTATTATATATAAACCTAAACCTTAACTATGTTGCCCGCAGCCGTGTCTCTCGACAGTAGCATTATGTTGGTCTCCTAACACCGCACCACTTTTTTTACTTATTTTATTCTGGTGACGCGGGTGAAATTTTCGCCCCATTTCCATTTCTTAGTGCATATCCACTCGCCCAATCCCTTTTTCTTTAATTGGTGTGTGGTCGTCTTTAGGTTCTTGTAGAGACAATCGCTCACTGGCACGATCAAATCTTCATTCACGTCCATCTTTAACAATTTCTTTCTACTCTGAAATTTTGCCATATCTTATTCTTGTTTAGTTATTATTTCTATTGCTCTGAATATCTCATACATTACCTGTGGGACGATAGCATTCCCATACGCTTTAAGGCTTTCTGTTCGCCACTGGGTGAAAGGAATGGTAAGGTCGTGTACATCAAAGGGAAGCCCATCATTTCCTCGGTGAACAGGGGAGACAGACGGAAACCCTGACCACCTATCTCCGAGACCACCATCTTCGCTACTTCTTCTTCCAGATTGCTCTTGTTGCGCTCCGCAATGTTCGGATTGTTTAACTCCGCTCCGTTGACCTTGTTGGCTCTCGGCGTTGGTAATAGTCCGAACTCCGCCATTGATGATAGGTTCGGCATTGAGTTCTGCCGGTCTCCCATTCTCTCGCAAAACTTGCTTGGTTCTTCCACTATCTCCATCGCTCTCGGAGTCGGCAGCAAACCTATGTTCAGTCCCCGATGCTCCGTCGCATAGCCGCTCACTATCTCCTGCGCTAACGTGCCGCTCGTCCCGCTGATCCCTTTCGACTGCATGTTGTCCGTGTAACTGTCCGCCGTACATGGTGTTTTGAGCAATAATGAACACTCTGTCTCGTCGGTGGGGTGCTCCAACGGCACAAGCCGGAATAAGAACCGGCTGGACGGCGTATCCGATTGCTTCAAGGTCTGCACACACTCGGTCGATGGTGTACCGTCCTCGCTCTTCATAGGTACGACCTTGTAACGCTTCCATGTCTTCGAATAGAGTTGCTTCCGCTCCCACTTCAACGACACTTTCCTGCTCGACCATCGTGGTGATGCCACTAACATTCTCACCAACGACCCAAGTGGGCTGGCATTCGGATATTGCTCTAAGCATCTCCGGCCAGAGGTAGCGGTCATCTTCCGCGCCTGCTCGCTTCCCGGCATAGGAGAACGGCTGGCATGGGAATCCTCCGGTAAGAACGTCAACACGCCCACGCCATTGGCTAAAGTCCGTCTTTTTGATGTCTTCATAACTGACTGAATTAGGGAAATGATACTCCAACACGCGGCGACCAAACGGATTGATCTCGCAATGGAACAGGTTGTCCCATCCGAGCATCTGCGCAGCCACTTCGGGTCCGCCAATTCCGCTGAACAAACTTGCGTGGGTCATATCCGGACGTGTTAATCATACATCTCATGCAATACTTCTTGTATTTCGTCGCTTGGAGCGCCGAACTCTGACTGACACCACTCATCGGCGGCATTGACTATCTCCTGCCACAACTGCGGGTCTTCATGGTACAAAGGCGTACGGTTCTTGCCTTGCGCGTCCAGCGCAATGTCATAACGAGCATTGAAGTTCTCCACCTTCTGCTCGACATACTTCCACAGGGAGACTCTTTGAGAATTGGAAATGGAATTTAACAATTGTGCCATAATTTTTTAATATTTTTGTATTATTTTTTGTCAAAAATTTGGTAGAGTTAATATTTTTTCGTATCTTTGCAGCAAATTTCATCCGAACCGCCAAGTTGTATGAAATTTTGAGTAACTTATGGTCTTTTTGTGGACTATTGCACCCTTTTTGGGGGGCTTTGTACCCATCCGCGAACGCTTTCGCCGGAAGCCTTTTAGGTACGTACCAAAAATAACTCTACCAAAATCGGGTGCAAAGATAGCACTTTTTCGTTAAACTACCAAATTTTTTAACGAAAAAATGTTATAAAAATGCATTTTTATGGATTTTTTCATTTTTTTCTTAACAAAAAACCATTAAAAACATAAAATTATGAACCAAGTTAAATTAGAGCAAACGCTAAAACAACGAGTGATCGAAGTGGTCAATCTGGAGTACAAAACCAGCGTGAACAAGTTCGCTGCAGCATTAGGTCTCCGACAGACCACACTCAATGATCAAATTAACGGAAAAGGGAAAATTAGCGCCGCCGTCATTATCGCACTCCTTTCTGCTCATCCTGACATTTCCGCTGAATGGTTACTTCGTGGTACTGGCTCAATGCTTTTGACAGAGCCGCAGCGCGAGACGCTTACGGGAGAGATACGGAACGATACCGAGACGATAGCCGCCCTCAAAGAAACAATAGCCGCGCAGAAGATTACCATTGATACCCTCACGGATCAAGTCCGCATTCTAAAAGGGGATATTGTCGTGCCGCACCGCTCTGTCGCGACCGCGTAATATCCAAACCGCAACCGTTTATTCAACCGTTGCGCAGTGAGTAGATATGGTCCATCGGCATCAGTTTGACCATTGATGCGCATCCGCAAAAAAAATGAATAAAATTTTAGAAAACATAGAAGAAATCCGCAAATTGAAAGGATTCAGCCAAATTGAGTTGTGCAATAGGTTAGGCATAAAACAACAAGCCTACACTCATTGTTTGAACAAAACGGGCGACATGAAGTTGTCCATGCTCCAGCGCATTGCGGATATTCTGGAGGTATATCTCGTTGATATTATCATCTACTCGGATAAATATGAAAAGAAAGGAGAATAATCATGGACGATAAGCAAGTTAACAACAAAAAGAAAATGCCACTTTCTTCTAAATGTATAATAATATCTGTTGTTATATATATTCTGTTATGTGCTGTTAGTCTGTTTCTAATAAATTTTGACAGTAATATTTGGGAGCAAGAACGGTGGTATAATGGCAATTATCATATAAAGTATGAAACAGTACGATTTAATATTAGTGTAGCAAAATATTATTTTGGCTTACTTCCTCTTGTATCGTCTGCACCATCATTAATGTTTTTACTTCTTCGTTACTTAGGGAATAAAGTTGAAAACACAAAAAGTTTATCATATATATAAAATAATTATTATGAAACACCTAATATGTATATTGCTTTTTATAGCATCGTCTATTGTTGCGGAGAACAATAGTCCGCAGAAGGTATATATCTGCACCGGCTCCAAGGCATACGCCTACCATGTGAACCCGAAATGCTCCGGTCTCTCGCGTTGTAGCGGTGATATTAAGCAGATCACTCTCTCCGAAGCCGAAGCCCAGCACCGCACACCATGCAAGAAATGCTGCAAATAATTGGTATTTTACCAAATAATGATATTGTAATTTGGTATCTCGCCAAAAAATAGTATGATTCAATATGACTACAACCAATTCAAGGCTGCAAGAACTTTATAATCTTGCGAAAAAGAACGGTCTCGTCCATAAGAAGAAGGACTTTGCCACGCTGATTGGTATTGATATATCGACCCTTTCTCACGCTCTAAAGGGTGATGGCAAGGTTAATATAGACAATATCATTATCCGTGCCGATCACGCGCTTATGAAAGCCGGCATTCCTGTATTCGATGATAGTAATATGAATTGGTATGCCGTTATAGCGGAGAAAGATAGACAAATCGAGCGGCTATTAACTATAATCGAAAATATGCAGAAAGCATAGTACTCTATCTTATGCATGCACACACGCACACGTGCGTATATATTATAATTAAGGTGTATTATTAAGAATATACAAACATTGCAAAAACATTGAAACTAATTTAGCAACAAATCGCGTAACTGCTTGAAATCAATTAGTTACCAATCTCTATATTCTGCCTTACAAGCAGAGGGTCTGCGGTTCGAATCCGTAAACGCCCACAAAGAAGAGGCCAATGAGGTCTCTTTTTTTTGTGCATCACGGACATAAATCTTCTTTTTTACTTGCATATGTCAAAAAAAAGCAGTACCTTTGCAGCCTAATTATAAATTAGGCTTGGTATGATTACGTTTATTGTAGCTCTTATTGTTCTGGTTGTAGGTTTCTTTACCTACGGTACGTTGGTTGAGAAAATTTTCGGTATTGAGCCGGAGCGCAAGACACCGGCGTTGACCAAGACGGACGGTGTGGACTTTGTGCCGATGGCACCGTGGCGGATCTTTCTGGTGCAGTTTCTGAACATCGCAGGTCTGGGACCTATTTTCGGTGCGATTATGGGTATTTTCTATGGTCCGGCGGCGTTTCTCTGGATTGTTTTCGGAACCATCTTTGCCGGAGGCGTGCATGATTACCTGAGCGGAATGCTCTCCATCCGCAAGGGCGGTGCGTCGCTGCCGGATATTATCGGAGACGAGTTGGGCGAGGGCACCAAGCTCTTTATGCGCGTGCTGAGTCTGGTACTGCTGATTCTGCTGACAACTACGTTCTTGAGCGGTCCGGCTACCTTGCTGCAAGGCTTGGCAGGATTAGGCACCATGCAGTTCAGCGGAAGAATGATTCCCATTGTCTGGGTGCTCATCATCTTCGGCTATTACGCCTTGGCGACCGTTCTGCCGGTGGATAAACTGATCGGGCGGTTCTACCCTATTTTCGGCGGTATATTGCTATTCATGGGCTTAGGAATCATGGTTGTGATGTTGGGCTGGCACGCGAGCGAAATGCCGGAGGTGTTTGACGGTCTGCAGAACAGACAGCATAACGGTCTGCCACTGTTTCCGATGATGTTCGTGAGCATCGCTTGCGGTGCCATTTCCGGTTTCCACGGGACACAGAGTCCTATCATGGCGCGGTGCTGCACCAACGAGCGTCAGGGGCGCTGGATCTTCTACGGGGCTATGGTTGCCGAGGGTATATTGGCGTTGATCTGGGCTGCCGCAGCCGGTACGTTCTTCGCCGACCCGGAGAAGGGTCTGTACGGCATTGACGGTCTGCAGGCGTTCGCAGCAGCCCATCCGGGCGAGAATATTGCGGCGCTTGTGATTGACAAAGTGAGCCGCAGCTGGTTAGGTACGGTAGGCGGTATCTTAGCCATCATCGGCGTGATTGCGGCGCCAATCACCAGTGGCGACACGGCATTGCGTTCGGCGCGGCTGATCGTAGCGGATTTTCTGAAATGGGACCAGCGGCCGATACCGAAGCGTCTGATAATCGCCGTGCCGCTGTTCCTCTGCGTGTTCGGCATGGTGTTTGTGGATTTCAATGTCGTATGGCGGTATTTCGCATGGACGAACCAGACGTTAGCCGTGTTTACGCTGTGGGCGGGAACAGTATGGCTGTATAAGAAGGGACAAAGTGCGCCAAGTGGGCAGTCCAAAGATACCAAGTACCGTTACGGGTATTTGGTAGCCATGGTACCGGCGCTGTTCATGACGATGGTGTGCAGCAGTTACATTCTGATTGCGCCGGAAGGACTGAACATGGCACCGGAGTACCGATGGATCGGTTATCTGATAGCCGGATTCGTGACCCTCGGCTGCCTCTGCGGCTTCGGCGTATGGGCAAAGAAAATGAAAAATAAAAGTGAAAGGTGATTAAGGAAGCCAAATATGTCATTTCGTCGCCGGACGTGAAGGACTGCCCGCAGAGCAGTCTGCCGGAGTACGCGTTTATCGGGCGAAGCAATGTGGGTAAGTCGAGTCTGATCAATATGATTTGCCATAACCCGAGACTCGCCAAGACCAGCCAGAAGCCGGGTAAGACGCTGCTGATCAACCATTTCTTAGTCGAAAGTCGAAAGTCAAAAGACCGCAGCGAAGCTGCTCAAAGACAGGAATGGCATTTAGTGGATTTGCCGGGGTACGGGTATGCACAGGCGGGGCAGAAACAGCGCGAGGCGTTGAAGAAGATGATCGAGCGGTACTGCTTGTACCGCGAACAGTTGGTGTGCCTGTTCGTGCTGATTGACTGCCGGCACGAGGCACAGAAGATAGATATCGATTTTATCAACTGGTTAGGCGAGAACGGCGTGCCATTTGCAATCGTGTTCACAAAGGGCGACAAGTTAGGCCGCGTGGCTCTAAGTGACAAAGTGACCAAGTACAAAGAACGATTATTGGAGGAATGGGAGGAATTGCCACCCGTGTTCGTCACTTCCGCCGAGACAGGCCTCGGCGGCGAGGAGTTAACGGCATACATTGAGGGGCTGAACGCAGCAATGAATAATGAATAATGATTATTGCACAGCAAATCTTAAAAACAGTACATTTCCAAGGTCAGCGTAGCCTCAGCGCAGCGTCAGCGCAAGGTCTGCCATTTGAAACGATTTTGAATTGATATAGAACCGTGCTTAGATTCTTAAAAATAGTACATTTGTGGGTGTTGCTCTTTTTGAGCACGTTTTCTTTGTACGCGCGCAACGCACGCGTATACGGATATGTGGTGGATCAGGACAATGTGGGTATCGAGCTGGTGAACGTAGCGGCGTGGGGAAATGTACAAGGGGAAAAAGGACAAAGTACAAAGGAGTTATTGGGCGGGACAGCAACGAACAAGAACGGATATTATGAACTGCTGTTAGAAGAGGCGGACACTATAGTGCTGCACTACTCAATGATCGGTTATACGACTGTTCAGCAACGTGTCATCGACCTCAAGGACGTGCTGAATATCAACGTGGAGATGCTGACCGACGAACAGATGCTGAACGAGATCGAGGTACGCGGAATCAAACATACGCAGGGTACGATGGACCGCATAGATGCGTCTGCGACAAGAGTCATGCCGGACGCTACAGGCGGCTCCATAGAGAGCCTGCTGATCACGTTCGCCGGCGTGAGCCAGACCAACGAGTTGAGCAGTCAGTATAACGTGCGCGGCGGCTCGTTCGACGAGAACTCGGTGTATGTGAACGGCATTGAGATCCACCGTCCGTTGCTCATCCGCAGCGGCCAGCAGGAAGGTCTGAGTTTCGTAAACCCCGAGATGGTGGAGAACGTCGCTTTCTCCGCCGGCGGTTACGGTGCGCAGTACGGCGACAAGATGTCGTCGGTTCTGGACATCACCTACAAACGTCCGCAGGCGTTCGAGGCGAGCCTCAGCGCGAGTCTGTTAGGCGCGCAGGTGTATGTGGGTCACGGCGACAGCACGTACAGCCAGATGCACGGCCTGCGATACAAGACGAGCAAGTACATGTTAGGCGGCCTCGCGACCGCCGGCAACTACCAGCCGACGTATATTGACTACCAGACGTATATCACGTGGAAGGTAGGAAGCCGTCAGGAGTCAGCCGTCAGAAGTCAGCCTTGGACGATGTCGTTTTTAGGCAACGTGAGCCAGAACGACTACCGGTTCACGCCAGACAGTCTGAGCGAGTCGTTCGGCGGTCAGAACGCCAAAAACCTGAGTATCTACTATGAGGGGCAAGAGAAGGACAAGTTCCTGACGGCTTTCGCGGCACTGAGTGCGAAAGGCAAGTATGAGCTGTCAGCCATCAGCGGTCAGCCGTCAGAATTAGAAATTGGTTTTGACGCGAGCGGGTTCTATACCAACGAGCGTGAGAACTTCGATATTACGGGTCAGTACGTGCTCTCCAATGCACCGGCTGGACAGATCAGCGAAGCGTTGGGCACAGGTATTTTCCACCAGCACGCGCGGAACAGTCTGGAGGCAGGCGTGATCACGTTAGCGCATAACGGGAACTGGAAAAGCGGCAACAACACTTTGCAATGGGGTGTGAGCGGTCAGGCAGAACTGATCCGCGACCATATAAGCGAATGGGAATGGCGCGACTCGGCGGGCTACTCGCTGCCCAACGACGGACGAACGATGGAACTCTACTACACCATGCGGGGCGACAGCTCCATGAAATCCGCCCGTGTGCAAGGCTATATACAGAACGAACACCGGTGGAACACCACCTCCGGGCAGTGGATACTGACGGTAGGCGGACGGTTGCAGTGGTGGAGTTGGAACAACGAGGTACTGCCCTCCCCCCGCGCCAGCGTAGAGTGGATCCCCGGATGGAAGAGAGACTTGTGCTTCCGTCTTGCCACGGGTCTGTACTATCAAGCGCCGTTCTATAAAGAGCTGCGCGACACCATCACGGACGAGTTAGGTATCACGCGCATGAAACTCACCCGCGATCTGAAGGCCCAGCGGTCGGTGCACGTAGTGCTCGGCGGAGACTATTATTTCCGCGCATGGGGAAGGCCGTTCAAGTTCACGGCAGAGGGCTATTACAAGTATATCGACCGGATGGAGAGCTATACGGTGGACAATGTGCGGGTACGGTATTCGGGCAAGAACGACTCGCAGGGTTATGCCGGCGGTCTGGATCTGAAGCTGTACGGCGAGCTGGTACCGGGTGCGGACAGCTGGATCTCGTTCAGCACGATGGTAGCACGCCAGCGGCTCAACGGCTCCACATTATGGGTGCCAAGTCCGCAGGAGCAGCGGTTCAATTTCTCGATGCTGTTCCAGGACTATATCCCGCAGCTACCGCAGTTACGGTTCCACCTGAAGATGCAGTTTGCAGAAGGCCAGCCGTACTACGCGCCGCGTAACAAACAAGCTTGGGGCCGCATGCCGACCTACAAACGTATAGACCTCGGCGCGACCTATATTTTCAATGCCCAGACTGCCAAGTTCATGCGCGCGCCAAGCGCCAGACATGTCAAGCAATGGGCGATCCAGTTCGAGGTATTCAACCTTGTGGGGTGGAAAAACGTGAACTCCTATTTCTGGGTAGCCGATGCGTACGGCGCACAATGGGCGAGCCCAAACTACCTGACGGGCAGACGGTTTAACCTGAAGGTCACCGTGGATTTGAGGTAAAAAAAACCTCCCCGAAGGTTCTATGACCGTCCACTGGACGCTCAATCGGGCAAAGCCCTTCACCCCACAAGGGAGGAGATTAATTGATAATTGAAAATAAATATATATGGCAAATGAATTAACACCGATGATGAAGCAGTTCCGCGACATCAAAGCGCAATATCCGGACGCGATGTTGCTGTTTCGTTGCGGTGATTTCTATGAGACTTATGCGGAAGATGCCGTAAAAGCGAGCAAGATTCTCAATATCACGCTGACACACCGTTCCAACGGAGCAGGAGGTACCGATGCCACAGAGATGGCAGGGTTCCCGTTCCACGCGCTCGACACGTACCTGCCGAAACTGGTACGGGCGGGTTTGCGTGTGGCTATCTGCGACCAGTTGGAGGATCCCAAAATGACGAAGAAACTGGTCAAACGCGGTGTGACGGAGTTGGTGACGCCGGGCGTGAGCTACTCAGACACCACGCTGACGCAGAAAGAAAATAACTGGGTAGCGTGCCTGCATTTCGACAAACATGTAATCGGTGTGGCGTTCCTGGATATCTCTACCGGTGAGTTCCTCGCGGGACAGGGTAATAGCGACTATATCGACAAACTGCTGACTAATTTTGCGCCAAAGGAGGTGCTGCATCTCCGCGGCCGTAAGGCAGAGGTGGAGAACCTGTTCGGCGACAAATACTTCACGTTCGAGTTAGAGGACTGGATGCTGGTGGAAAGCACCGCCAAAGAGCGGTTGAAGAAACTATGGAGCGTGAGTTCGCTGAAGGGCTTTGGATTAGAGAAGATGCCGGCAGGTGTGACCGCTGCAGGCGGCATTCTAATGTACCTCGACATGACGCAACACCTGCAGACCGGACATATACAGCACCTGAGCCGCATTGAGGAAGACAAATATGTATGGCTGGACCGGTTCACAATCCGCAATCTGGAGCTGACGCACGGGCAGACGGAAGAAAGCGCCACCCTCTATCATATCATCGACCGCACAATCACGCCCATGGGCGGACGGATGCTGCACCGGTGGATGGCTTTCCCGCTGAAGGAAGTGCGGCCGATACGGAACCGGCAGACGGTAGTCGAATACCTCTTCAAGAACCCCGAGGCGCGGGAGAAACTGCGCGAGGCGCTAAGCGAAGTAGGCGACCTGGAACGCATCGTAAGCAAAGTCTCCACCGGCAGAATCGGTCCGCGCGAGATGGTGCAGTTAGGGCGCGCCCTGCGGGCTGTCAAACCGGTCAAGGAGGTCTGCGAGGAAGCAAAGGAGAACTCCTATCTGGCACTTATGGGCGAAGAACTGGAACCCTGCGCGGAGATGCGTATGCGGATCGAGCGGGAGATCGTACCCGATCCGCCTATAGCGCAAGGACGGCCGAACATCATCGCCCGAGGAGTAGATACCGAGCTGGACGAGCTGCGTGCCATTCAGTCCGACGGCAAGGACTACCTCTTGCAGATCCAGCAACGGGAAATAGAGCGGACGGGAATCCAGAGCCTGAAGATAGGTTATAACAATGTCTTCGGTTACTACCTGGAGGTGCGTAACACTTATAAAGACCAAGTGCCCGCCGAGTGGATCCGCAAGCAGACGCTGGTCAACGCCGAGCGGTATATTACGGAAGAATTGAAGACCTACGAGGAGAAGATCAACTCCGCCGAGGAACGCATCCAGATCATCGAGAACCGGCTCTACCAGGAGCTGATGATTGCCTTATGCGAGTGGGTTCCGCAGATGCAGCTGGACGCCAATGTACTGGCGCAGATAGACTGCCTGTTGTCGTACGCAACGGTGGCAGCGGAGAACCGGTACGTGTGTCCGGATGTGAACGATAGTCTCGTGATCGATATCCGTCAGGGGCGTCACCCCGTAATCGAGCAACAACTGCCGCCGGGCGAACAGTATATAGCCAACGACGTGCTGCTGGACAACAACGGCCAGCAGATCATCATTATCACCGGTCCGAACATGGCGGGTAAGTCCGCCCTGCTCCGCCAAACGGCACTCATCGTGCTGTTGGCACAGATGGGCTCGTTCGTACCGGCAGAGAGCGCCTCCATCGGTATTGTGGACAAGATATTCACACGCGTCGGGGCAAGCGATAATATATCGTTAGGCGAATCGACCTTCATGGTAGAGATGAACGAAGCGGCGGCGATCCTCAACAATCTCTCCGAACGGAGTCTGGTGCTCTTCGACGAGTTAGGCCGTGGTACCAGCACGTACGACGGCATCTCCATTGCATGGGCTATCGTAGAGTATATTCATGAAAACAAAGGCCATGCCAAGACCCTTTTCGCTACTCATTACCACGAACTCAACGAGATGGAGAAGAGTTTTGACAGAATCCGCAACTACAATGTTTCCGTAAAGGAGGTGAACGGCAAAGTGATCTTCCTGCGCAAACTGGTACGCGGCGGTAGTGAGCATAGTTTCGGTATCCACGTAGCCAAGTTAGCCGGTATGCCGGCGTCCATTGTGGAGCGGGCTAATCATATTCTTGCGGATCTGGAGCGTGCATCCAAAAACGGCGATATCGCCAAGCCGATTGAGCATATCGGTGAGAGCCGCGAAGGAATGCAGTTGTCTTTCTTCCAACTCGACGACCCGGTGTTGGAACAAATACGGGACGAGGTCAAATCGCTGGACATCAACAACTTAACGCCTCTTGAGGCACTCAATAAACTATCCGATATCAAACGATTAGTAGGAGGCAAATAATATGGCAAAATACGAATGGACTAAGGCTCGCATCCTTCGCTGGACATTAGGTGTCAGCGGATGGATATTCTGCATAGTGCTGATTTTTGTGGTGGAGCAATACTACCGGTGGCATGTATGTAACTTCGCATCGCGCGACGGCGAGCCGCATAGCTATAATATCTACGAGGGTGCGACGCTGGACTCGCTTTTCACCCTGTTGCGCGAGGACTACGAGATCAGCACGGAGACGGACTTAAAGATGCACATGCGTATCCTGCTCTTCCGCTACCCGGAGCCGGGTCACTACGTACTGCCGGCGCAGATCGGCGACCGCGACCTGATCGAGACCTTCAAGTACGGCAGACAGACGCCTGTGCGGATCACGTGGAATAACTTTGTGAAGACCCGTGAGGAGTTAGCCGGCAAGGTGACGACCCACCTGCAGATGGACAGCGTGACGCTGTTGCAGTACCTGGAGAATGACGAGTTTCTCAAGCCCTACGGGCTGAACAAAGAGACGAGCCGGTGCCTCTTCATCCCGAACACATACGAGGTGTATTGGAACATCACGGTGGAGCAGCTCTTCGACCGGATGCAGCGGGAGTTTAACCGTTTCTGGAACGAGGAGCGGCGCGCAAAGGCGGACTCCATCGGTCTGACGCCCGTGGAGGTGGCGATCGTAGCGTCTATCGTAGAGGGCGAGAGCCATAATAAACGCGAGTTACCGCTCATCGCCAGCCTGTACCTCAACCGCGTGCATAAGAATATGCCGCTGCAATCCTGCCCGACGATCAAGTATGCGCTGGGAGATTTCAAACTCAAGCGCATTCTGTACAGCCACCTCAACGTCGATTCGCCGTACAACACTTACAAGAACCCTGGACTGCCGCCCGGTCCCATCCGCTGCCCGTCGCCAGAGACAATCGATATTGTGCTCAATGCGCCTAAGACGGACTATCTGTTCATGTGCGCTAGCCCGGAACTGAACAACACTCATATTTTCTCGTCCTCGTACCGCAGCCACGCCGCCGCGGCACAGCAATACCGCCACACAATGGACACCATACATTGGGAGAACTATCAATGATTTGGGAGAATAATGATGACATAAGGCTCATTGAGTGCACTAACGACCGTCGCACTATTCAGCGCTACCTCAATGAATGTCGCGAGGAGAGGCGGCCGTACGTGTTTGTGACGAACACCATGACCGTCAAACCGCTCCGTCGGCTGTTGGTGCCCGTCTCAATGTTGGAGGAGGAAACCTATAAGGCGGAGATCTGTACCTACCTTGCGCGCAAGACCGGAGCGCATATTATCTTGCTGCAAGCCAATGACTACGGCTCACACGCCAAACGGAATGTCAATCGTATAGAGACGCATATTAAAGCCATCAGCGAGAAGACAGGCACGCCCATCTCATATGAGGTCGCCATGGCACGCAAAGATAGTTTCGGGCTCATACGCGAAGCTGCTGAACGCCAACGGGATTTCCGGCATGATCTTTTAATCCTCACAGCCAGCCGGGACTATGGATTGGATGATCTTCTCTTTGGTCCGCCTGAACGCAAAGCCATACAACGTGCGCTGGTTCCGGTGATGTTGGTGAACCCGAGGGAAGATTTATTCTCATTATGCGACTAAACAGGCATAAGTACTGCCATTTTGTCAACCAAATATAGCAAAATTTAGTTTTTTGACACTTTTAGATAAAAATATTTGGTCATATGGCAAAAAAGCAGTACTTTTGTATCGTGTTTTTCATGGTATTAGATTTAAGGTTAAATGAAAAGGTTGGGTTGTCGGGAGACAACCTTCTTTTTTGAAGAAAAATACATTATTTTTGCATTTTTTTCCAAAAAAATTTGGTCAATTCAAAAAAAAGCAGTA
>OCVV012859909.1_pt1 | contig 37980 bp, 39 predicted proteins | sample 1539721 | NCBI WGS metagenome assembly OCVV01 (sample SAMN02144230, study PRJEB22623) | gut metagenome | biome: sheep rumen | host: Ovis aries | place: New Zealand | reverse complement strand
GGCGATCCTGCAGTCCATCGGCGAATCCGGCGGGCGGCTGACCCTGCAGTTTTCGCTGGAGACCCTGCTCCTGCTCATCCTCGGCTGGGCCGCTGCCATCCCGGCGGCGCTCCGGGCTGTGCGGGCGGCGATCCCCGGGCTTTTGCGGCAGACCGCGCCCGCAGAAAACCCCTTCGCCACCCTCAGCGAGAACATCGAGATGGTCACCCTCGACGCCGACCGCGTCTGCGAGCGCCTGTCCTACAGCAGGCAGGACCTCATCTTCTTCGCCCTGTTCACCCTCGTGACGGTCCTGTTCTGCGCCGCCGCGGTCCATATCTGCACCAGGCGCTTCCACGTGCGGACCCTGCTGAATCATTGATCGGAGGAACAAGAAAATGAGCAAGAAACTGGAAGTCAGGGACCTTTCCTACAGCTATCCCGACGGCGAAGGCCGCCGCGTGATTTACGAGGACGCCAGCGTCAGCTTTGAAACCGGGAGGTTCTACGCCCTGACCGGCGACTCCGGCTCCGGCAAGACCACCTTCCTCTACGTGATCGCGGGGCTGGACACCAACTACGGCGGCTCGGTTCTGCTGGACGGCAGGAACATTCAGGAGATCGGCCTATCGAGCTACCGGCGCAACTGCGTTTCCATGATCTACCAGAACTTCAATCTGATTCCCTATCTGAACGCGCGGGAGAATCTGGAAATCGCGCTGGACATTACCGACAACGAAACGGACCGCACCAGGGACGGCGTGACCCGCCAGCTCAAGGACGTGGGGATCACAGGCAAGAAGACGAAGCTGAAATCCTCCGTGCTCTCCGGCGGCGAGCAGCAGCGGGTGGCGATCGCCCGCGCGCTGGCGACGGGCAGCGATTTCATCATTGCCGACGAGCCGACCGGCAATCTGGACGCCCACGCCTCGGACCAGGTCATTGCGATCTTCAAGCGTCTGGCCCACGAGGACGGAAAGTGCGTCATCATGGTCACCCACAACGAGCGCCTGGCGGCGGAAACCGACGAGTGGTTCGAGATCGACCAGGAAAACCATAAAATCATCCCCAAGCGGCAGACGCCGCCGGAAGCATAGCTTGCGCCTGTCATACAAGAAGGGCCGCCCTGCGGGGCGACCCTTCTTGTATTAAGGAGCTGGAGGACTGGTGCCGGGCGGCTCAGGTACGCAGACGCTTCCGGGACACCAACCTGGCCCAGATCGGTCGGCCATATCCCGGCATGATGGACCTTTACATTGACGAAACAAACCTGTATAATAGGATGTGGCTCTACACCAAGCAGTTTGACTGGGAGAAGATGTGGGCCATTGCCGATCATATCACGGACGAAGCCGTCATCCGCGCCAAGGCCGAGGAAATTCTGAACACCTTTGACATCGAGGGCGGCGGGACGGCCGCTTCAAGTTCGTCGCGGCTGAGGGCGTGAACGAGGATGGCCCTATCTTTACCTTCGGAGACACCAATATGCGCACCCGTTTTACCTGCGGCGCAAGGGAATTCTGCGACAGGTGGAGCGAGGCCGGCCCCACGCACCACATGGCTGCTGCGTCGGGCCGCTGGATCGACACCATTTTGAAGGTGGCGAAGATCTTCAACGTCCCTGTGGACGTTATTACGAGATAAAGGAAGCGTATTACAATGAAAGACATTCTCACTTCCCCGGAAATCGTCGAATTGGTCCGGACCCTCACCAACATGTATGCCCACGGCTGGGATGAGCGCAACGGCGGCAACGTGTCCGTCCTGCTGGACAGGGCGGAGCTGGCGGAATACCTGGATCTGAGCGCCGTCCTCCGCACCATCCCCACGGGCTTTGCGGCCCCGGAGCTGGAGGGCAGGTACTTCCTCGTCACCGGCACCGGCAAGTATTTCAAGAACGTGCAGTATGACCCCGCAAACAATCTCGGCATCGTGCGTCTGACCGAGGGCGGCACGCAGGCGGAGCTGCTCTGGGGCTTCACCGACGGCGGCAGGTTCACAAGCGAATTCCCGGCGCACATGATGTCGCACGTGGCCCGGATGAAGGTCGATCCCAAGAACCGCGTCGTCATGCACTGCCACCCGGCGAATCTGCTGGCTATGACATACGTTCACGATCTGGACGAGGTGAAGTTCACCCGCACGCTCTGGCAGATGTGTACGGAGTGCATCATGGTCTTCCCGGACGGCGTAAACGTCCTGCCCTGGATGCTCTGCGGCACGAACGAGATCGGCGAGGCCACGGCAAAGAAGATGGAGACCGCCCGCCTGGTGGTCTGGGCCCAGCACGGCATCTACGGCGCGGGCAAGGATCTGGACGAGACCTTCGGCCTGATCGAGACCGCCGAAAAAGCCGCGGAGATCTGGATGAAGATCGCCCACCTGCCCATCGTCAACACCATCTCCGACGAGGCGATGCATCAGCTGGAGGCCCACTTCGGCGTCAAGGCAAGGGAAGGATACCTGTCATAGGAGAATTCTGCAAGCAGAAGGTGAATCAACATGGAATGGATCGTTCTGGGGCTGTTTTGCGCGGCGCTGGTGCTGGGGATCGTTTTGGACGTCTCGATGCTCTGGGCGCTGGGCTTCGGGCTGCTGCTCTTTTGGGTTTACGGGAGGCGCAGGGGGTTTTCCTGGCTGGCGCTCGCAAAGATGACCTGGGAGGGCGTAGCGACGGTTTGGAAGATCCTGTTCACCTTTCTGCTGATCGGTGTGATGACCGCCCTCTGGCGGGCGGCGGGAACAGTTCCCTTTCTCGTCTGTCAGGCTTCGAGGCTGATCCGTCCGGGGGTCTTTCTGCTGATGAGCTTCCTGCTCAACTGCGGCCTCTCCGTGCTGACCGGGACCTCCTTCGGCACGGCGGCCACGATGGGCGTGATCTGCGCTGCGATGGGTACGGCAATGGGCGTCTGGCCCGTGCTCACCGGCGGAGCGATTCTCTCCGGCGTCTTCTTTGGCGACCGCTGCTCCCCGGTCTCCACCAGCGCCTTATTGGTGGCGGCGATCACAAAAACGAACGTCTATGACAACATCAAGGCCATGCTCCGCACGGCCTTGCTTCCGTTTCTTCTGACCTGCGCGATCTACGGCGCGCTTGGTCTCTCGGTGCACGGGACCGGGGCGGGTCTGGACCTGCAGATCGTGTTCGCCGGGAGCTTCCGGCTGCACTGGACGGCGTTGATCCCGGCTGCGGTGATCCTGATCCTGGCTGCCTTCCGGGTCAACGTGCGGCTTGCCATGACAGCCAGCATTCTCTCGGCGCTGCCGGTCTGTCTGTTCTTGCAGGGGATGCCGGTGCGGGAGGTTCTGCTCTCGGCTCTGCGGGGCTTCACGCCCGCCGACCCGGAGGCCGCCTCCCTGGTCAGCGGCGGGGGGATTCTCTCCATGCTGAACGTCAGCGCCATCGTCTGCCTGTCCTCGTCCTATTCCGGGCTGTTTCAGAAGACCGGCCTGCTGGACGGCTGCAAGCGCGGTGCGGCAAGGCTGAACCGCGCTCTGGGGCGGTATCGGGCGACGGCTGTGGTCTCGATCCCGGCCGGCATGGTGGCCTGCAACCAGACCCTGGCCATCCTGCTGACGGAGCAGCTCTGCCGGGACCACTACGAAAACAAGGGCGATCTGGCTCTTGATCTGGAGGACAGCGCTGCGATCACCTCGCCGCTGATCCCCTGGTGCATTGCCGGAGCCGTGCCGCTGGCAATGGTCGGCGCACCGCGAACGGCCCTGCTGCTGGCCGTCTATCTCTGGCTGATCCCGCTTCTTCGCAGTCTGCGCAGACGGGCGTGAGCAATATGCAGGAACTCCCTGCGCGGAAAACCGCGCAGGGAGTTCCTGCATCATCGTGCTTAGTCGTCCAGCAGGGATCGGATCTCCGGGAAGATCTCCAGACTGCGGCGCAGAATGCCGTGCATATGGGCAATGGCGATGCCGTAGTTGACGATGGGCACGCCGGCTTCGACTGCCTTCCGGATGCGGCTTTGCATCTCAGCAGGGTTCAGGACGCAGCCGCCGCAGTGGACGACCAGGGCGTACTGCGTCAGATCGTCCGGGTACTCTTCGCCGGAGGTGAAGCTGTAGACCGGCTTGACGCCGGTGAAGCCCTCGATCCAGCCGGGCATTTTGACCGTGCCGATATCGTTGCACTGGCGATGGTGCGAGCAGCCCTCGGAGATGAGGACGCGGTCGCCGTCGCGGAGCTGTTCGAGCTTTGCCGCGCCGCGCACCAGCTCGGCCAGGTCGCCGCGATAGCGGGCAAAGAGGATGGAGAAGGAGGTCAGCGGAACGCAGGTCGGCACGAGCTTTGCGACCTTGCCGAAGACCTGGGAATCCGTCACGACCAGGGCGGGCGCCTCCTTCAGGGCGGCAAGGGTGTCTGCCAGCTCGGTGTCCTGGCAGCAGACCGCCGTACAGTGGGCGTCCAGAACGTCGCGGAGGACCTGCTGCTGCGGGAGGATCACGCGGCCCTTGGGGGCTGCCTCGTCGATGGGCATGACAAGGACCACGACGGAGCCCGGATCGAGCTTGTCCGCAAGGACCTTCTTGTCGGTTTGCAGGCTCTTTGCGAAGGCTCCGAGCTTTTCCTTGAGGGCGTGAATATTCTCGCCCGTCGCCGCGCTGACGTAGATGGACGATTCATCGAGTGCGGGGCGGTCGGTCAGGGTATCCGCCTTGTTCCAGGCGACCACGAAGGGCAGCTTTTTGGCCCGGAAGAGGTCGAGCAGCTCCCGGTCCAGGACGGAGAGGCCAACCCCCGCGTCCACGACGAGGACGGCAATGTCGGTCTGGGCCAGCATCCGGCGGGCGCGCTGGATGCGCTTTTCGCCCAGCTCGCCCTCGTCGTCGAGGCCGGGGGTGTCGATGATGACCACGGGGCCGAGCGGCAGGAGCTCCATCGCCTTTTTGACTGGGTCGGTGGTGGTGCCCTTGACGTCGGAGACCACGGAGAGCTCCTGACCCGTGACGCGGTTCACGACGCTGGATTTCCCGGCGTTGCGCATACCGTAGAAGCCGATGTGGATTCTGTCCGCAGAGGCGGTATCGTTCAGGCTCATGGGGACTTTCCTTTCTTGTTCAGGCGTGGGGACGGCTCCCCGCAGGGAGCCGTCCCGGGCGGATTCAGCGGACGACGACCTCGCCGGCGGAGGCGGGCGGGGCGAAGATGGAGTTCGCCTGCTCCGGGGTCAGGGTGACGCCGAACACGTCGCGGTAGTATTCAACGGTACGCTCGACCACGTCGATATCCGAGAAGAGCTCGGGATAGGCGGACTTGGCGAGCCAGAGCAGGGTGATGGGCGTATCGACGCCGGGCGTATAGCTGCGGTACATGCCGAGGGGCATCTTATAGACGCGCTGGTTCTTGACGGCTTCGATCTCGCTCCAGTCGTAGTTGCCGATCTCGTTGGTGTAGAGGGTCTCGGGAAGCGCGGTGTTGAAGTTCGTGATGAAGATCAGGGAGGGGTTCCAGGCGTAGATCTGTTCCATGTTGACGGCAACGGAGTTGTCGTTTTCCAGCTCATAGGCGACGTTCTTCGCGCCGATGGCTTCCGCCCACCATTCGCCGAAGAACTTGCGGCCGGAGGTGAGGATATTGGTATCGCTGTACTGGAACAGGAAGAAGGCGCGTTCACGCTCCTCGTCCGACAGGGAGGAAACACGGGACTGTACGAGGTTGTACATCTCCTCGGAGGCCTTTTTGACCTTTTCCACTTTATCATTCTGGGGAATGACCTCGTTGAAGAGCTCGATCCAGTGGTTCAGGGTCTCGATGGCGTTATAGTCCCACTTGTTGACGGAGACGGCCAGCGCAGTCAGACCGGCAGCGCGGAGCTTTTCGCCGAGCTCGGGATTGGAGGCGGAGTAGAAGACCACGTCGGGGTTGAGCTTCATCAGCTCCTCAATATTGACGTTCGCGCCGTCAATATAGCCGGTCTCGGCCTTGAGGATCTCCGGATAGAGCTCGCCGAGCAGGCCGCTCTTTGCGGCAAGCATGCTGGGGGGCGCCATGCCGACGATCTTCTCCGCGGAGTCAAAGAACACGGTCAGAACGGAGGGCAGCGGATAGATGTCGCAGACGGCGATGCGCTGGACGTCATTGGGCACGGCGACCTCGTTGCCGTTGTGGTCAACGACGACGTGCGTTCCGGCTGCTGCCTCGGTTTCGGTTTTTTTGCCCTCTGAACAGCCGCTCATGCAAAGCAGGACGGAGAACACGATGCAGGCGACGAGCATCAGGCTTAAAAAGCGTTTGAACATGGTGATTTTTCCTTTCTTTTTTAAGGGCTATGCCCTAAATTAACTGATTCAGAACGGGCCGCGCGTCGGCTGCGAGGTCCGGGATCTCCCGGCGGAAGATGCGGCCGGAAAAGGCCTCGTGCGGCAGAGAGATGAAGCGCTTGTCCGCAGCGACGATGGGCCGGTAGAGCGGGTCCGCGATCACGGTATCCGCCTGTTCGAGGGCGGGGATGATCTCGTCCTCGTCGCAGGCGCAGACGTCGCAGGGCCGCAGATAGTCCGGATGGAACTCCGCGGCGCAGACCGCGAAGGCGGGACGCCCCGTTTCCAGGGTAATTGCCTCAGCCAGGGAGATGGAGCGGACGACCTCGCCGATCACAGCCACGCGCGGGCCCTCGGTCAGGCTCAGGCTTCCGGCGCAGGCGGCGCTTTTCCCGTCCCGGGCCGCTTCGGTCAGGCGCACGGCGAGCCCGTCCGCATACGCTCCGGCAACGGGAAGGCCGAGCACGTAAGGCGTGCCGAAGATCCGTTCCAGCAAGTGGGCGGTCGGAAGTCCGGCGGCGGAAACGACGAGGTTGACGTGGGCCGCACCGAGGCGTTTCAGATCCGCAAAGCCGCAGCCCATTGCGTAGGGCACGTTGAGGTCAAAGCCGGTTTTCCGGAGCCAGGCGGCGACGGAGGCGTCCTCCCCGTTGACGGAAAAGTCCAGCGGGGTCAGGCCGAGGAGGTTGGCGGAGGGCCGGGCGGTCCTGGAAACGTCCCGGTCGGCAAAGCGCTCCGCCAGCCGGGCCAGGGCGGGACCTGCTCCCTCGATATAGCTCCCCATGCCGGTCGTTGCAAAGCCGAAGGCGGGGATGCCCGTTCTGGATTCGATGACCTGGGCCACGGCCTCAAAATCGAAGCCCGTCATGGCGGGAATCGGCGTTCCGGCGATGGCGATGAAATTGGGCTTGAGCTCCCTGGCGTCGCGGACGATATCGGAGACGAGCTTTTCATCGTCGCCCATAATGGCCTCCATCTCGGACAGGCCGGAGATATAGACCATGCTCTCCATATCGTACCACCGGGGCTCGTCATGGGTCGAGTAGGTGGAATTGCAGCCGGAGGCGTCGTGCATGACGGTCATGCCGCCCAGCTCGAACAGGGCGGAGCAGACGCCGAAGACGTCGGCGCTGTAGGTCGAAATAAAGCTGGCAGTCTGTTTCATAAGCAGCATCCACACCCCTGTCCCTTGATCTGAACCAGCTCGCGCATGGGCTTCGGCTCCAGATAGGCCTCGCGCATGAGCGCACAGGTTTTCACGACGGCCTCATAGCCGTACATGCCGCCGCCCTCGACGACGTTGACGAAGTGGTCGGTATTCTCAAAGTAGGCGGCCTTCTGGCCGATGGCCAGGCAGACCCCGTCCCGCTCGCTCGCAAAGCGCATTTTGGCGTGAACCGTGGCGGTAACGAGCAGATCCGGGCAGACTTGGCGGAGGTAGTCAAAATCCGCCTTCTCCTCGCCGGAGAAGCTGTCGGCATAGACCCGTGTCACGCGGAAGCCACTGTCCAGCAGCAGACGCGCCAGCCCAAGCGGGCGGGGCACGGCGGTATAGTCGATGGCGATCGGCGTATCGCCGATCAGCGCACGGGTCTCCGCCAGAGCCCGGCGGCATTCCTCGGCCTTCGCCGCGTGGTCAAGCTGCGGCGCGCCGACAGCCTGGCAGAGGGCGTCCAGGTTTGCGGCGATCTCGGCACAGGAATAGCTGAACGGCAGATACATATGTCTGCCGCCGAGCCGGGCAGCCAGCGCGTCGCCGCCCGCCTTCGCGGCGGGATAGTAGCTCACGTAGAGCGCGGCCTCCGCCATGCGCTGATAGTCTTCGTAGCTGCGGCAGGACGTGATTTCATGGACGGTCCAGCCTGCTGCGCGGAGAATGGAAAACAGCTCGCTTTCCGCGTCCGTGGGAAGGTCGTTGCCGAGGATGGCAAGGGCTTTCGGATCAATGGGCCTGGGCCGCAGCAGAGAATACAGGCGGCTGCGCATGATCTGATCGGGCGTCAGTCCGCTTTTGCGCATGATGGGGTTCATATAGCAGTCGGTGAAGTCGATGTCCGGGAAGCGCGCGCGCAGAACGGCGTAGGCGCTCTCGATATCGCAGCCGGAGAAGTGATGCACGCAGCTCGTATAGACGAGGATCGCGGGAGGGCGTCGGCCCGCCCGGGTGAGCTTTTCAATGACGTCTGTCACGCCCTCGACGATCAGATCCTCCATGTCGCCCTCGAGCAGGTCGCGCTCACGGACGGCGACGGTGGAGAAGCGCTCGGAGGCATTCATCTCGGCAGCGGTAAGCACCACGCCGCGCAGGCAGCCCGCCGCACAGACGAAGATCTCATGCGCCTGAGGGATCAGCATGCCGGTGTGGACGATGTTCCAGGTGCCGCGGGCGGGCGAGGAGTACTCCAGCCCCGACCGGAACGGCGCCGGGAAGGAAGCCTCGGCGATCCGAAGCTCTGCGCCGGATCGGATCTCGCAGACGTTTTCCGTGTTCTGGATTCGTTTAAGCATGATCCGCCCCGCATTCTGCAAGCAGGTCCTCCGCCAGACGGCGGTACTCCCCTGCCATCTCGCTTTCAGGGAAGGCCTCGACGACCGTTTTGCCAAGCTCCTCCGCCTGCTGGACGGTCTCGCTGCGGGAGAGGACGCCGACGATCTTGCTTTCGATGTCGGAGGCAAGCTCCTGAACCTTGTCCATCTCATTCCGGACGTCACGGCGGTTCAGGATCAGGCCGCCGAGTGCGGCGTAGCCGCGCTCGCGGAAGTTGTTGACCGCCAGAGCGATGTTCGCCGCGGCGTGGATCGCCATGTTTTCGCCGGAGGTGACGACGAAGACCTTATCGGCATAGCCGCCGCGCATGGGCATGGAGAAGCCGCCGCAGACCACGTCGCCCAGGACGTCATAGAAGACCACGTCCGGCTTGTAGACCACATAGGCGCCCTTTTCTTTGAGCTTATCCAGGGCAGCGATGATGCCGCGCCCGGCACAGCCGAGGCCGGGAGTCGGTCCGCCGGCCTCGACGCAGATCACGCCGCCGTAGCCGACGGCTGTCATATCCTCCAGTCCGAAGGGCTTCCCGCTCCGAACGAGGTCGAGGACCGTGGGGATCGCCGTACCACCGTGCAGGAGGGCGGTGGAGTCCGCCTTGGGGTCGCAGCCGATCTGCATAACCTTGAGCCCCTTGTCCGCGAGGGCGGCGGCCACGTTGGAGACCGTGGTGGATTTGCCGATGCCGCCCTTGCCATAAACCGCAATTTTGATCATATCAGTTTCCTTTCCTTGCTTCCGCTGTGAATGCCGGATGGTCGCCTCTGCCCATGACCACCCGATAGCCGACGGAGGCGACGCGCTGCTCGATGCTTTTTCTGCTGGTCTCAGGATCGTCGCCCGAGAAGAGCTTGTTGTCGTAGAGCATGTATTTCTCCCGCACGGAGACCGGCGAAAGATTCGGCATGATGACGTTCGCTCCGGCGAGGATGCCGCGCTCCCGTCCGATGGGATCGAGGGTGCCGAGCGCCGTGGTGGCGGGCAGCAGGACCTCGGGCAGCATCAGGCGGCAGAGGGCGAGCATCATCAGAGACTGCCGCACCGTACCGGCCGGCTCATCCCGGAACGGCGTATCGTGGTGCGGGATAAAGGGGCCGAGGCCGATCATGTGGGGCCGGAACTGCGTCATAAAGATCAGATCCTTTGCCAGATGCAGAGGCGTCTGATAGGGCGAGCCCACCATACAGCCGCAGCCCACCTGGTAGCCAAGCTCCCGGAGCATATTCAGGCAGTCCATCCGGTTTTGGAAGGTCTGCTCCGCCGGGTGCAGAAGGGCGTAATGCGCCGGGTCGGCGGTCTCGTGCCGCAGAAGATAGCGATCCGCCCCGGCCTGCTTGAGCAGCCGGTAGGATTCATAGCTCCGCTCGCCGAGGGAGAGGGTGATGGCGCAGTCGGGGAAGGCGGCACGAATGGCGGAAACGATCCCGCACATCCGCTCGTCGTTGTACCAGGGGTCCTCGCCGCCCTGCAGGACGAAGGTGCGGAAGCCGCCCGCGTAGCCCTCGCGGCAGCAGGTCAGAATCTCCTCCTGGCTCAGTCGGTAGCGGCAGGCGTTTCGGTTGTCGCGGCGGATGCCGCAGTAGATGCAGTTATTTTTGCAGTAATTCGTGAATTCCACGATGCCTCTGATATAGACGGTTTTGCCGAATACGCGCTCGGAAACGGCGCGGGCAAGCGTGGAGGCGTATTCCAGGTCCTCGTCTGTGAAGCTGCCGAGGAGCTGCGCAAGCTCATCCGCCGGGAGCATACTGCCGCGCGCGATCCCGTCAATTCGTTCCAGATTACCCAAGCTCGTGTTCCTCCTTTGCATAGATGGTTTTTGCGCTGACGCCGGGGATGATAGCCAGACGCTGGGATAACTCTTCGATCCTTCCGCGCGGGCCGTCGAGCGACGTGTGGATGATATAGACCCCGCGCTCGCGGTAGGGCATGCCCATGCGTCCGACGATCATATCCGAATAGGCATGAAGCAGGCGGTTGATCCGCTGGGCCGCAGCGTAATCGTGGGAGATGACCGTGACCGCCGCAAGAGCGTTTTTCTCCGGCTCCGCAGTCGCACGGTCCGGTTCTCCGCTGGACAGGTGCAGGGGGATGACGTTTTTCAGCTCGTTCCCGTCGGTCTCAAAGCTGCCGATGGCCGCCTTGACGCCGAAGGCCCGCTCGATATTGGCCTCGGTGACGACGCTCGCCGTGCTTCCGCAGACGGCCTCTCCCCCGCTCAGCAGCAGAGCCTTGTCCGACCGCTGCAGAGCATGCTCCGGGTAGTGGGTATTGAAAATGCAGGCGATCCCGTCGGAGGCAAGCCGGGAGATCGTATTGAGCACGATCAGTTGGTTTTTGAAATCCAGATTGGATTCCGGCTCATCGAGCACGAGCAGGGCGGGTTCAGCGGCCAGGGCGCGGGCGATCAGGACCATTTGCAGCTCGCCGCCGCTCATCTGACTGCAGAGCTTCTGAGAGAGCCGGGAGATGCCGAGCAGGTCCAGCACCTGCTCCGCCTTCTCGATGTCCGCCTTTTTCGGCGTGGAGAACACGCCGAGTCTGCCCGTCCGACCGAGCAGAACGGTCTCGAAGGCCGTATAGGCAGGGGATGCGGATCGGGCCTGCGGCACGTAGGCAACCGTGGTCCAGAGCCTTCGCTCCGACATGGAGGCAATATCCGTTCCGTCGATGGAGCTCTTGCCCCGCTTCCATTTCAGAAGGCCCATCATGCACTTGAGCAGAGTGGTCTTGCCGGCTCCGTTCGGGCCGAGAACGGAGAGCAGCTCGCCCGACTGAAGCTCCAGATTGACGTTTTCAAAGAGCGTCGGGCCGTTTTTGTAGGCGAACGCGCCGTTTTCGATCGTTAGCTTCACAGTCTCCACCCCCCGGAACGGCGCATCAGAACGATGAAGAAGGGCGCGCCGATGATGGCAGTCAGAATCGAAATGGGGATCTCCGCGGCGGTGACTGACCGCGCAACGGTATCCACGATCACCAGAAAGGCGGCGCCGAGGCTGACCGAGGCGGGCAGCAGGGAGACGTGGTTGGAGCCGAATTTCATCCGGCACATGTGCGGAATCAAAAGCCCCACCCAGCCGACCTGGCCGCACATGGCGACGCAGGCAGCGGTCATTGCCGTGGCGCAGATCACCGTGACCGCGCGGAGGGCCTTGATATTTGCGCCGGAGGACCGGGCCTCGTCGTCAGACAGAGGAAGCAGGTTCATCCGCCAGCGCAGGAGCAGAAGGACGACGACGCCGACAGCGATGGGCGGTGCGCCGTAGGTCAGATTCTGATAGCCCGCGGACTGAAGGCTGCCCATGAGCCAATAGGTGATGGCCGGGAGCTGGGATTCGGCGTCCGCCACGAATTTGACCAGCGAGACCAGAGCGGAAAACAGGGAGCCGATCATGATGCCCGACAGGACGACGGAGGTCAGTCCCCTGCCCCGTCCGGAACCGCCGAGCCAGGTCAGGGCGACGGCTGCAATGCCCATTGCAAAGGCCGTCATCTGGATCCCGATCAGGCCGAAGCCGAGCAGGATGCCCAGGGCCGCGCCGAAGCTTGCGCCGCCCGCAACGCCGAGGGTATCCGGCGTGGCAAGCGGGTTGGCAAAGAGGCTCTGAAAGGCGCAGCCCGCCGTGGAGAGGGCGGCTCCTGCCAGCAGCGCCAGCAGGATGCGCGGCAGACGGATATTCCAGACCGTCAGGGCCACGGTGCCGGTCACGGTCTGCCTGCCGGTCAGCTTGCCCCAGACCGCCAGAAAGACCTCGCGCGGGGCGATCATGATCCGTCCGAAGCAGAGGGCTGCAAGGGCGACGACCACCGGCAGCAGGAGGAGCAGCAGCTTCTGCCCCAGGCCGAGACGATAGGACGCTTTCGCGTTAATTTTTGGTGATGACATTGGAGTATGCCGCCTTTGAGGTGATTCCGTCGAGCCGGCCAAGCCGACCGCACATGGTATTGATGGCGTCCTGCGGGGCGTCGATCGCGATGGAGATGACGTTCACGCCGCGCTCTCTGTAAGGGATGCCCATTCTGCCGATGATATATCCGCCGTATTCATGCAGGATCTCATTGAGTCCTTGCGTTGACGCTTCGTTTTCAACAATGATGCTGATCACAGCCACTCTCGTTTCCACAGCAATCCCTCCGTTTCTTGTGGATCACAAAAAATTTGCCGTACGAGTGGGTACGGCAAACACATTGCTTCTATGCAGATGCATTGCAGCCGCAGCTTCCACTTCAGAGCGGGGCTCTTGGTGTCAGGTACAGTACAAACGCTTTTCAGACAGCTTGGTGATTATATCACAGCCGCGTGGTTTTGTCAATCAGGGTTCCGATTTTTCAGAAAAAGCCGGTTCTTACATTCGGGAACGGACGTGCGCAAATGCGGCTTCCGTTCCGTCCGTGCCCGGACGGAACGGAGGCCGCGAATTGCGGGTCAGCGGACGGCTACGCCGTTCAGCTCAACGCCCTCATCTGCCTTGATGAGGAGGTATTTGACGCCGCCGATCTCGCGCATGGTGACAAGATCGGAGCGGTCCGGCGCAACCTTGACCACGACGTCAGGAGTCTTGTACTCAAGCTGATTCGCATTGAGCAGATTCTGAGGCGGGACGGGACGGTCCGCACCGAAGGCCTGCTCGTAACGCACGCGGAAGGCAGCGGCCTTTTCCGCGCTGACGCCGGAGGCCTCCAGGATCTGGCCGACCTCCTTTGCGCCGACGGTCAGCGGCTCGGGGATATGAGCCTCCTTGTGGGTGACGGCCATCTCGCGCAGCTCGCGGTGAACGCTCTGGACCAGGGGAAGGGAGCAGTCGTCCTCCAGAGAATCCACCAGCACCTCGCGGAAGGTGTCCTTCTGGACGCCCACAGCCATCGGCGGGCGGGTGTGGAAGACAGCGTCGATGAATTCATCCCGTCCGTTATCCTTGGAGCGGTTGTAAAGCAGTGCGCCGTACAGGTTCGCGGCCCGGTCGTCGAAGGCCGGGAAGAGGAAGCCGAGCTCGGGTGCCGAGACGGTCCAGTCCGCGCCGCGATTGTGGAAGGCCTGCTCTGCGGCGTCATAGCGGAAGGTCGGGCGGCCCTCCTTGACCGGGCAGATCGAGCAGATAAAATAGGTGAACTGGGTATCGCCGCCCTCGTCGCGGGTCTCGCCGTCCTTCGAGCGGTAGGGCACGTCGTAGGTATCGCAGGCCAGCAGGACCAGAACGCCGACGTTTTCGCCGAAGCGGACCGTAGCGGCGATCTTGCCGTAGAGGGCGTCGCGGGATTCGGCGTCGGCGAGCTTGGAATCGCGGAGCTTCATCAGCAGACCGTGCTCCTCGCCGGACTGGACCTGGGCCGTGGCAAATACGAGATCGGAAAGGGTCTTCCCCATCGTGCCGGAGATCGCCTTTTTGAGCAGCTCATGGTATTTCTCCTGCTCCTCCACGGGGAGCAGGGCAACGGAATCGTCAAACGAGGTGACGATCTCGCCGAACTGGTTGATATAGCAGCCGTGGATTTTCGTGATGTTGCTCCGATCCGGGCGCAATCTGCGCCGCAGCTCGGCAGCTTCCTTGTCGATCATGGTGCATTCCTCTGTTTCTTCAAATTGCAGGAGGAATTATATCATGCGCCGCGCGGGAATGCAAGCGCGAATCCGTGACCGTCCAAGGGAGCTGCCGCGAAGCGCAGGATCATGCAACGAAGCGTTTCATTGCATTGCCGCATCACGGCTCCAGCGGTGCGTCCAGAGCGATTTCGAGGGTTTGAACGTCGTCCGGGGCGCTCGCGAAGCTGTAGGTGACGGTGATCAGGGGGTGGAGCTCGACGCCGCCGAAGTAGACAGAATAGGCGGTGGCTTCCACGCTGTGAAGGATCAGGGTGTCGTTCTCGACAGACGAGGTCAGGTATTGCAGGATGCCGGGGATGTTTTCTTCCGTCGGGACCGGCTTTGTGATGTCGGGCGTCGTGCTGGCCAGGGTCACGCAGTTTTCCGCAGAGAGGACCTTGCCGTTGGCGCCGAGGGTGACGGAGAAGCAGGCGGCATTGGCGTCGCTGGCTTCGGCGTTGCTGCACTGGATGGGCAGCTCCAGACCGGGCTGGGCTTCCAGCTTGCCGTGGCCGCCCTCAGCCTTATAGACGAAGGTGACGGTCGGCACGGTGATATCGGGATAGGAGTACCCGTCATTCAGGAAGGTCTTCTCATCCATCTGCGTTTCCACCAGCGTCAGCGGGCCGGTGATCGAAGCAAAGCGCTCGACAAAGGCGCGGGCAGTCGGCTCCATCGCATCCGCGTCGCTCAGGAAGCCGCGAAGCTCCTGATGGATCTCGTCGCTGGACGGGCTGCGGCTGTAGGAGAAGCGGCCGGTCTTGCTGTTGCCGGAGACCGAGGCGGAGGCGCCGTTCGGCGCGGTCAGATAGGTGTTCGCGTAGCCGTCGCGGTGAGAGTCAGACTCACTGCGCTCCATCTCATCCGGGTCGCAGCCGCAGATCTCGGCGGTGTAGGCGTTCAGAAGATCCACGTAGGCCTCCGCCTCGGGCAGGGCGTTATAGAGATAGCAGTTGAGCTCGCCCGTGCGCGGAATGAAAACGCCGTCATAATTATCTCCGCCGTTGACAGAGACAGCCTGATCGACGGGGAACTCGGGCACGTGCTCCCAATCGTCCGGACCTTCGGGATCGGGTCTTGAGATCTGGTGGGCGAAGAGATCCCCGTCCCGGAAGGACAGGCGGGATTCGGGATCGGAATCCCCGCCGATCGGCGAGCGGGAAGCCTCATAGATCAGGTCGCCGTTCTCCGCAACGGAGAAGGTATAGCTGCTGTTGTGATCCGGTTCGGCATCGCAGACCACGAAGCCGTTCTCCAGCTTCCAGGAGCCGAAAACGGTCCGGTCTTCATCCTTCAGTACGCAGCGGGCAACGCCGTTCTCATGTGCTTCCAGAACCACTTCGCCGCCGGTGCCGGCAGAGCTGCGCAGCCGCAGATAACCGCCGAGCAGCGTGTCCTCCGTCACCTCAGCCGCAAGCACCGGCCGGAGCACCGCACCGACCTGGATGGACTTCGATTCGGTGAGCTCCATCTCCGTGCAGGTCAGCGCGCCATCCTCCGCAACCGTAAACACGGCGCGGCCGGAAGCGCTTTCACAGGTCAGAACGCCGTCGGAATAGCTCCATTCGCCGCTGTCCAGGACGTTGCCGGGCAGATAACGGTTCGCATAGATATTGCCCAAGTCCCAGCTTTTGCTGCCGTCTTCGCCGGTGAAGAGCCGGAGATAGGAGGCGTAATCCATCTCCTCCGGATCGCCGATCTCCTGCTCCATGCAGTAGAAGCCAAGTCTGACCTGGGAGGTCTGCTCGACGGGCTCGGTCGTGTCGGCGGGGGCGGTCGTCTCGATCCGGTCCGTCGCGTTCTCCGTGGTGGGAGCAGCCGTCACCGTTTCCGTGTCTTTCGAGGCCTCGGGGCGGCGGTTGTTCAGGCGCGGGAGCACGAAGATCGCGCCGGCGGCGACGATCACGGCGAGCGCGGCTGCGAGACCGGCGATGGGCTTCCAGGCAAACCGGCTGCGGGTCTGGTGTATTTCAACCACGTTTTCGGTGGAATCGGCGGCGTCCGGGTTCAGCTTCTCCGCCGCGTCAAATATCACGGTATGATCTTCATAAGTATCCAACAAATCAGTAATCCTCACTTTCATAGCGATACCTCCTTCATCAGTTTTCCGCGGAGCTTTTCGCGCCCGCGGGAGAGAATGGATCGCACGGTCGAAGCCGGTATGTCCAGTTGCCGCGCGATCTCGTCGCCGGGCTGGCAGTAGAAATAGTAGCGGAGGAAAACCTCCCGCTCGCGCCGGGGCATGGAATCCACGGCTCTGCGGACCGCTGCGGCGAGCTCCTCGCGGATGGCCGTATCCTCCAGGGTCGTGCCCGAATCCGGAAGCTCAATTTCGTCCAGGTCCATTTCCAGTGTGCCGCGGCGGCGGAGCCAGGATTTGGCCCGGTTGCGGGCCGCCGTAACCAGATAGGGCTTGAGCTTTTCATCTTTGATCGAGTTTGCGTTGTTCCAGACTGCATGGATCGTGTCGTTGCAGATTTCCTCGGCGTCGGCATAGGCCCCTGCCCTGCCGAGGATTTGCATGATGACCGCGCACAAATAATCGTAATAGCGGTCGTTCAGTTGGACGAGCGCATCCTGATCGTGTGCGCGAAGCCGACGAAGAAGCTGGTTGTCTGTCATCGTCTCAACTCCTTTCACCCCTATAGACGCCATTCAGGCGAAATATGTTGCACGAATTGTAAAAAAGAAAACAAACGTATTGCAGTTTTGAAAGCGCCGTGGTATAATACGGTAAATCATTCTTGTCGGGGGCCGTGGATATGGGAAGAATCGATAAGACAAATTATTATCTGGACATTGCCGAGACCGTTTTGGAGCGGTCCACCTGTCTGCGCTCCCGCTACGGAGCCATCGTGGTGCACAACGATGAGATCGTCTCCACCGGCTACAACGGCGCGCCGCGCGGACGGGAGAACTGCATCGACCTGGGCTACTGCCTGCGCGAGCAGCTTCAGATTCCGCACGGCCAGCGCTACGAGCTCTGCCGCAGCGTCCACGCCGAAATGAACGCGATCATCTCGGCCTCGCGCAGCGAATGCCTGGGCGCGACCCTCTATCTGGCCGGGAAAAACGCCGCCACCGGGGAATACTTGGAGACGGTCCAGCCCTGCTCGATGTGCCGCCGCGTCATCATCAACGCCGGCATCAAGCGGGTCGTCATGCGCACCGGCAAGGATCAGTATGAGACCGTAAACGTCCAGGAATGGGTCTTCAACGACGACTCCATTCAGCGGCGCGAGGATCTGGGCGAAGCCTTCACCTTCGCAGAATCCTAAAACACGTTCTCCCAGCGCAGGGCATTGAACCTGGAGAGCTGCGCAAGCTGGGCGAGCGCCCTATGACAGAGGCGGACGAAGGATGCTTCGTCCGCCTCTTGCAGTTCCTCCAGCGCGTCCGTGATCTGATCGGTGCGCGCGTGGCTGAGGAGGCTGTTGAGCAGAGGCGCGCTGTTCTTCCACCGATCCAGGGATTCCCGGACCGCCAGCTCTCGGGCTGCGCCGTCGCCTGCCCGGTGCGCGTTCATCGCCCGGTGCAGCGGCAAAGCGGCGGCCTCGATGCGCGCCTGCACCTGGCGGTTGGAGAGATAGCAGGCGCAGAGCAGAAGGCAGAGGATCAGCAGACCCAGGTACAGATATTTCATCGCTTCTCCTTTCGGATGACCAGAACGGTTCCCGCACGGTCCACGGTCATCAGATAGACGTCCTTTTCGCGCAGCCCTCGGCTGCGCAGTTCCCGGTCGAGCCAGGTCTTGTCGTACCCGGCATCCTTCAGATTGTGGGGGAGGATCATCCCGCCGGAGATCAGCGGGAAGGGCAGATCCGCCTTCCCGCCCGGCAGCGAGAGGTCGCCCGCCGTGACGCTCTGGTATTTGGGATACGGCAGGACGGAGAGCTCGCCGTCGGTTTCCAGGATCGCGTACTTGACCGCGCGGAGGTCGAAGACGTCCTTCTCCCGGAGTTTCTGGAACAGCTCCTCCGCGCTGACGCGGCTGGTTTCCATGGCGCGCTGGTCGATGCTTCCGTTTCGGATCAGGATCGAGGGCCGCCCGCAAAGGACCCGGCGCAGGGGTACGAAGCGGGCCGTCAGCACCGCGACGATCAGCTCCATGCCCAGGATCGTAAAGATCGGTACGAGACCCGAAAGCAGGGGCAGGCCGTTATCCTGCATCGGCACGGAGGCCAGGTCCGCCAGGAGCATCGTCACCACAAATTCGGCGGGCTCCATCTCCGCCACCTGACGCTTGCCCATGAGCCGGACCGCGACGATCAGCAGGATATAGAGCAGGACCGTACGGATCAGCGAAACTGTCATGCAAACACCCCCGGTTCAGTTTGACCGGGCCGAAAAAAAATATGCAGATTCTTGCTTGAATTTTTGCGCCGAATGGAGTATATTTTAAATGGAACCAGACTTGCAGCGGGAGGCGGCAGATATGAACGTTATCACCATCAGCCGGGAATTCGGCAGCGGCGGGCGTGAGCTCGGAAAGCGAATGGCGGACATTTTGGGCTATGCCTACTATGACCGTGAGATCATTTCCCGGATCGCGGACGAGCAGGGTCTGGATATTGCGTTTGTGGACAAAATGCTCCAGCAGAGCGTTTGGCGCTCCATGCCGATCACCGTCCAGCGCAGCATCTCCACGCCGATGTATCCGACCATCGGAACTTCCCTTCTGGTCAAGGAGAAGCAGATCATCGAGCGAATCGGAAAAGCGGGAGAAAACTGCATCCTCGTGGGCCGCAACGCAGACGTTTACCTGCATAACCTGCATCCGTTCTCCATCTTCGTCTGCGCCGAGACCTCGGCCAAGCTCGCGCGCTGCCGCGAGCGCGCGGCGGAGGGAGAGAATCTGACGGACCGCGAGCTGGAAAAGAACATGAAGCGCATCGACAAGGGCCGCGCTTCGATCCGCGAATTCGTGGGCGGCGGCGAGTGGGGAAAGCCGGTCAACTACAGTCTGACCGTGAACACCACCGGCTGGGAGATCAAGCGGCTGGCCCAGATGGTCGCCCAGTACGCCGTGGAATGGTTCGAACAGAACAACGCTGACTGATTAAAAAATCAAGACAGCCCGTGAGACGCCAGAATTTGGCGGCTCACGGGCTGTATGTTTCGCTTGAAACCGGGAAAACCATCGGCGGAGGGATGAAACATGGAAAAACAGCAGCGCAAGGGCGATTTCACGACCATGCCGCGCTTCGGCACACAGACGGAGCACACCGGGAAGGAACGGAACACCGACGTGGAGATCCCGCCCATCGGCCATCCCCCGATCACGCGGAACTATCCTGTTCCGATGGCGGAGGAGTAAGCCGTTCGCAGCGGAAAACGACATTTGGCGCTTCGCATCATACGAAACGCCAAATGCCGTTTTTTTCTTTCTTGCCGCAGTGCGGGCTGCGAGGTCAGTTCTTCTTCGCCAGCATCGCGTTGGCAATGATGCCGAGGATCAGCGCGCAGGCGACGGAGGTGATGGTCACGCTGCCGAAGCTGACGACCAGACCGCCGATGCCGCAGATCAGGATCACGGCGACGGTGAACAGATTGCGGTTATCACCCAGATCGACCTTCTGGATCATCTTGAGGCCGGAGACGGCGATGAAGCCGTAGAGGGTGATGCACACGCCGCCCATGACGCAGTTCGGGATCGTGGAGAGGAAGGTCACGAAGGGGCCGAAGAAGGAGATCACGATCGCCATGACAGCCGTGGTCAGGATGGTCACGACGGAGGCGTTGCCGGTGATGGCCACGCAGCCGACGGATTCGCCGTAGGTGGTGTTCGGGCAGCCGCCAAAGAACGCACCGGCGATGGAGCCGACGCCGTCACCGAGCAGGGTGCGGTGCAGACCGGGATTCTCCAGCAGGTCGCGGTTGATGACAGAGGACAGGTTCTTGTGGTCGGCAATATGCTCGGCAAAGACCACGAAGGCGACCGGGATATAGGCGACGGCAACGGTGGCGATATACTTGCCGTCGATCGCGGACAGGCCCTTAGCGGCCTTGACGAAGGTGAAATCAGGCACGGCAAAGATCTGCATCTTGCGGAAGACCGTGAAGTCGATGACCTGGAGCTCCAGGTTGCCGGTGGAGCGGCCGATCACGGTGAAGATCGCTGCAACGATATAGCCGGCGAGAATGCCGAGGATGAACGGGATGAGCTTAGCCATCTTCCTGCCGTAGACGGAGCAGAGCATGACGGTAAAGAGGGTGACCAGGCCGCAGATCAGGCAGACGTAGGGGCTGGCGGCAGAGACCTGATTCACCTGATCCACGATCTGACCGTTTTCAATGATCTGAACGGTAACGTCCTTCATCACCTTGCCGGTGGTGAGGTCGCCGATGGCGTTGCCGGCCAGGGAGAGGCCGATGATAGAGACCGTGGGGCCGATGACGACGGCAGGCATCAGCTTGTCGATCCACTTGACGCCGGCCGCCTTGACGACGACGGCGATCACAACGTAGACCAGTCCGGCGAAGACCGCGCCGAGGATGATCCCGGCGAAGCCCGCTTCCGCGGAGGCCGCGCCGCCGAAGGCGGCAAACATGGAGCCGATGAAGGCGAAGGAGGAGCCCAGGAAGACCGGGCTGCGGAGCTTGGTGAACAGCAGATAGACGATGGAGCCGACGCCGGCGCCAAAGAGGGCGGCGGACTGGGACATGCCGTTTCCGATGATGGTCGGGACGGCGATGGTAGCCGCCAGAATCGCCAAAAGCTGCTGGAAGGCGAAAACAAGCGTCTTGCCGAAGGAGGGTCTGTCGTGGATGTCGTAGATCAGTTTCATGTTTGCCTCTCTTTCTCTCTTTTCAGTGGTTGGTTGGACCGGTCCGGCGGCAAAATAGAAAAACGTACCCATTCCGGCGGAGTGGGTACGGTAGATTCTGTATGTGTCTGACAGAGCCGTGTACTTCGCCGCGCAGACTTATCCTGAATATAGTAGCAGGGAGGTCGGCTTCTGTCAAGCATTAGTTTATTGACTTTGAGGATTCTTCAGAGGGAGTAGACTACAGCCCCGAGCACGGCGGCAATGCAGATCAGCGTGATGGGAGAGAGCTTCCGATGCATGAGCGGCTTCCAGCCGAAATTGACCGCCAGCAGGACCGCCGCAAGCCCGGCGGCGCGGAGGTCAAAGCCCCCGGCGGGTGCGGCGTTTTCATAGAGCATCCACGCCCCGGTGGCAAGGATGATGCCCGTCACGCAGGCCTCCAGCCCGCTCAGGGTCGCCCGGACGGCGCGGCGCTCCAGCACGTTTTTCAGGACCGCCATGACGAGCAGGATGACGCAGAAGGCCGGGGTCACGACGGCAAGGGTCGCCAGGGCAGCCCCAAGTACGCCGCCTCGCGTGCTTCCGATATAGGTCGCAAGGTTTACCATAATCGGGCCGGGGGTACTCTCGCTGACGGCGATCATATCCGAAAGAGCGGCGTCGTCCAGCCAGCCGTAGGACAGCACGACCTCACGGATCAGCGGAATCGCCCCGTAGGCCCCGCCGAAGGAAAAGAGGCCGACCTTGAGAAAGCCCCAAAAAAGCTCCAGATAGATCATTCACCTTTCTCCTTTCCTGCAATCAGGCTTGCGGTCAGGCTGATTGCGCCGGCAGCCGCAAGCAGGGTGATCGTGGAGACGGGCAGGGAGAAGAAATTGATGGCGAGCATGCTGAGTCCTGCCGCAGCGATCAAGGCCAGGGACAGCGGCTTCCTCCCGGTGCGGCGGAGCATCCGAACCCCGGCGCTCAGGATGAGGATCGAGACCGCGATCCGGACGCCGCGGAAGGCCCGCGCCACGAGCGGGATCTCAAATACCCGCCCCAGGAACAAAGACAGGGCCAGGATGATCAGAAACGAGGGCAGGACGACGCCGAAGGTCGCGGCAAAGGCGCCGGGGACACCCCGGCTCTTGTTGCCGACGAAGGTGGCGCAGTTGATCGCCACCGGGCCGGGCGTGGATTCCGCGATCACGACGACGCGGGCGAGCTCCTCGGCGGTGATCCATCCTCTGCGATCCACGCAGACGTCCTCAATCAGCGGGATCATGGCGTAGCCGCCGCCAAAGGTGAACAGTCCGATTTGGAAGAAGGAGGAAAAGAGCGTCCAAAGGCTTGGTTTTTGGTTCATAGGCATTCTCTCACGTTTCGCATTTGGGCAGAAGAAGCGGAGAGGCGATCTTGTCAACCGTCTCTCCGTTCGTCTCCCGGGCGGGCGTATTTCTTAATCGCGGTCCCAGTTGTGCCAGACGTTCTGCACGTCGTCGTCGTCTTCCATTGCGTCAAGCAGCTTTTCCATGTTCTTGACGTCCTCTTCGTTTTCGAGCTTCTTGTATTCGCTGGGAACCTGCTCGATCTGGGCGGAAACGAACTGATAGCCCTTGGCAGTCAGCGCATCGGCCACGGTGTTGAAGTCGTCGGGATCGGTATAAACGGTGAAGACCTCGTCCTCGGCCTCAAAGTCGGCGGCGCCGGCGTCGAGCGCGTCCATCATGACGTTGTCCTCTTCCAGCTCCTCATCCTCGTTGTCGATGACGAGAACGCCCTTGCGGGTGAAGTTCCAGGCCACGCAGCCGGAAGCGCCCATATTGCCGCCGTACTTGTCAAAGTGGTGGCGGACGTTGCCCGCGGTACGGTTGCGGGAATCGGTCATCGTCTCAACGATCACGGCCACGCCGCTGGGGCCGTAGCCCTCGTAGGTGATGGATTCGTAGTTGTCGCCCTGGCCTGCGCCGGCAGCTCGCTCCAGCACGCGCTTGATGTTGTCGTTCGGCATGTTGGCAGCCTTGGCCTTGGTGATGATGGTGGCAAGGCGGGAGTTGTTGTTGGGATCGGTGGAACCGCCGCCTTCCTTGACGGCAACGATCATTTCCTTGGCGATCTTGGTGAACGCGGCTGCACGCTTGGCGTCCTGCGCGCCCTTGGTCTTTTGAATGTTATGCCACTTGGAATGTCCGGACATGTATAATTCATCCCTTCTGTTTTGGTTCTAACTTTTGTATTTTAGCATAGGGTGAACGGTTTTTCAACCATTTTTTCAGAAATTTCAGAGATACCGGATGCAGTCTCCATGGTGGGCGATCCGGACCTCCAGCTCCGGAAACTGCTCCCCCAGACGGGCGGCAAGGCTGGCGATCACGGGATTCTCGGTTTCAAAGTGACCGGCGTCGATCAGATTGAGGCCGAGCTTCTCGGCAAGCTGGAAATCGTGGTACTTGAGGTCGGCGGTCACAAAGGTGTCCGCTCCGCTCTCCGCGACAAATTCGATATAACCTGCGCAGGCTCCGCCGCCGACGGCGACCTCACGGACCGGCTTGCCGCCGCTTGCATAGCGCAGGCCGGGGCAGCCGAGCCGATCCTTGACGAAGGCCGCGAAGTCCGGCAGCTCGCAGGGCTTCACGAAGCCGGTGCGGATCAGGTGGCAGAGGGACTCGTCCTCGTCGCTCTCAAGCGTCATAATATGGTCGAGCCCCAGGGTCTCGGCCAGGACGTCGTTCACGCCGTCAAGGGCGAGATCCAGATTCGTGTGCATGGAGATGACGGCGATCCCGCTCTCCAGATATTCCAGCACGGTCTCGGTCATCGGATCGTCGGTCACATGGCCCGTCGGATGAAAGATGACCGGGTGGTGGGTCACGACGAGGTCGCAGCCCAAAGCCTTCGCCTCGGCGCAGACCGCCCCGGTCGCATCCAGGGCGACCAGGACCTTCGTCACCGGCTTTTTGCCGCGCCCCAGCAGGAGGCCGACGTTGTCCCAGGATTCCTTCAGAGAAAGCGGGGCGACGTGAAGATCGAGATAATGCAAGACGTCATGGACTGTCATGTCATTCTTCCTTTCCATCGGGCAGAGCCAGCAGCTCCGCCAGTGCTTCGCGGAAATAGGGCGCCCGCGCAAGATCTGCGGGGTCGAGACTTTGGGAGATGCCGGCAACGGTCCGCTCCAGCGCCGTTCGGACGCGGCGCAGATAGTCCGCATACAGGGGATCGTCCGCCCGGCGCAGAGCGGGGCTGAGATACTGCTCGCCGGGGGTCAGGGGTCTCCCCTGTCCCGGTCGGACGCGCATGACGCCGTAGAGGAAGCCGCCGTCGCGGATCAGGCGCTCCTGCTCGATCCCGAAGCGGTGCTCGCCCAGCCAGCGGCGCAGGTCGTTGGCGGCGGACTGCGGCTGAAGGATCAGCGTATAGGCCGGGTCGTCCAGCCACGGCGCGTCCGCTAAGATCCGCGTCATCAGATCGCCGCCCATTCCCGCGAGAATGAGAACCTGAAAGCTGCCGGGTTTCACGTTATGTAAACCATCTGATTGGATGAAGTCCATCCGGTCGGCGGTCCCGAAGCGGTGCGCGTTGGCCCTGGCCGTGGCAAGCGGCTGTTCGCGCAGGTCGGAGGCGATCACGCGGGCGCACCGCCCCTCCTGCAGCAGACGGATGGCCAGATAGCCGTGGTCGGTGCCGACGTCAGCGGCGGTATGGCAGGGCGGAACGAGGTCGGCGCAGGCAATCAGACGCCTGGAGATCGGGAGCTTCATGCGTCCTCCGCCGTCCGGTCCGGCTGGTTGAGCATGCGCAGCACGCGGGATTGCAGGATGATCGCCAGAATGAAGGTCAGGAGGTCGCCGATCGGCTGGGCAAGCTCCAGACCGATCAGGCCGAAGAATTTCGGAAGGAGAATTGCAAGCGGGATCATGAAAAGGCCCTGTCTGGCAAGGGCAAGCGTGGACGCGGGGACCATCATGCCCATCGTCTGCTGGCTCATGTTCGAGGGGACGATGAAGGCGTTGAAGGTGAGCATCGCGCATTGCAGACGGAGGATCGTCACCGCCAGCTCGCGGACCCTGGGCTCTGCGTCCGGGAACATGCCGACGACCTGGGGCGTGAAGAACTCGACCACGACCGTCACAACGATGCACCAGAGCGCCACAGCCCGGACCAGGAACCAGAAGGCCTTCCGGACGCGGCTGTAAAGGCCGGCGCCATAGTTAAAGCCGCAGACCGGCTGGTAGCCCTGACCGAGGCCGATGACCACGTTATTGAGGAACATCATGATTTTATTGACCAGACCGAAGGCTGCGATCAGGGTCGCCTCGCCGATCGTGGGGTCAGCGCCGCCGACCAGCCCGGCCATCCGGTTCAGGACCATCACGGAGATGGCTGCCGCCCCCTGCCGCATCAGAGAGGGCAGGCCGCCCTGGACGATCAAATGCAGGTTTTCCTTGCTGATCCGGGCGTGGGTCGGGTGGATGCGGAGGTTATCACCGTGGCGGGTGCCGAGGAAGAGGATGCAGAAGCTGACCGCCTGGCTGATGGCGGTTGCAGCGGAAGCGCCCTGGACGCCCATGCCGAAGACGTGGATGAACAGGGGATCGAGCCCGACGTTCAGAACCGCGCCGCTGACCACACCGACCATGGCGTAGAAGGCGTTGCCCTGAAAGCGGAGCTGGTTATTGATGGCAAAGGCGGAGGTCATAAACGGCGCGGCGACGAAGATCCAGCGCAGATACTGGACCGTCGGGGCGATCAGTCCCTTGTCCTTTCGGGCGGCGCAGAGGAACTTTGCGATCGGCTCCAGGAAAACCTCGCCGATCAGCATCAGGAGCAGGCCGAGGCCCGCAGCCAGGACGAAGCCCGTTGCAGCCATCTCGTCAGCCTTGCCGGTATCCTGCTTGCCGAGGGCGCGGGAGATGTAGTTGGCGGCGCCCTGGCCGATGAAGAAGCCCGTCGCCTGGATCAGCGACATGATGGACAAGGAGACGGAGACCGCAGCAATGGCATAGGTCCCCTCCTTGCCGCCGATGGAGCTGACGAAAAAGGTATCCGCCAGGTTGTAGAGCGTGGTAACAAGCATGCTCATGATCGTCGGGATCGCGAGCTTGAGGATCAGCTTCTCTACCGGCGTCGTGGTCATGCGGACGTATTTTTCCTGCCGCAGGGTTTCGCTGTTCTTGGACATGGAATCAACTCTTTCCGTTCAGATACGAGTAAGGGCGGCTCGCGGAGAGCCGCCCTTGATACAAGCCGATCAGGCGTTGTTTGCAGCGTCGAAGGCGTTCAGATGCTTGAGGAATTCATCCACGTCCACGCCGTGAACCATGCAGGCTTCCTCGACGGTCTCGCCGCGGGAAGAGGGGCAGCCCAGGCAGTGCATACCGATCGCAAAGAAGAGGGGCGCAGTCTCGGGCGCGATATCCAGAACGTCACCGATGATGGTGTCTTTTTCAATTTTTGCCATGTTTGTGGCCTCCTTTTGTTTTTCTACCCAGCATTATAATAGGTTTATTGACAGAAATCAAGACCTTTTTTTATTTTGCCGCAAAGCCCTCGAAAATAATCATGCTGTCCTCCTCGGCGAGCTGATTGGCGGTCTCCTGGTCGCGGACGACCCAGTAGAAGGTCTGCACGCCCCAGAGCTTTTTGCAGAGGCCGGGCGCGAGAGCGTCCTTGTCCTCCAGCCGATAGGCGATGAAATTGGGCATGGTGAGGAAGTTGAAGCACAGGTTCGTCAGAAGGAAGGCCTGAATTTTGTTCATGCCGGGGGCGGGGTCCTTGATGAAATTCTGGGCGAGCTGGCCGCGGACGATGCCGGGGTGGTGCTTTTTCAGCCAGCGCAGGACGCGGGGATCGAAGGATTCGACCATGTAGTCCAGTTCGGGATACTGCTTGAGCAGATTCACGACCTTGCGGGTGAGCTCCACGTAGTTGTTGTTGTCGGTTTTGATCTCGATCAGCAGCGGTGCCTTGCCGTTGAACAGGGGCAGGACCTCCTCCAGATAGGGAACCTTCTCCCGCGTACCCTCCAGGGCAAGCTGGCTCAGAACCTGGGTCGTGACCGCGGAGATATTGGCGTTGACGCCGGTGGTGCGCTTGAGGTTCTCATCGTGCATGATGACAAGTCTGCCGTCGCGGCTGAGATGGACGTCCAGCTCCGCGCCGTAGCCGTTGTTGGCCGCCAGACGGAAGGCGCGCAGAGAGTTCTCCGGGATCCCGGCGGGGAGCGCGTGCAGGCCCCGGTGGGCATAGTCATAGTCGCCCAGCCTGCCGAAGCCGTTTTTGGGTCTGCGCTTGCCCATCATGCTCAGAGCATAGAGGCCGGCAAGCACCAGACCGATCAGATCCAAGATCAGGATGAATTTCAGAAATCCCATGTTAGTCCTCCACATCCAGGGCCTCGAGGCCCTTCTTCGCCGTAGGTTTGTTGTCTCCGTGCCGGACGAAGATCATCGTCACAAAGGCAAGCGCCACGAATATCGTTGCATACGGGAACAGCGTGGTCATGCCGCGGGTGTCCATGAAGTGACCGGAGATCATCGGGGTCACGGTCTGGGCTGCCATGCTGGCCGTGTAGTAAAAGCCGGTGTACTTGCCGACGTCGCCGCCGCGGCAGAGCTCGACGACCATCGGGAAGGAGTTGACGTTGATCGTTGCCCAGCCGATGCCTGCAAGGGCGAACATCGCGTTCATCAGGATCGTGGGGCTGGACTCGTCCAGGAAGCAGGCCGCGCCGAAGGCGGCGGTCAGCATGACGATACCGGCCAGGATCGTCTTTTTGCGTCCGAGACGGGAGGCGACCATACCAACGGGCAGATAGGCGATGATGGCGGCTGCCTGGGCGATCATCAGCGTCAGGTTGTAGTCCTTGTGCAGAATGTTGCTGGCGTAGACCGAGTACTTGGAGGTCACGGCGTTGTAGCCCATGAACCAGAGCACGATGGAGGCCAGAAGGAAGATCAGAGAGGTACGCTCCGGCTTGGTCAGCTTTCTGCCGCCGGTCTGCTCCTCATCCGCCTCCTCAATGCCGAATTTGCGGCTGGTTTCGTGCATCTCGGAGACGGATTGCGGTTCCTTGACCTTCCAGCGGAAGATCGCAAGGGCCAAAAGCATGATCCCGGCAATCACGGCAAAATAGCCGGTGTAGCTCATCAGCGAGTGCCGGATGGAGCTGGTGGCAAAGACCATGCCAAGACCGAGGATCAGAATGCCGCCTGCGCTGCCCATCAAATTGATGACTGCGTTTGCCTTGGAACGAAGCGGCTTGATCGTCACGTCCGGCATCAGGGCGACCGCCGGGCTGCGGAAGGTGGACATTGCCACGAGGATGATCAGAAGCAGAACGATAAAGACGATCAGATAGGTCGGGTTGGACTTCGTGATCTGGTGCGCACAGGCCTGGCGCGCCGGAACGACGTAGTTCGTATAGTCGGGGTTGGTGACGGTTTTGCCGTCCTTCTCGATCTGGCTTCGGATCGCCGTGAAGGATTCCAGACTGAACTTCTCGCCCAGAACGAATTTCTCGCCGTCCGGGCACTGGAGCGTCGCGTCCTTCTGCTCGGTATAGATCTCGGTCAGAGCGGCGGGGTCGTCGATCGCGGAGAAGCGGCTGAGCTGCTTGAGCTGGGCGTTGTCCACGAAGCTCAGGCAGACCAGGACGACGGCCGCGATGATGGTGCCAAAGAGAATGAAGGGCGTGCGGCGGCCCAGCCGGTGGCGGCAGCGGTCCGAAATCGCGCCGAACAGGGGCAGCATGAACAGGGCGAGGACGTTATCCAGGGCCATCACGACGCCCGACGCCGTCTGCGGCATACCGAACTTGTTGGTCAGGATCAGCGGGATGGTGTTGTCATACGCCTGCCAGAAGGCGCAGATCAGGAAAAAAGCAAAGCCGACGAATATGGTTCGCTTGTAATTGAGCTTCATAGCCCGTCCCTCTCTCTCGACAGAATTCGACGTTTCTATTATAATACATTTATTTCAAAAATGCACGAACTATTTTTTGAAATTGACAGATTTCTGTTTTCGTATTACAATAGGCGGAGAATTCGGAGGGGAGGCGGCTGTTACGGATCGCATGGCGGCACTTCACGCCCTTGCCGCGCGGCTGCCCGCGTGGTATGCTTCCCACGCCCGGGATCTCCCCTGGCGGCAGGATCGTGAGCCGTATCACGTCTGGCTTTCCGAGATCATGCTCCAGCAGACCAGGGTGGAGGCCGTAAAGAGCTATTACACCCGGTTTCTGGCGGCTGTGCCGGATATTCCCGCGCTTGCTGCGGCGGACCCGGAGCTTCTGCGCAAGCTCTGGGAGGGTCTGGGCTACTATTCCAGAGTTCGGAATTTACAGGCGGCGGCCAGGCAGATCATGGACGAGCACGGCGGCGTGTTTCCGACTGCCTGCTCAGCCGTCCGCGCTTTGAAGGGCGTGGGCGACTACACGGCCGGCGCGATCTGCTCGATCTGCTTCGATCTGCCCACCCCGGCGGTGGACGGGAATGTCCTGCGCGTGCTCAGCCGTCTGACGCTGGATCACCGCTGTATCGACGACCCGGCTGTCAAACGGGCGGTCCGGGACGAGCTGACTGCGGTCTATCCGCAGACGGGGGCGGGTACGCTGACGCAGGCCTTGATGGAGCTTGGCGCGACGGTCTGCCTGCCGAACGGAGCCCCGCGCTGCGAGGTCTGCCCGATGCGCGAGCTCTGCGCCGCCGCGCGGGACGGCCTATGGACCGGCTGTCCGGTGCGGGCAAAAAAAGCGCCCCGCCGCGTGGAGGAGCTGACGGTCTTTGCCCTGAGCTGCGGCGGGAAGCTGGCCCTGCGTCAGCGCCCGGAGCAAGGTCTGCTGGCCGGACTTTGGGAGCTTCCGAACGTTCCGGGCCGTCTCGACGCGCAGGCCGCCCTCGATCTGGCTGCGGGCTGGGGCGTGGAGCCCCGGAACTTGGTCAAGCAATTGGAGCGGGAGCATATCTTCACGCATATCGTCTGGCACATGCGCTGCTGGTATCTGGAATGCGCCGCCGAGGCCCCGGCCTTCGTCTGGGCAGACGAGACGGCGCTGGACCGGAAATACGCCCTGCCGACTGCGTTTCGGATGTTCCGTGAGGAAGCGCCGGGCGACTGAATCATTCATTATACATAATAATATTTGGAGGATAATACAATGGCGAAAAGCGATTACGGAGAAGACGAGATCATCCATCTGGACTTTGACGAGGGCGACGGCTTCGACTGCGGCATCATCGGCGTCTTTGACGTGGACGGGACCGACTACATCGCGCTGGAGGCGCTTGACGGCACCCATCAAGTCTATCTCTACGGCTACCGGGAAAAGGCCGAAGGCGAATTTGATCTGCTGGACATTGAGGATCAGGCCCTCTTTGACAGGGTCGCGGAGGAATTCGATTCTCTGATGGACGAGCCCCTGTAACGAAACGATCCCCCGGAGCGGTTCACAAGCAACCTGAACCGTTCCGGGGGAATTCTGATGCGCTCAGATGGTATCGCGCTCCGACCCGGCTTGGAGGACGGCGTCCTCGGGCTGCGCAGGCTTTCCGGCCTGCTGCTTCTCCCGATCCTGCCGATCGAGCTCGGCAAAGCGGTCGAAGATGGATTCGGATTCGGTTTCCGGGATGGGCTCGCCGTTCATGCAGGCGTTGAACTGGGTGCGACTCATGGTATTGTGGCTCAGAAGGAACTGGGCCACGGCCTCCAGCTTGTCGTCGTGCTCCACCAGGATGGAGCGGCAGCGCTCGTAAGCCTCGTCGATCAGGCGGCGGACCTCGTCGTCGATCTTGCCGGCGGTTTCCTCGGAATAGGGCTTGGTGCGGCCGTAGCTCATGCCGACGAAGACCTCGCCGTCATCGCCGTAGCGGACGGTGCCGAGGGCGTCGGACATACCGTAGCGGGTGACCATATCATGGGCGATTTCGGTGGCCTGCTGAATATCGGCTGAAGCGCCGGTGGAGATGTCCTCCATCTTGATGGATTCCGCAATGCGTCCGCCCAGAGCGGAGACGATCTGCTCGGTCATCTCGCTGCGGCTGACGTCGTCACGGTCCTCCTCCGGCAGAAACATGGTCAGACCGCCCGTGGGGCCGCGGGGGATGATGGTGACGAGCTGCACCGGGGCGTGATGCGGCAGATACCAGGCGGAGACCGCGTGGCCCGCCTCGTGGTAGGCCGTCAGGCGGCGGGTGCGCTCGGACTGCTTGTGGCTCTTCTTCTGCGGACCGGCCATGACCTTCAGAAGACCTTCCTCCAGATCCTCCATCAGAATGCAGGGACGGTTGGCGCGTCCGGCCAGCAGAGCGGCCTCATTGAGCAGGTTTTCCAGATCCGCGCCGGTGAAGCCCACGGTAGCGCGGGCGACGATATGCAGATCCACGGTATCGGCCAGGGGCTTGCCCTTGGCGTGGACCTTGAGGATCTCCTCGCGGCCGTTGCAGTCGGGCTTGCCGATATAGATCTGGCGGTCAAAGCGGCCCGGACGGAGCAGAGCCGGATCGAGAATATCCTTACGGTTCGTGGCCGCCATGACGATGACGCCGGTGTTGCCGGTGAAGCCGTCCATTTCGACCAGGAGCTGATTCAGAGTCTGTTCGCGTTCGTCGTGTCCGCCGCCGAGACCTGCGCCTCTGTGACGGCCGACCGCGTCGATCTCGTCGATGAAGATGATGGCGGGCGCCATCTTTTTGGCCTGATCGAACAGGTCGCGCACGCGGCCCGCGCCAACGCCGACGTAGAGCTCCACGAAGTCGGAGCCAGAGATCGACAGGAACTGCACGTCAGCCTCGCCTGCGACGGCCTTGGCCAGAAGGGTCTTGCCGGTGCCCGGAGGGCCGACCAGCAGAACGCCCTTCGGCACCTTTGCGCCGAGACGGTTGTAGCGGGTGGGATCGCGGAGGAATTCAACGATCTCCTGGAGCTCGGCCTTTTCCTCCTCTGCGCCGGCAACGTCGGCAAAGGTGACCTTCTTGTTGGACTGGCCGACCTTCGCGTTGGCGCGGCTGAATTTCATGGCGGACGCGCCGCCGCCCATCCGATTCATCAGGAACATCATCACAACGATAAAGATCGTCCCGATGATCAGCATCGGCAGCAGGCTCGACAGAAGGGCGGAGCCCTCCGAGACGGGCAGGACGTCATACTCCTTGATGGTTCCGGCCTGGAGCTGCTCGGAGATCGTATCGCCCAGATCCTCGTAGAACAGGTTGAAATCCGGCAGCTTGTAGGAGATCAGAGTCTCCCCGTGGAATTCCTCGCGGAGCTTCATGGTCAGCTCGCTGCCGTCAACGGCAAAGGATTCCACCTTTTGATCATGGAACAGCCCGATGACGTCCGAATACTTGAGATCCAGATTGTTTGACGCGCTGAACATCTTGTAAAGGGCAAACAGCAGGAGCAGCAGAAGGATCATATAGACGATGATCGCGCCGCGGCTTGGTTGAGTTCTCTTCATTCGCTTCTTCCTCTCTATAGAGCCGGTGGCTCAAATTGAAACAGCAGCGCGTCCTCCCCGGGCGATGCTGCAAAGGCCGGGTCCATTCCCAGCCCGAATACGCCGATCAGGCGGTCCTCCCAGAGCAGAACGGGCAGCCGTCCGCGCAGGGAGACCGGGAGCTTCCGGTCGATCATCAGGGCCTTGACCGCCTTGGTGCCGCCGGATCGCCGCAGCCGGTCGCCGGGGCGTCGAGCCCGGACCGTCCAGCCGCGTGTGGTAATCATATCATACTTTACAAGGAATGTGGAAACATTTTTTTGACTGAAATCTGAACTTTTTGTAACGAAACAGGTGATTTTTCCCGCCTGCCCGGGCAAGACCGTCTCACCGGGGACCCGAAGCGTGCAGACCGGCAGCTCCGGGCGCGATTCCGTCGGGTGCGGAAGCAGGGCGTTGTAGCTCCGGCAGACGCGAACGCCGCCGGGCAGGATCAGCGCGGCGGAGGGCTTCGGGCTCCGAAGCAGGGCCTCTAAATCCGCCACGTTCGAGGCGGCGGGGCTTTCCAGACCCAATTCTTCCAGAAGGGAGAGCAGGACGCGACGGCGCAGAACCGGGTCGAGGTCCAGAAGCGCCGCGCAGGACCAGCCGGTTTCCAGACGGCAGGCTCCGGCGGCCTCGGCTGCCAGTCGGGAGAGATAGGCATCCTCGGCGCGGGACAAGCGCATCGCGCGGCCGACGGCGGCAGTGAAGCGGGGATTTTCGGCAGTCAGCAGGGGCATAACACGATGGCGGACGCGGTTTCGAAGGCCGTCGTCCGCCTCGTTCGTACTGTCCTCCACGTGGGGGATCCCGTTTTGCGTCAGATAGTCCAGCAGCTCCCGCTTCTCAAACCCCAGGAGCGGACGAATGAGCTTCCCGCGCTTCGGGGGAATGCCGCCGAGCCCGCGCGGACCGGTCCCGCGGATCAGATGCAGGAGCAGGGTCTCGGCGTTGTCATCGGCGGTGTGGGCCGTGGCAATCTTCCCGGGCGCGGTACGGTCCAGATAATCATATCGGAGCGTGCGGGCGGCGGTCTCTAAGCTCATGCCGTGTTCGGCGGCATAGGCGGGGGCGTCTCCCCTGCCCACGGTCAGCGGAATCGCCCACTGCGCGCAGAGATCACGGCAGAAGGCCTCGTCGCGGTCAGCCTCTGCTCCGCGGATGCCGTGGTGGAAGTGGGCGGCCCGAAGGGTGAAGCCAAGCTCCGCGCGGAGCTCCCGCAGCAGCGCCAGCAGGGCGACGGAATCCGCCCCGCCGGAGAGCGCGGCGGTCACGTCGTCGCCGGGCACGATCAGTCCCTCGGCGCGGATCGCGTCCAGGACGCGGGCGGGAAGCGGCTCATTCCGCATGGGTCGTATCCAGATCGGAGAAGGCGAAGAACTGCGGCAGCCAGGCCACCTTGACCGTTCCGGGCTCGCCGTGGCGGTTCTTGGCAACGATGCATTCGCAGACGTTCTTCTCCTCGGTGCCGGGGTTGTAGTAGTCATCCCGGTAGAGCAGAACGACCTGGTCGGCGTCCTGTTCGATGGCGCCGGATTCACGCAGGTCGGAGAGCATGGGCCGCTTGTCTGTGCGGCTCTCCGCCGCACGGGAAAGCTGGCTCAGGCAGATAACGGGAACGTTGAGCTCCTTGGCCATGATTTTCAGTCCGCGGGAGATGTCACCCACGATCTGAACGCGGTTTTCGCCCTTGTTGGAGCCGCCCGCGCCGGTCATGAGCTGCAAATAGTCCACGACCACCAGGCCGAGGTTATCCAGACGGCGGCAGAGGGAATTCATCTCCGCCACGGTGACGGCAGGGTTGTCGTCCACGCGGATATCGGTCTTGGCCAGAGCTGCGGCGGCGAAGCTGATCTTCTCCCAATCCTCGTCCTGGAGCTTGCCGGTGATCAGCTTGTTGGCGTCCACGTAGCTCTCGTTGGCAAGCAGGCGGGTGGCAAGCTGCTCGCGGGACATTTCCAGACTGAAAAAGGCCACGGTCTTGCCGGTCTGCTTCGCCACGGTGGACAGAAGGTTGAGGGCAAGCGTCGTCTTGCCCATGCCGGGTCGGGCCGCGATGATGATGAGGTCGGAGTTGTTCAGACCGTTGATCTTCTGATCCAGGGCGCGCAGGCCGGTGGAATAGCCGGGAAACTCGCTGTCGGACTGCGCCAGCTCGTTGAGGTGGGCAAAGAGCTTGGACAGGACCGTTCCGATGCGCTCCAGCGCCTCGTCTGCGTTGCCGCGCCGGATGGAAAAGACCTTCCGCTCGGCGTTGGTCAGGATGTCCGCGGTCTCGCCCTCGCCGCGGAAGACGTCGTCGTTGATGTCGTTTGCCGCCTGGTTCAGCGAGCGAAGGATCGACTTGTCCCGGACGATATCGGCATAATACTTGACGTTTGCCGCCGTGGGCGTGATCTCCATGAGCTGACGGAGATAGGACGGGGTGGTCTGCTCGTCATAATAGCCGTTCTGGCGGAGCTTTTCCAGGACCGTGACGGGGTCGATGGCCTGGGCGAAGTTGAACATCTGGAAGATGGTCTCGTAGAGCTCCTGGTTCTGCCGCAGAAAGAAATCCTCCGGCTTGAGGATGCCGACGACCTCGCTGACGCAGCGGCTGTCAATCAGCATGGCGCCCAGTACCGCCTGCTCCGCTTCGAGAGACTGCGGCGGCTGGCGATTGAGAATATCGTCAAATTCGGGCATGGCGCACTCCCGTTACTTTTCGCGGACGTCCAGCTTGAGCGGGGCGTTGATCTCGTAGCCCAGCTTGCACTTGATGGTGTAGATGCCGACGGTCTTGATCGGCTCGTCGATCACGATCTTCCGCTTGTCCACGTCGTAGCCCTGCTCCTTGAGCGCCTCGCTGACCTCCTGACTCGTCACGCTGCCGAACAGGCGGCCTGCGCCGCCGCCCTTGGCGTAGAGCACCAGGGTCATCTCGCGCAACTTGGCGGAGAGGGCGGTCGCCTCCTCGCGCTGGCGCTGCTCGCGCTCCTGCTTGGCCTTATCGTTCATGCGCATGGTGTTCACGTTATCCGCCGTGGCTTCGATCGCCATCTTGCGGGGGAACAGATAATTGCGGGCGTAGCCGTCGGAAACCTGGACCAGCTGGCCCTTCTTTCCCTGCCCGCGCACGTCCTGCAATAAAATAACCTTCATCTGTCAAGCACTCCTTTCCGGTCGTACAAAAGGGTTTATTCGTTTTCAAAATAGTGGTCGATCGCACGGACGACCTCGTTTTTCGCCTCATCCATCGTCATGCTTCGGAGCTGAACGCCCGCCGTGGCGGCGTTGCCGCCGCCGCCGAGCGGCTCAAGGACCATCTGGACGTTGATGCTGCCCACGGATCGGGCGGAGACGAAGATCATATCCTTCTGCCGGAACAGGACGAAGGAGGTTTCGATCTCGTCGATGGAAAGCAGCTCGTCCGCGGCCTGCCCGGCCAGAGCGCGGTTCACCTCGGCGTCCTGGCAGGAGATCGCGATATTGTCGCGGTATACCCTGGCGTCCTCGATGATGCGGTAGCGGCGGACGGTGCTGTCAAAGTCGTTCTTGAACAGCTTCTTGATCTCCACGGGGTCGGCGCCCTGGTAGCGGAGGAAGGCCGCGGCCTCGAAGGTCCGGCTGTTGACGCGGACCGTAAAGTTCTTGGTATCCAGCACGATGCCGGCCATCAGCGCTGCCAGCTCACAGGGCAGGATCGTCTTGGCGTCCACGGAATAGGTCAGAAGCTCCGTGACCAGCTCGCTGGCGGAGGAGGCGAACGGCTCGTGCAGGTTTAGCGCAGCGTTTGCGATATAGTCCGCAGCGCGGCGGTGGTGGTCGATCACGGCGACGCGGGAGATGGACTCCAGCAGAGCCCGGCTTTCCACCTGCTCGGGGCGGTTGGTATCCACGACGATGAGCAGGCTGTTGGAATCGGAGGCGATCAGGGCGTCCTCGCCGGAGAGGAAGGCGTTGCGGTACTGCTCGTCCGTTTGCACCTGGGCAACCAGCTTCGGGGCGGAGGTGGTCTTGACGTCCAGCACGAGATTGGCCTTTTTGCCCAGGCTCCGGCACAGGGCCATCACGCCGCAGGCCGCTCCGATCACGTCGGCGTCGGCATTGCGGTGGCCCATCAAAAAGACGCGGCTGGACTGGGCGATCAGGGCGCTCAGAGACGAGGCCATAACGCGGGATTTGACCTTGCTGCGCCGCTCGGTCTCCACGGAGCGGCCGCCGTAGAAGGAAAAGTCGTATTTATCCTTGATCACAGCCTGGTCGCCGCCGCGGGAGAGGGCCATCTCCAGAGCCAGCGCCGCAAAGTCGTAGTTCTCCTGGAAGCCCGCGCCGTCCTTGCCCACGCCGAAGGAGAGCGTGGCGGCGATGCCCTTCGGATTCGTGATCTCCCGGACCGAATCGAGCAGGGAGAACTTGCCCTCCGTGATGCGGAAGAGGTCCTTCGCCTCAAAGATGAACAGGAAGCGATTGCGCTCCAGCTTGCGGAGCAGACCGCCGATGTTCTCCGCCCAGTCGGAGATGCGTCCGTTGAGCGAGGCGTTCAGGGTGGAAACGGCGGTATCGTTCAGATTGTTGGTCAGCTCGTCGTAGTTGTCGATCAGGATGATCGAGACGACGGGGCGGGAGCGGACGAACTCATCGCGGGTATCCAGCAGCTCGGTGGTGTCGATCCACTGGAGCAGGGCGATCTCCTTGCTGCCGTCCTCCTGCCGGGGAATATAGCCCAGGCAGCGATAGCGGCGGTCACGGATGAGAATATCGTCGGGCGCCTCTAACTGGCCGGTGCGGATCCAGTCCAGATTGCCGCTTGGAAGGACGGCGTCCAAACGCTCGCCCACCTGGGATTCCGCCGTGCCGAGGGCCTTTTGAAGCTGGCGGTTGTGCCAGAGGATCTCACGGTTGGAGAGCTGGACCGTTGCCATCGGATAGGGGGCGTTGGCGGCGACAGACTGGCTGAGCTGATCGACGCTCGTCTGGATATAGGAGGCGATCCCCTTGCCGCGCTGCCGGGTCGTGAAGAGCATGACCAGCAGCAGGATCAGCCCAACCGCTCCCATGCTGATTGCGAGCGCATAGCTGCGGTTGATCGCTTCCACGCCGGCAAAGATCAAAAGCGCGACGCAGAACAGATACGCCTCGTTTCGAAGCAGGCGTTTCAGTTTATGCTCCATGGGTCCGCCTCCCGTCTGTTTGGTATCATTCTTTATTATATCAGAACTTTCCGGATTATGCTACACAAATTTGCAAAATTTCCCGGATTTCTCTATTTTTTCGTAACTGTTCGGTCGTATGCAAATTGGGATTTGCCGCGCGAAAAGCCTTCCCCCCTCGGGGGGAAGGTGGCATCCGGCGTCTCACGGAAGCCGGATGACGGATGAGGGGGCGTATCGAT